>JGI12053J15887_10001166_pt1 | contig 11917 bp, 10 predicted proteins | sample MedBloCAOM1_O3_FD_15887 | JGI IMG/M metagenome (IMG submission 15887)
CGCTGCTTGCCGAGCCGGCGCCGGCGTTGCTGGCAACGGCGTCCTCATCCTCGTCGCTGGCGGGGCGTTTGCGTTTTCCCCCGCACATCTCGTCGCGCAGGTTCGGCGGCGAGGCATCGATCGGCACCAGATTGTCGACCGTGCCGAGCGAGGGGCGCAGCCACGACAGCGAGTTGTTGGCAAAACCGCGCTCAAGCAATTGGGCGGCTCTCACCGCGCGCGCCTGGCCGGATGAAGCGCCGAGCACCACAGCGATCAGCCGTTTGCCATTGCGGGTAGCCGATGCCACCAGATTGTAACCGGAGGCACAGATGAAGCCGGTCTTGAAGCCGTCGGCGCCGGGATAGCGCCCGATCAGCTTGTTGAAATTCTGTGTGATCTTGCGGCCGAAACGGATCGAGGGGATGTGGACGAAATATTCGTATTCCGGCAGGTCGCGAATGATCGCGCGCGCAAGGATCGCAAGATCGCGGGCCGAGGTGATCTGACCGTCGGCGGGCAGGCCGTTCGGATTGACGTAGTTCGTCTGCGTCATGCCGAGCCGCTGCGCGGCCTGATTCATTTGCGCCGAAAAACCGTCGATCGAACCACCGACGCCCTCGGCGAGCACCACGGCCATGTCGTTGGCCGACTTCACCAGCATCATCTTGAGCGCGTTATCGACGGTGACTTGCGTGCCCGGCCGGAAACCCATCTTGGATGGCGATTGCGAGGCGGCGACCGGCGATACCGACAGCAAGGTATCGAGCGAGATGCGCCCATCCTTGACAGCCTTGAGCGTGACATAGGCCGTCATCAGCTTGGTCACCGATGCGGGGTACCAGGGATAGGTCGCGTTGTCGGCCTGCAGCACCTTTCCGGTATCGGCTTCGACCACCAGCAGCGCTTCGGCATGCGCAACACACGGCGCAACGATGGCGAGCGCTGTGACAAGAACGATCCAGCTCAACGATAACTTGCGAAGCAATGGGCGAAGAAAATGCACTATCCGATTCCGGTCCTTTGAGACCCGCCTTCGAAGAGGAGGTCCTGGCATGTGACGTTCGGGTTTCAAGCGTGTCCGGCACCGTCGGCTACGGCGAACGCAAATCTATACCGGGTTGCCAGTCCGGAACAGAGGCTGGGTGATTAAATCGTGGACGAAATAGGCTGAATTTCGGCGATACTTAAATCTTGACAGCGGTGCTGTCTGCATCCTGCGCATGAGCGCTGGCCCGCGCACTTTCCTGAACCATGAATTGGGCCCTTGCGAGTTCCGCAAAACGGCCGCCTTTCGCCACCAGTTCATCGAAAGTTCCGCTTTCGATCACATGTCCGTTGTCGAACACAAGGATGCGCGTGGCGTTGCGAATGGTCGAGAGCCGGTGTGCGATCACAAACGTCGTTCGTCCCCTCATCACTTCGTCGAGAGCGGCGTTAACCTTGGCTTCGGTGACGGCGTCGAGCGCGCTGGTCGCCTCATCGAGGATCAGGATCGGCGGATCTTTCAACAGCGCGCGTGCGATCGACAGCCGCTGCCGCTCGCCGCCGGACAGCATGCGCCCGCGTTCGCCGGCAGTGGTTTCGAATCCCTGCTCGCTGCGCTCGATGAATTCCAGCGCCTGAGCGCGGGCCGCCGCGATCCGCATTTCCTCATCGGTGGCGTCCGGCTTGCCGACGCGCAGATTGTCCGCGATCGAGCGGTTGAACAGCAGCGCTTCCTGAAACACCACGCCAATATTCCGCCGCAGCGCCGTCAGCGTCAGGCCGCGGACATCCATGCCATCGATCTTGATGAAGCCCGATTGCGGATCGAACGCGCGATGGAGAAGCGCGATCGCGGTCGATTTGCCGGCGCCGGTCGGGCCGACCAGCGCGATGGTCTGGCCGGGCAGGGCAGTGAACGAGAGGTCTTCGACCGCGGGCCGCTTGCCGTCATATGAAAACGAGACGTCGTGGAATTCGACCAGGCCGGAGAGTCTTCCGGTATCGATCGCGTCGGGCCGGTCGCGCACCGCGGGCACGGCATCCAGCACGTTGAAGAATTCCTGCAGCCGCGGCGCCTCCATGAACACGCTGTTGATGAAGCTGACGACCTGTTCGAGCTTCTGGATCAGCATGGTGGCGAAACTGACGAACATCACGATCTCGCCGACTGACGTGAGGCCCTGTTCGTGCAGCGCGATGCCGACGCTGAAAATCGCCAGCACGGTGATGGTGGTCGACGCCCGGGTGATCACGGTGACCAGCGCCCACCACGACAGCACCGGCATCTGCACCGCCAATAGCTTGTCGGCGACGAAGCGCAGCCCCTGCACTTCATCCTGGATGCGCACGAAGCTTTGCACCAGCGCGACATTGCCGAGCGCGTCCGAGGCGCGCGCGGAGAGATCGCTGTAATGCGCCTCGACCTCGCTCTGCATGCCATAGGTCTTGCGCACCACCAGCGTGGTCAGAACGGTGAACACCACGCAGAGAACGAACAGCAGGATCGCCAGCCGCCAGTTGATGTAAAGCGCCAGCGGCAGCAGCACCACCAGCGACAGGATCGCCGAGAAATGCTCGCGGAAGAATCCGAGCCATAGCCGCCACAACGAGTCGGTGCCGTTCAGCATCACCTTCATCAGGCGGCCGGAATGGGTACCGGTGTGGAAGGTCAGCGGCAATTGCATGATGTGCTCGAAATAATTCGTCAGCACCGCCTGGCGCTGGCGGTGCGCCAGCCGGTCGGCATGCAGCGCGACCGCGGCACTGCATCCAATGGTAAACAGGCCGAACGCCGCCCAGGCCGCCAGCAGCGGCCAGGCCGACGACGATCCGAGCGGTTCTGCGGAGGGCTTGCCGGAGAGAACATCGACGATGCGGCCGAACAGCACCGGTTCGGCGAATTGCGCGCCTGCGAGCAGCAGATTGGCGCCGGCGAGAATCCAGCCCAGCCGCGCCTCTTTGCCGAGCAGCTGAAGGACGCGCGTATAAGTACGAAGCAGGGACATGCGGTGGGAGCTCGGGGTCGGCGGGGCGGACGATCGTTCAGATCAGCATTCTAAGCAGGGATCGATGGCGAGATACAGCGTCCGCTGGATTTTTGCTCAATTGAGCAGGCGGCCGTCCAGCGGCGGCAGGAAAGTATCGTCGAAAATATTCGCCGCCGACGGTCGTTTCTGAAACTTGAAATCCTCGGCGATTTGGTCGATCGACCGCTCGAAGCGGGCCGGATCGATGCCGCCGATGCCGTTGCGCTTCACTTCGCCGGTGAGGATGTTGTCGCTGATAATGGTGCGCAGCCGCTCCAGNTCAAGGTCGCGCGATCCGCCGTCCATCCGGCTGACAACCTCATCCACCGCGCGNCCGGGCTCCTTGATGGNGAGATGCGTGCCCGCGATCACCGCGCGCAGGAAGCCCTTCACCGCCTCAGGCTTCGCCGCTGCNAACGCCGGATTGACGATCACCGCGAATCCGTAGGCCTCGCAGCCGTAATCGGCGTAGCGAAACACTGCAAGGTCATCAGCCGGCACGCCGCGGTCCCTCAGATTAACCCCTGCCAAATATGAAAATCCGTTCACGGCATCGACCTGGCCTGCCGACAGCATTGGCTCCCGCACCGCCGGGCTGAATTTAGCCTGGTTCACGCTAGCGATTCTAATTCCGTTTTGATGCGCCAACGCCGGCCAAAACCAGATCGAAAAATCGCCGTCCGCGACGCCGAGGGTTTTGCCTTCGATGTCGGAGAGCGCGTGGATGCCCCGGCTTTTGCGCGCGATGATGGCATAGGGTGCCTTGTTGAACAGTATGAACACCGCTTTGACCGGCGGCGCGCCTGATTTGTCGCGAAAGCGGATCAGAACGTTGAGGTCCACAAGTGCAAAATCGCTGGCGCCAGCGGCGACGCGCGCGATCGCGTCCGGCCATCCGCTGGCGATATTGGTGGTGACCGCCAGACCTTCCGAGCTAAACAAACCGCGGGTTGCTGCCAGCACGAAGGGGGCCGAACTCGCATCGATCGGACGATCGAAGGAGAACTGGACCGCGACCGGTTGCCGAACCTGGGCCCGGCTTTCTCCTGCACTGAAACACGCAAAACCCAGCAGGCCTGCCAGCGAAGCCAAAATGCAGCGGACGGCGATTGTCGGAGCTAGGCGCATTGGATTACTTCGGGCCTGGATCGCAGTTACCGCGCCCGGCATGTTTGTTTCATGATACCTGCAACGCGGGCAGCGAGCACTCTGCCCGATGAAATCTGAACGGTCGATGAGTGCCACGATTTCGCCACTTGTCGTTCAGCTGGCGTTCGGATTGGGGAACTTAGGATGCGCCCAGTGGTTAGCTATCGGAGGCCCGCTGGGCCAGGCTGCCACGGAGGACATTGAGATGTTCGCGCGAAAAGGTGTGTTTTCGTCCCACGGCCGCGCTGCCGTGATGGCGACAGTTGCGGCGATAGCGCTGACTGCAGTCGAGCCGTCGCTGGCTCAGGCCGGGTCCGCGCCTTCAGGCCAAGGCCTGTCGGCGGCGACCGGGACCAGCGACGCCACTGACTTCAGCGCCCGGCGTCGCTATTACCGGGGCGGCGGAGGTGCGGCGGCCGCAGCCGCCTTTGCCGGCATTGTCGGCACCGGTCTTGCCATCGCCGCGGCCCAGAATCGCCGGGCCTATTATGACGATTCCTATGGCTACTATGGCGGCGGACCCGTCTATTACGGTGCCAGCCCGTATTACTACGGCGGTGACCCCTATTATTACGGCGGATATCGGTCGGGCGTGCCCTATTACCGGGGCCATCCCCTCGCGGGCTGGTAATCGCAAGTTTCCAGACCGAATTAATCCGCCGGTCACTGTGGCCGGCGGATTTCTTCTTGGCTGGGTGGGCCGTTAACACGCTGGCCACGGGTTTCGATTAGTTTCAGGGGAATGAGTGATTCGCTCGAGCGGCTCTATCTGGCAGTGATCGCGGCCAAGGATCTCGATCCGGCAATTTCGCGAACCGCACGGCTGTTTCAGCGCGGGCCGGCCAAGATGGCCAAGAAACTGGCCGAAGAAGCCATCGAGGTCGTGATCGATGCGGTCAACCGCAATCCCGACGCGGTGGTCCGCGAAAGCGCCGATCTTTTGTATAATCTCACCGTTTTGTGGGCGTCGGCCGGTGTGCGGCCCGAAGACGTCTGGCACGAGATGGAGCGGCGTGAACATCTGCTCGGAATTGCGGAGAAGATGCCGAAATCTGCCGTCAAAATGCCCAAGGTGTCGCCGTCNCGGGTGGCACGGCGACCAATTGTCGCGCTTGAAGGCCGCAGCCTGCGCAAGCGGCACTAAGCCTCCTCTAATTCTAATTCCTTAATTCCCGGCATGGACAAATCTGCCCCATGGTGGTTCATCGCGCCATGCTGAGACGAATTTACGACTGGTGTATCAACGCCGCCCACAAACCTTACGCGCTGTGGATCATGGGAGTGGTGTCGTTTGCTGAAAGCTCCTTCTTTCCCGTGCCCCCGGATGTAATGCTGGTGCCGATGTCGCTGGCGCGGCCGGAGCGGGCGTGGCTCTACGCCACGGTCTGCACGGCGACGTCAGTGCTGGGCGGCATTCTCGGCTATGCCATCGGCGCGCTGCTCTACGATTCCATCGGACATTGGCTGATCGAATTTTACGGCTATGGCGACAAGCTCGAAGCATTTCGTGCGGGGTACGCCGAATACGGCGCGTGGATCATTCTGCTGAAGGGATTGACGCCGATCCCCTACAAGCTCGTGACCATCACCTCCGGCTTCGCCAATTACAACATCTGGCTGTTCGTAGTCCTGTCGGTGATTGCGCGCGGCGGGCGCTTTTTCGTGGTCGCGATTTTGCTCAACCGCTACGGCGACTGGATCCGGGTGAGGATCGAGAAACATCTGGGGCTGTGGGTGGCGCTCGGAGCCGCCGTTCTCTTGGCCGGTTTTATCATCGCGTTTCGCATGTTCTGATGGCAGGCGCCTGAAGTGCTTTGCCGGTTGGCGGCTTCAGGTTACGCTCGCCGCCATGCTTGATCGAGCCGGCCACCTCATCGCCCAGTCCAGGACACATGTCGCGACCGCGAACGCGGCATTGTTGCTGTTGACGATCGCCGCCGGCGCCGCGTGGCCGCAAGCGGCACCGCCATCCTCGCCACCATCTTCACTTGGCGTCCAGGGGCCGGCCCAGCAAGCGGTGCCGGATCGGTCGACGCCGCAGCAGGGCGAGCCTGCACCGTCGCCCGCTCCGCCGGCGCACGAAGAGAATCCAGGCCTGATCAACGAAATGGGAAAACTGTTCGAGAAATCCCTGTCGATCCTGCCAAGCCTGAAAAGCCCGGGGGAGACCATCGACGATTTAAACGCGCGCGCAAAGGATGCGGCCAAGGACGCTTCCGACAGCCTGTCGCGCCTGGCCAAGCCATCCTCCATGGTGGCGGGGCGCATGATATGTCCGGTTTCCGCCAACGGCGCGCCGGACTGCAAGGTCGGTGCCGATAAACTCTGCCAGACCAAAGGTTTCAGAGAGGGCAACAGCCTGAACACCGATTCCGCGGAAACCTGCTCCGCGAAAGTGTTGATCCCCGGCCGGACGCGAAAACCGGACGACTGCCGGACTGATAATTACGTTACCCGTGCGCTGTGTCAGTAGGCGCCGGTATCGGGCTGATGCAACGGCTAACCTGTCTGGAGCATAGGTTGCCTTGTTGGTATGATGTCTGGCATCTTTAGATCAATGCCTCACGCCTGCTCTGAATAACGAGAAGGATTTTTCCGAATGTCCATGCCTGCCTTGTTCAAGGGCCGTCTTNCGATTCCCGTGATCGGTGCGCCGCTGTTCATCATTTCCGTGCCTGATCTGGTGATCGCGCAGTGCAAGGCGGGTATCGTCGGATCGTTTCCGGCGCTGAACGCGCGTCCGCCGGCGCTGCTCGACGAGTGGCTGGCGCGGATCAAGGAAGAGCTTGCCGCGCACGACAAGGCGCATCCTGAACGGCCGTCGGCGCCGTTCGCCGTGAACCAGATCGTGCACCGATCGAACAACCGGCTCGAACAGGATCTCGCGCTTTGCGAAAAGCACAAGGTGCCGATGATCATCACCTCGCTGGGCGCGCGCGAGGAACTCAATCAGGCCGCGCATGGCTGGGGCGGCATCGTGTTTCACGACGTGATCAACCAGAAATTCGCGCACAAGGCGATCGAGAAAGGCGCCGATGGCCTGATCCTGGTATCGGCCGGCGCCGGTGGCCATGCCGGCGAGATATCGCCGTTTCCATTCGTGGCGGAAACCCGGCAATGGTTCGATGGGCCGATCGCGCTGTCGGGCGCGATCGGCAATGGCAGGGCGATCCGCGCGGTGCGTATGCTCGGCGCCGACTTTGCCTATGTCGGCTCCGCCTTCATCGCCACCCTCGAGGCCAATGCGGTGGAGGGCTACAAGCAGATGATCACCACCTCGACCGCGGAAGACATCGTTTACTCGAATCTCTTTACCGGCGTGCACGGCAATTACCTGAAGCCGTCAATCGTCGCCGCCGGCATGGATCCCGACAATCTTCCGGAATCCGACGCGTCGAAAATGAGCTTCGGTACCGACGCCTCGGGTGAGCGCGCCAAGCCGAAAGCCTGGAAGGAAATCTGGGGCAGCGGCCAGGGCGTCGGCAGCGTCGGCAAAATTCTGCCCGCTGCCGAATTGATCGCGCGGTTCAAAAAGGAATACGAGCAAGCCGTCGATCCGCCGCTGTGATGCGGAGCATCAAGCGAACGCTTGCATGTTCAGGCCATGACACGGAGGCTTATTCAAGCTCGATCGGCTGGTACTTCCCGTTGTCATCAATCGCCGTTCCCCATATTTTGTGCGAGGCTTGGTGTTCGGCGCGGCCATAACTGAGAGTGGCTCCAAGACCCATGTCGAGATTGCGCATAGCCTCCAGGACGTCGATGAGCTTCTCGGTATCGAGTTGCGGTCCAGCACGTTTAAGCGCCTGGATCAGGACGTTTGCCGAGACGTAGCCCTCGAGCGATACGTAATCCGGCGCCTCACCGGGAAAATATTTGGCAAGGGCATTTTTGTATTCGAGAGCCACACTCGAGTAACCGGAAACCGCCGGGACCACTTGAGTCACGATTACGCCGGTGGCATAGCGCGCTCCCAATAGCATCAATTCATCGGCAAGGGCGGTGCTGCCCACGAACGACACGTTGGTGTAAATCATTCCAGGATAGAGGTCGCGCGTCTTCTCGATGAACTTTGCGGCAGCCCGATAAGTCGACACCATGACCACCGCTTTGATCAGCGGCTTCTGCGCTTTCAACTGATTGATCGCTTCGTCCACATCCACGGTATTTCGCTTGTAGTTGAGACGCAGAATCGCGCTGTCGCTGGCGCCGAGCGTACGAAATGCCTTCGCGACGCCGGCGAATCCCGAATCGCCGTATGCGTCCTGCTGGGCGAAAACGGCGATCTGCCTGGGTTGCAGCCGGCGTATTTTTACCAGGTAGCGCACCACGGCGTCGGTTTCCTCCGCGTAGCTCGCACGATAGTTGAATACATAGCGATCGGGCGGATCGTGGCGGAGCACGTTGGCGCCCGTGAAGGCGCCGAAGAACAACAGCCGTCGCTCGAGTGCGTACGGCACCGCAACGACCGCGGTCGGGGTTCCTACATTTCCAATGATGCCGAATACCTGGTCCTTCTCGTAGAGCTGTTTCATGGCCTCGGCTGTCCGCGTCGGCTCATAGCCGTCGTCGGCTGCGACCAGCCGGAGCAGCCGGCCGTTCACGCCCCCCGCCTCATTGATCCGGTTGAAAGCGGTGTCGATCCCGAGTTTCATCTGGCGCCCCAGCTCCCTTGCAGGGCCGGAAAAGGGTGCCGAGATTCCGAACCGAATTTCGGCGTCGGTTACGCCGCGCACCGGAGGGCCAACCGGGACGGGTGCAATTGATGTGGCCGCGGCGGCGGAAGACGGCCCAATAACACCCGACAATGTGGGCCCGGGTCCGGTGATCGACCGCTCAAGATCGGCAAGCTGGCGCTCCGCCAGCCTGCAATCAATCTTGCCAGCCGTCACCGCGTTACGGCCGTCCGCGACACTGCGATTGAGCAGCTGCGTAAGGTCGTCACGCTCAGCCTCGTTGGACGAGGCTTCCCTGATCACAGCCGCGAACTTGTCGACGATGGTCTGAATACGCGGCCGCGCGATGTCGGTGCACGCCAACGCGGAACCGACGATCGGTCCGACGCGGCCCGCCAGGTCGCGTACAACGTCGGTGTTGCTACCTGCCGCGCTCGCAGCGCTTGCGAGCACGGTGCCAAATAGAACGGCTATCCAACGATGGGTCATCGCAAACTCCCCACCAAGGCCGTATTCGACTCTTGATCAGGCATCTTCGCTTCTCCCTCGTCTGACTTATCATTTTCCACTATTGAGCTGCTTCGGCTGAGCTGGGCTTTTGACGCCATTGCAAAAACTGTTGAAGCAACTGTTCTGACTGCTCGTGTGTCGCAGGCTGGCTGGTCGGCGCTGACGCGAGGATGGGTTGAAATTCGGCAATCGCGGACTTCGATCCGTCGTCCCGCTGGCCGGGCTGAAACAGAGCGGTTTTTAGCGATCGCAGGATTCCGGACGAGATTGAGCTGCCGCTGTCCGGTTGCCGTGAAGCAGGCACCATGATGACAAAGAACAGCGCTACGATCGCCGAAACGCCGACGGCTGCGGCGAAGCGGCCGGCCACGCTCATCAGGGCTGCTCGCCGATCCAGTTCACGCACGAGCCCAGGAGGTTCGTGAATGACCTCGGGGTCGAGCGGGTGCCACAAGGCATCCGAAATCGCGTTCTCGAGCTCGATGTCAAGAGGGGCCGGAGCGGAGACCGGGCCCCTGACGGGCTCGGATCTTGTTTCGCGCGAAGGGGATAATCGTGACTCCGATCTTTCACGCAGCCAGGGCGGTGCATAGTACGCAGGATCGTTGGGATCGAGATGGTCGTGCTCACTCACGCTACTCATAACGCTACTCCTCATGACGCTTGGGAAACTCACCACGGTCGCCGATTGGCGCCGCGGTAACTGATCTGTGGACGTCTCTCTGGAGGACGTCTCTCTGAACGTATTGGACAAAGGTTCAAAGCAGTGAGGGCCATCGTCCGGAAACATCCGAGAACGGCCTGAACCAGCTGCAAGGTCTGGATGGAGAATTTGAATCAAAGAGCGGGATGCGAAATCCGCATCATCCGTCGTTCGCGTCGGCCCGCGAATAGAATCGCTAGACCGCGCCGCCGCCCCCACCGCTTGCATTGCCTCTGTCCCCCGGCAAGTGCCGCCCGCGAACGAGCGGCGGTAATCTCTGCAGCGAGCTGAAGAGATAACCAAGTTGTGATGGTACCGCGCCGAGACATTATTAAGCCCGAAACTCGACAGAATTGAGGTTAAGTTTTGGTCATCAAAATTCCTGGTTAATGCCGGTTAGGAATCGCTTTCTCGACTGTTGGCAGACAACCGCGCCTCTTTCGGCAACGCGATCCGCCACAAACTCGACAAAACAACTCCACGGTTTNCCAGGTCACGTCGCTGCGTCGGAGCACGAGCGGAACACAATCTTCNTTCAGCGGATCCAACCAGCCGCCCTGCAGCCGAATAACCGGAGCCATTAATCAACCGTTAACCAAGACCGCCGATCTTTAACTATTCAATAAGAAAGGCGAGTCGACCACCATGGACGCATCTGCGGCGCCAACACGTCAACTGGTTCGAATGCGGGGCCGCTCTTACGTCGCGTTTGTCTTTTGCCCTGCCGTTCCGATCGTTGGCTGGCTCGAAGAAATAGATGCAACGCTTGCGCGGTCGCCCGGCTTTTTTGTCGGCAAGCCGGTGGTGCTTGACCTGTCTGCCGTGGACCTTAGCCAATCCGCTATCGCGCACCTCGTCACAAGCCTCGAGCAACGCAATATTCGCGTCCTTGGTATCGAGGGCGTGGACGCCGCCCACGTCACGACGAACATGCCGCCTTTGCTGACAGGCGGCCGCAACACTGTGCTCGTGCAGAATGAACCGAAAAAGCCTGAAGCCAAGCCGAAGCCAATGTCGCTGCTGCTGGAAAGCCCGGTGCGCTCCGGTCAGTCGGTTGTCTTTGCCGAAGGCGATGTGACCGTGTTGGGTTCGGTCGGTTCCGGTGCGGAGATTGTCGCTGGGGGGTCTATCCATATCTACGGAACGCTCCGCGGCCGTGCGATGGCGGGTGTCAACGGCAATTCAGCCGCGCGGATTTTTTGTCAGAAAATCGAGGCCGAACTGCTGGCAATCGACGGCTACTACCAGACTGCTGAAGATATAAGCGCCACCCTGCGCAATCGGCCAGCTCAGGCGTGGCTCGAAGGCAACATCATGAAAATTACACCGCTGAATTAATCGGCAAAGGAGGAAAAGAATGGCCAAAGTCTTGGTCGTGACGTCTGGAAAAGGCGGCGTCGGAAAGACAACTTCCACAGCCGCGCTCGGCGCGGCGCTCGCGCAAATGGGAGAAAAAGTGGTGGTCATCGACTTCGACGTCGGTCTGCGCAACCTCGATCTCGTCATGGGTGCGGAACGACGGGTCGTGTTCGACCTCATCAATGTGGTGCAGGGCGTTGCAAAGCTCTCGCAAGCTCTCATTCGCGACAAGCGGTTGGATAATTTGTGGCTGCTTCCCGCATCCCAGACCAGGGACAAGGACGCCCTGACGGACGAGGGTGTCGGGAGGATCATCGCCGACCTGCGAACCAATTTTGACTGGATTCTCTGCGACAGTCCGGCGGGCATCGAGCGGGGCGCGACGCTCGCGATGCGCTATGCGGACGAGGCTGTCATCGTCACCAACCCCGAAGTCTCTTCGGTGCGCGACTCCGACCGCATCATCGGAATGCTCGATTCAAAGACCGTGAAGGCGGAGAGGGGCGAGCGGGTAGAGAAGCATGTGC
>JGI12053J15887_10001167_pt1 | contig 11915 bp, 11 predicted proteins | sample MedBloCAOM1_O3_FD_15887 | JGI IMG/M metagenome (IMG submission 15887)
TCGTCGAGCGCCTTGGCGGCGACAAATCCCCGCCACTTCTCACCGTCCGCAGTGTGCTCGACCATCGTGGGCCCGTGCGCCCACAGGACCGGGCGGAAGCGGATCCGTTCGCCCCTCGACGGGGCCCGCATCGCGCCGAACGCCTCAGTGGCGGTGACGTGTATTTGGGCGTCGGGGAAATCCGATATGCCGCCGATGTGGTCGCCGTCGAAGTGCGTGATGACAATATGGCGCACGTCGTCACGGCGAAAACCGAGCCGCTGGACCTGGTTGACGGCGGCTTCTTCACGGTCGAGCACCGGACGGATGATGCGTCGCGACGGTCCCACCCGCTGGCCGGGATCATCGCAGTCCTTCGTCCCGAAGCCGGTATCGATCAGTACCCGACCATTGTCGGCCTCGACGAGCAGCACGTGGCACACCAACACTCCCGACCCGAGCGGGTACATGGTTCCGCAGTTGAGGTGGTGAACCTTCACGTGTGCAGTCTGCGGTACGTCTGACTCAGGCGCGAGACCCTACCGGTAGGTCCGACTGCTGGTGCCTGCGCTGCCGTTCCACGGTGGCCAGATAGAACGCCCACGCGAACGCGAAGCTGGTGAAAAAGCTGGAGATCAAGTACATCCAGGGCCGCCGAATGCCGCGACGCCTGCCGTCGATGATCGTGAAGAGCGGCAGCAGGATGACGTTGCCGATGGTGTAGTCGGCGCACTGCGAACTCGAGGCGGGATTCGCGAACCCCATTGCGATGAACTGCGACCAGTCGCCCTGACCCCAGAACGGGTTGGCGGCGTACTCGTAGACGAAACGGATGTTGAAGTACCAGCACAGTGGCAGCGACGCGATGCCGACGACCCAGTACACGATCTCCAATGTCGACAGCTGCGGGCCGTCTGGAACGCGTTTGAAGATAGCCGGGTTCATCTTGATGACCAGCGCGATGGTGATGATTCCGAGGATTGCGTGGACAAGGAGGGCAACCATGGTCGGAGTCTCGTTACTCTCTGAAGTTTTGTCAATATTGACATAACTCGTTGGGGTACTTTACGCACATGGTCCGGCCTGCTCAGACGGCTCGCAGCGAGCGCACGCGTGAAGCGCTGCGGCAGGCAGCGGTTGTCCGATTCCTCGCTCAGGGGGTGGAAGACACGTCGGCCCAGCAGATCGCGGCCGACGCCGGGGTGTCACTTCGGACGTTTTATCGCCACTTCGCGTCCAAGCACGATCTGTTGTTCGCCGACTACGCAGGCCTGCACTGGTTCAGGGCGGCGCTGGCGGCGCGGTCACCCGACGAGCCGATCATCGAGTCGGTGCACTCGGCGATCATGGCGCGGCCGTACGACGATTGGGCCGTCGCGCAGACCGCGGCGCTACGGGCCCAGGAACTCGAACCGGGGCGGATCGTGCGGCACATGCGCCAGGTCGAGGCCGATTTCGCCGAGGCGATCGAGGATCATCTCACCCGCGACAATCGGCCGGAGCCGGGCACCGACGAACGGATGCACATCACCGTCACAGCCCGGTGCATCGCGGCCGCGGTCTTCGGCGCGATGGAGGTGTGGATGCTCGGTCGACAGCGTTCGTTGCCTGAGTTGTCGCGGCTGACCCAGGAGGCCCTGGATACGTTGGCCAAGGGGATCACCTGAGCAAGTTTCGTCAATATTGACAAAACTGCGCCATGCGTGTCAGCCTCAGCCGATGACGGACTTTGACGCGATTGTCGTGGGCGCGGGCCACAACGGGCTGACCGCCGCCGCACTGCTCCAGAAGGCCGGGCTTAACACGCTCTGCCTCGACTCCAAGCTGTACGCGGGCGGTATGGCGTCGACGGTGGAACTGTTCGACGGCTTCAAATTCGAGATCGCCGGCTCGGTGCAGATTCCGACGTCGGCGACGGTGAGCCGGGAGCTCGGGCTCGACGATCTGCCGACTGTCGATCTCGACGTGATGTCGGTATCCCTGCGCGGCGTCGGCGACGAACCCCTCGTCTACTACACCGACCCGATGAAGCTCCTGACGCACATCAACGAGGTGCACGGCGCGGAGGCCGTGAACGGGATGGCCGGGCTGATGGCCTGGTGCCAGGCGCCGACCCGAGCGCTTGGGCGTTTCGACGCGGGCAAGCCACCAAAGACACTCGATGAGATGTACGCCTGCGCAACAAGCGAATTCGAGCGATCGACGATCACCGATCTGCTGTTCGGGTCCGTCACCGATGTGCTTGACCGCTATCTGCCGGACAAGGAGAAGAACGGTGCGCTGCGGGGCATGTTGGCGCTCCTGGCATGCAACACCACCTATCGCGGGCCCGCGACTCCCGGTACCGCAGCGGCGTTGGCTTACGGGTTTGCGGTTCCGGATGAGAACGCGCTGCTCGTCAAGAAATTGCGGGGCGGCATCGGGGCACTCACTTCACATTTGTGCGACATCTTCACTTCCAGCGGCGGCGAACTGCGNCTGCGAAGCAAGGTCGATGAGATCACCGTCGCCGACGGCCGGGTCACCGGCGTCCGCCTCGAGGATGGCTCAACGGTGACCGCGCCGATCGTCATCTCTGGTGTCGCACCGGATCTCACGGTCAATGGGCTGGTCGACGCGAGCGCGGTGCCGCCAGACATTCGGGAGCGGTTCTCCCGCGTCGACCACAGGGGCAGCTACCTGCAGATGCACTTCGCGCTCGATGGCATACCGGAATTCGCGTCGCCCTACGAATTGCTCAATGACCCCGCCATGCAGTCGAACATCGGCATTTTCAGCACGCCGGAGGAACTGCAGCAGCAGTGGGAGAACTGCCGGCGCGGGATCGTGCCCGCCGACCCCGCGATCGCGCTGCAGATTCCGTCGGTCAACGATCCGGACCTCGCACCGCCAGGCAAGCACGCCGTGTCGGCCTTCTCACTGTGGTTCCCCGTCGAGGAGACCCAGTCGAGCTACGGCGAGATGAAGGTGGAGATGGGACGACGGGTGATCGAGAAGATCACCCGGCTCGCCCCGAATTTCGACGGCCTGATCATCCGGCACACCACCTTCACGCCCAAACACATGGGCACCATGTTCGGCGCACCCGGTGGCGACTACTGCCACGGGCTGATCCATCCCGACCAGATCGGCATCAACCGGCCAGGGCCGAAAGGCTATGTCGATCAACCGATTCCGATCGACGGGCTGTACCTGGCCAGCGCAGGCTGCCACGGCGGGCCTGGTATCACGTTCATTCCCGGCTACAACGCTGCGCAGGCGGTACTCGCCGGGGCTCGCTAGCCGCGAGTTGAGANGCAAAAGGCTCGCATTTTTGCTGCGTGTCGCAGGGCTGCTACGTCTGCTCGCGCTGGCGTAGCTGTGCCATCCAGTCGGTCGGCACNCTATCGGCGGGACCGGGAACCGCCTGATCTTTCGGATGACATTCCGGCGCAGCGAGTTCCGGTCCGTCGTAGTACTCATCGGTGTCGTAGTTCCAGAACCAGTCCTCGCCCGGCTCAAACGACCGGATGATGGGGTGTCCGGTTTCGCGCCAATGCGCCGACGCGTGCCGGGCCAACGAATCGTCGCAACACCCGATGTGCCCGCATGCCGCGCAGCGGCGTAAGTGCACCCACCAGCCGCCGATCGCTTCGCATTCGACGCATCCCGCGCCGCTGGGCGGAACCAAGGGGTCGATGGCTGCACTCATGCAGGGAGCCTACCGCTGCATGAACGGGATCCCCACAAGACTTTGAATCAATCCGATTCGATCACACTGAGCGAAACCAAATGCGTTGGGGCAACCAGCCAATTGTGGTAATTGACGGTCTCTGTTGCGCATCGGGTCGCGTTGACAGCTAACCATTGCCCTCTTAGCGTGCGGCCCAAGCTTGACGACGATTGGAATGCATGTGGGATCTGTAGACGAGTGCTTGCCTACCGCGGCACTGACGCCGCTGTCGCGCCGCTCGTCATCACGCGTGTACGCCTCTCGGCGAACGGGGTAACCCGGTGCCTCAATCCCTTGGCAGTCGACCGTGACGGGGACCGCCTGGTCCAAGCCCGCCTTCGCCGTCGGGGACTTTGTCGTCCTCGCCGGCGAGACCTTCGCCGCGATGGTGCGTCCTCCTTTCGCCTGGCGCGAGCTGCTGGCTCAGATCTGGTTCGTGGCCAGGGTGTCGATCGTCCCGACACTCGTTCTGTCGATTCCCTACACGGTGCTCATCGTCTTCACGCTGAACATCGTGCTGCTGGAGGTCGGTGCCGGCGACCTGTCCGGTGCTGGTGCGGCGCTGGCGTCGGTCACGCAGGTGGGTCCGGTGGTGACCGCGATCGTCGTCTCCGGCGCTGGCGCCACCGCGATGTGCGCAGATCTGGGCGCCCGCACCATTCGCGAGGAGATCGACGCGATGATGGTCATCGGCGTCAACCCCATCCAGGCTCTGGTGGTGCCAAGGGTGATCGCAGCGACATTCGTTGCGCTGATGCTTTATTCGGTCGTCGCGGTCGTCGGACTCTCAGGAAGCTACTTCTTCGTGGTGTTCGTCCAGCACGTGACGCCCGGGGCCTTCGTCGCAGGGATGACACTGCTCACTGGTCTGCCGCAGGTGGTCGTTTCCCTCGTCAAGGCGCTGCTGTTCGGTCTGTCGGCCGGCCTGATCGCCTGCTACAAGGGCCTGCATGTCGGCGGCGGCCCGACGGCGGTCGGCAACGCCGTCAACGAAACCGTGGTGTTTGCCTTCATGGCGCTGTTTCTCATCAACATTCTGGCCACGGCGTTCGGCGTGAAGGTGGCGCCATGACGGACACGCGAGACGTGCCCGGCGCCGAGACCCTGAACAAGGTGGTCGACGCGACCCGCAGGCTGGGGGAGCAGACGGCCTTCTACGGCAATGCGCTCGCGGCCACCGCCGACGCCGTCCGGCGCTATCCGGCCGAGGTGCTGCGGTTGATCGCAGTCATGGGGATGGGCACAGGGGCGCTGGCCGTCATCGGCGGCACGGTGGTCATCGTCGGATTCCTGACGCTGTCCACCGGCGCGTTGATCGCTGTGCAGGGCTACAACACCCTGTCGAACGTCGGGATCGAAGCCCTCACCGGTTTCCTTGGGGCGTTTCTCAATGTCCGGTTCATCGCACCGGCGACCGCAGGCGTGGCATTGGCCGCGACCATCGGTGCCGGCGCGACCGCGCAGCTCGGCGCGATGCGCATCAACGAAGAGATAGACGCGCTGGAGGTGATGGGCATCCGGGCGATCACCTACCTTGCCTCCACCCGCATAGTGGCGGGGGTCCTCGCGGTCATCCCGATCTACACCATCGCCGTGTTGATGTCGTTTCTGGCGACCCGGTTCGGCACCACCATCATCTATGGGCAGTCGCGGGGCGTATACGACCACTACTTCTCGACGTTCCTGCAGCCGACGGACCTGTTGTGGTCCTTCGTGGAGGCGCTGGCGATGGCAGCCGCCGTGATGGCGGTGCACACCTACTACGGGTACACCGCGACCGGCGGGCCAGCCGGCGTCGGCGAGGCGGTCGGCCGTGCGGTGCGCACCTCGATTACCGCGGGGGTTTTCATTCTGTTGACCATCACGCTGTCGGTGTACGGGCAGTCCGGCAACTTCCACCTGTCGGGGTGACGGGAATGGAGAACGCACCAAGGCGTGGCCGGATCGATCCCATCTGGTGGGCACCCGTGCTGGTTCTTGTCGTCGCAGCACTATCCACGCTGACCGCCCTGCTGTTCTCAGGAACGCTGCGGAAAACCGTTCCCCTCACATTGGTCTCCGACCGGGCCGGCCTGGTCATGGAGAACGGCGCGAAGGTGAAGTTGCGCGGCGTTCAGGTAGGCGAAGTCGCATCCATCGGCGCGGACCCAGGTGCGGCAGGGACAGATCTTTCGAACCTGAATCTGAAGATTTACCCTGGGCCATTTCAGTACCTGCCGAGCAACGTCGAGGCGGAGATCAAGTCCAGCACCGCGTTCGGAGCCAAGTACGTCGATCTCATCGTGCCGGTAGACGCGAGTTCCGCGCCGCTCAAGCCGGGCGCCGTGCTGCACTCCCGCAACGTGACCGTCGAGGTCAATACCGTGTTCGAGAACCTGCAGTCAGTAGTCCACTCCATCGACCCGGCGAAGCTGAACTCGGTGCTGTCGGCGGTGGCCGAATCGGTGCGCGGAAAGGGCGACCGCATCGGCCAGGCGATCACCGATGCAAACAATGTGCTGCTCGCGGTGAACCCGAGAATGCCGACCGTTCAGCAGGACTGGCAGCTGTTCGGCAAGACGGCACAGGCGTATTCGGATGCGGCGCAGAACATCCTGTCGATCCTCGATTCGTTCTCAGCGACCAGCCAGACCATCACCACACACGCCAACGCCCTCGACAACCTGCTCCTCTCTGCGGTCGGGTTCTCCCAGTCGGGTATCAACACGATTGGCGGAAACCAGTCAAACCTGGTGCGCGCGACGAACATCCTCGATCCGACGACCGCTCTGTTCATGAAGTATTCGCCGACCTACACCTGCCTCTTCCAGGGCGCCCAGTGGTTCCTGGATCACGGCGGTAGAGATGCGTTGGGCGGCAACGGCAAATCTGTGATCATGGATGCCGGGCTGTTGTTCGGCGACGACCCATATCGCTATCCCGACAACCTGCCGATCGCCAACGCCAAGGGCGGGCCCGGCGGCAAGCCTAGTTGCGGGTCGCTGCCCGATGTCAGCAAGAACTTCCCGGTGAAGTACCTCGTCACCGATACGGGGTTCGGCACTGGCCTCGATATCCGCCCCAATCCCGGCATCGGCTTCCCCGGTTTTGCCAACTATTTCCCGGTCACCAAAGCAGTGCCTGAGCCGCCGAAGATCCGTTACCCCGGCGGCCCGGCACCGGGTCCGTTGCCGCCGTCGGGCGCGCCGCCGCCACCCGAAGCATCGCCGCCACCACAGGCGCCGGCCCCGTCGTCACCCTGACCACCGAGTGAGCAAGGAACAGCTATGAGATCCAGAACCGTCCGCGCCGTCACACGCGTGGTGCTGTTCGCCGCGATGTGCCTGGTCTTCATGTTCGTGCTGGTGACGGTGTTCGGTCAGTTCCGATTCGACGCGCGCGCCTCCTACGGCGCGGTGTTCACGAATGTGTCTGGCCTCAAAGGCGGCAACTTCGTCCGCATTGCCGGTGTAGAGGTCGGAAAGGTCAAGGACCTGGCCCTGCACAAGGACGGGACCGTGACGGTCGACTTCGCCATCGACAAGGGGCTCACGCTGACCGAGGGCACCGGGGCTGCGGTGCGCTACGAGAACCTCATCGGTGACCGCTATCTGTCCCTCGAAGAGGGTCCGGGCTCAGTACGCAAACTGCAACCGGGGCAGACGATCCCGTTGGCGCGGACCTCACCTGCGCTCGACGTCGACGCTCTCATCGGCGGCTTCCGGCCCCTGTTTCGTGCGTTGGATCCCGATCAAATCAACGCGCTGTCTGGCGAACTGCTGAAGGTGTTCCAGGGCCAGGGCGGCACCATCTCGTCGGTGCTGGCCCAGACCTCTGCACTCACCACGACGCTGGCGGGCCGCGATCAGTTGATCGGACAGGTCATCACCAACCTGAACACCGTGCTGGGCACCTTCGCCGCACGTGATGATCAGTTCTCGCAAGGTTTGGACAAGCTGTCAACCCTCGTGCAGGGGCTGGCCGACCGCAAGAGCGATATCGCGACAGGGACTGCCTACATCAACGCCGCAGCGGGATCCGTCGCCGACCTATTGACGCCCGCCCGCCAACCGATCAAAGACGCGGTGGCTCAGACGGATCGGTTCGCGGGCCAGGTCATGGCCGACCAGGACTTCGTCGACAACCTCGTCAAGACGCTTCCCGACGCCTACCAGGTGCTGGCCAGGAACGGCCTTTACGGCGACTACTTCGGCTTCTATCTCTGCGATGCGATCCTCAAGCTCAACGGCAAAGGCGGCCAACCGGTTTTCGTCAAGGTCGCGGGCCAAGATTCGGGACGGTGCACACCCAAATGACGCGATCCACCGGGAAATTACCGAGGCGACCTAGAATCAAACCGCTGGCTGAGCGCAATCGGTTGGCCGTCGGTACCGTCGGGACCCTCATTCTCATCGCCTTGGTAATCGCGGTCTTCTCCTACGACAAGATTCCGTTCGTCAAGGGCACCTCGGACTACGCCGCCTATTTCGCTGAGGCCGGTGGCATCAAGCCCGATAGTGATGTGCGGGTGTCGGGGCTTTCGGTGGGCAGGGTCGCCGGCATCCATCTGGAAGGGACGAAGGTGCTGGTGGACTTCACGGTCCGCAATGGCATCGAACTGGGTGACCGGACCGAGGCGGCGATCAAGACCGAAACCGTGCTCGGCACAAAGTTTCTCGAACTGACCCCACGCGGTGACGGCAACCTCACCGGCACCATCCCGATTGAGCGGACCACTTCTCCCTACGACCTTCCTTCCGCTTTGGGCGACCTGACCACCACGATCAGCGCGCTGGACACCACGCAGCTGTCGTCGGCGCTCACGACANTGGCCGACACCTTCAAGGACACCCCACCCGACCTGAGGATCGCGCTGCAAACAGTGGCGCGGTTCTCCGACACCCTCAACAACCGCGACGCGCAACTCCGCAACTTGCTGGGCAATGCGAACAAGGTCACCGCTGTGCTGGCGAAGCGCAGCGATCAGATTGCCAGCCTGGTCGTCAATGCCAACGCGCTATTGGCCGAGCTTCTGTCTCAACGAGATTCGGTCGATGCGTTGATGAACAACCTCACGGCGGTGTCACGGCAGATATCCGGCCTCGTCAGCGACAACCGGACGCAACTCAAACCCGCCGTCGACAAGCTCAACGGTGTGCTGGGGATACTGGACAACCGCAAGAAGGAACTGCAGCGCACGCTGTACCTGCTTCGGCGGTACGCGATGTCGTTCGGCGAAGTGCTTGGATCCGGGCCCTTCTTCAAAGCCTCACTGGTCAACCTCGCCCCTGGCCAGTTCGCCCAGCCGTTCATCGACTCCGCGTTCTCCGATCTGGGTCTTGACCCCAACGTGCTGCTGCCGTCGCAACTGGTCGATCCCGGGGTCGGCCAACCCGGCACCCCGGCACTGCCGGTGCCCTATCCGCGTACCGGGCAGGGCGGGGAGCCGAACTTGACGCTGCCCGAGGCCATTACGGGTAATGCCGACCCCAACTTGCCGGCACAGTTCCCCGGCCGTTACCCGTACCGCGAGCCCCTGCCCGCGCCCCCGCCGGGTGGGCCTCCGCCAGGGCCGCCCGCTCTTGGGCCCGCGCCAGGAGAACTGCCGCCGCCAACCATCGGCCCGCCGGTCCCTGCGCCTGCGGACGGGGGGCAGTAACCGTGACCAAACATCTACGCGCGGTGCGGATCGCGACCGCGATCAGCCTTGCCGTCATTCTTGCCGTCGCGATAACTGTGGTGGCCACACCATGGTTGGACCGCGTCAGCAGGAATGCCTACGTCGCCTACTTCGCCAATACCAACGGTCTGTACACCGGCGACGAAGTCCGCATCCTTGGTGTCGCTGTCGGAACCGTGGACGAGATCGACCCGCAGCCAAACGCGGCGAAGGTCACCTTCTCGGTGGACAGGCAGTACCCGCTGCCCGCCGATGTACAGGCCGCAATCCTGTCGCCGTCACTGGTCAGCGCACGCGCGATCCAGCTCGTCCCCGCGTACTCCAGCGGCCCGAAACTTGCNGACGGCGCAACCATTTCGCGGGACCGCACAGCGGTTCCCGTCGAGTGGGACGACCTGCGCCAGCAGCTGGAGAAGCTCACCGACTCGCTGCAGCCCACAACCCCCGGCGGGCCAAGCGCGGTGGGCGAATTCATCAACAGCGCCGCGGCAAACCTGCACGGAGAGGGTGACACCGCACGCGATACCGTAATCAAACTTTCCAAGGCGGTTTCGGCGCTCGGCGACCACAGCACAGACATCTTCAGCACAGTGCGCAACCTGCAGCTGCTGGTGGCGGCACTGTCCTCCAGCAGTGATCTGCTCGCCGCATTCAACACGAACCTGGCCGACGTGACCACCGTGTTGTCCAACACGCCCCACGGGGTGGCCGATGCGACGCGGGGCCTCGACGGCGCGGTGAACGACCTGCGCGGCTTCATCGCCGAGAACCGAGAGGGCCTCGGCGTCACCTTCGACCACCTCAACGCGATAACCACGGCTCTGAACGACAGCCGTGGTGACGTCAAGCAGGTCCTGCATATCGCGCCGACGGTGTTTCAGAATTTCATGAACATCTACCAACCGGCGCAGAGCGCGGTCACGGGCATTCTTGCGCCTGTCAACTTCGCTAACACCGTCCAATTCATCTGCAGCGCAATCCAAGCCGCGTCGCGTGAGAATTGGGAGCGATCGTCGAAGCTTTGTGTCCAGTATCTCGCGCCGATCATCAAGAACCGCCAGTACAACTTTCCGCCGCTGGGTGTCAACCCGGTCGTTGGAGCGTCGGCGCGGCCCAACGAGATCACCTACAGCGAAGACCGGCTCCGTCCTGACGCGCCACCGCCGCCGGCGACGCCGACCGACCCCAGCCAGGGACTGCCCGGTCTGATGGTTGCTCCGGCCGACCAACCCGCCGCGCCACCCGGAGGAACACCGTGAGGCGCATGGTGGCCGCATCACTCGTCGTCGCGTGCCTGTCCGCAATCCCGGGATGTGAGTGGCGAGGCCTCAATTCGCTGAGCCTGCCCGGAACCGAAGGCACCGGCGACGGCTCGTACACCATCCACGCGCACTTGCCCGACGTGGTGGTCATTCAGCAGAACACTCGGGTGCGGGTAGCCGACGTCAACGTCGGCAACGTCACCAAGATCGAGGTACAGGACTGGCATGCCCTGGTGACCATGCGCATCAACGGTGATGTCCATCTACCGGCGAACAGCACCGCCAAAGTCGGGCAGACCAGCCTGCTGGGGTCCATGCACATCGAACTGGCACCGCCCACCGACCAGCCGCCGGAGGGCGAACTCACGGACGGTTCGGTGATTCCGTTATCGGCGGCCAGTACGTATCCGACCACCGAGCAGACATTGGCGTCGGTGTCGATTCTGCTCAACGGCGACGGGCTGGGCCAGCTCCAGGAGATCAATCAAGCGTTCGCCAAGGCGTTGGCAGGCCGTGAGAACGACATGCGCAGCCTGCTGACCCAACTGGATACCTTCATGTCTGCGCTCAACGCCCAGACCGACGACATCATCGCTGCCACCGAACGTCTCAACTCGTTGGCCGGACAGGTCGCGGCGAAGGATCAGACCGTCGACAAGGCGCTCACCACGATCCCGCAGGCGCTGGCTGTGCTGTCGGATTCACGCACCACATTGGCGGACGCGATCGACTCGCTGGGCAAATTCAGCGCCATCGCCACCTCGACGGTCAATCAGACCAAAGAATCGCTGGTGGACAACCTGCGCAACATCGCGCCGGTGTTGCGGGAACTGGCCAACGCGGGGCCCGCCCTCACCAAGGGGCTGGACTTCCTGTCGACGTACCCCTGGGTCAAGAGCACCCTTGCCAACTGGTTCCGGGGCGACTTCGCCAACATCACGCTCGTCATCGATCTGACCTTGAGCCGGATAGACAGCAGCTTGTTCACCGGGACGAGGTGGGAAGGGAACCTCACCGAACTCGAATTGCAGTGGGGCCGCACGATCGGCCAGATGCCGAGCCCATACACCGCGGGCAACCCGCTGATCGCCCCCTATCACTTCGGGGGTTACTAGCATGCTGCGCTTGTCCCGTGCGGTGTGGATACAGTTGGCGATCCTGGCGGCGATCACCGTCGTCGCCGTCGGTGTGATGGCGTTCGGCTTCGTGAAACTACCCGCGTTGTTCGGAGTCGGGCGCTACACGGTGACGGTCGAGCTTCCCGCGTCCGGTGGTTTGTACCCGACGTCTGTGGTGACCTATC
>JGI12053J15887_10001168_pt1 | contig 11914 bp, 9 predicted proteins | sample MedBloCAOM1_O3_FD_15887 | JGI IMG/M metagenome (IMG submission 15887)
GACCGGCGCGGCGGCGCCCGCCGGCAACGGCCGCAGCAGCGGCGCGAGCGAGCTTGCGGCGACGCCGCCGATGAGTGCGCGGCGAGTGGGGTTGATCATGGCGTTCCCTCTTGGACAGGTGGGGTCGGGTTTTGCCTTCTGCCGGCGCACGCGCCTCAGCGCGAATCCGCTTTGCACCCGGGTTCCGGCGTGATCTCTCCGAGCGCGCGTACGGGGACGAGTTCGCGTCCCTGTGTCTTTGCGATGAACGTGTTCATGGTGGTGTGATGATCCTTGCCGATCGTCACCGGCCCCGTGGGTGACTTGATCGGAAGCCCCTCCATGGAATCGATCATCGCTTCCTTGTCGACCTTGCCGGCCTTCTCGAGCGCCGCCTTGAGCGCGATCAGCGTGTTGTAATGCGTCATCACGTAGTTCGACACCGTGGCCTCGGCGCCGGCGTCCGCCCGGACCTTGGCGGCAAACGCCTTGAACGACGGATCGTCGCTGGTCGCAACCGACGGCACCACGGCGAACATGTTCTGGCCCTTGCCCTTGAACACGCCGAGATCGACCTCGGACAGTCCAAGAAACGCAACGGTCGTGTCCTTCAACAGCCCGTGGTCATCCGCCTGCCGGATGAAATCCAGGCCGTCGCCTTTGAGCGCAAACAGCAGGACTTTGGCTTTGGTCGCCGCGATCCGGGCGATCAGCGGAGTGAAATCCGTTTCATCACCCTTGGTAAACTCCTTGCCGACGACTTTGCCCCCGAGCCTGGCAATGATCGGCTCCGCCGCGTCGAACATCTTGTGCGGCCAGGTCCGGTCGGCGCCCAGCAGGAAATAGGTGTTGCCGAAGGTCTGATTCATGTAGGGCAGCAGCTGGGCCAGCTCCTGATTGGGAACGGTGCTGAACGAGAACACGTACCGGCTGCATTTGCCGCCTTCGTAGTTGGTGGCGTAGAGGAGCGGCGTCTTCAGGCTCTCGACCACGGGCGCCATCGCATCCAGGTTTCTCGAGGTGATCGGTCCGACCACCGCCAATACGCCGTCGCGCTCGATCAACTTGCGCGTCGCATCCGTTGCGACCGCCGGATCGGTCTTGTCGTCCGCATAGACCACTTCGACGGGCCTGCCGCGAATGCCGCCGGCCGCGTTAATGTCCTTGGCGGCAAGGTCAAGCCCGAGCTTTGCCTGCCGGCCGTACAGCTCGACGCCGCCGGAGAACGGCAACACCGCGCCGATCTTGATCGGCTCGGCGGAATTCGCGCATGGGGAACTCGCGATCGCTGCGCAGCAGGTCAGCCAGACCAACGAAATGCTTTTCGGCCAACGAACGTTCATCACCGGCATTCCATCTCCGAGATCACGGGCCGCTTGGCGGGCGCAAGGGCGGCATCCTACGCGACAAAGGACAGCGGTAAAATGGCGGTTGCCCGTGTCCCGGTAGCGCAGGCTGAATCGCGACGAGATTGAATCCCGGACCGGAACATGATGGCCCCCTCCTTTGCAGGCGGCCGCGGCGATAGAATGCGGATGAAGCCGAGACATCGGCGCGTCGAGGGAGGCATCCATGAGTTCAGAACATCTCGAGAGCTATCTGTCGGGCCGTTGGGTGCGGGGGGACGGCGTCGAGACCAGGCTGGTCGACCCGGTCGAGGGGGATGAGCTGGCGACGGCCTCGAGCAAGGGGGTCGATCTCAAGTCGGCGCTCGAATTCGCCCGCACGCAAGGGCAGGGCGGCCTGCGAACGATGAGCTACGCCGAGCGCGGCAAGCTCGTTGGCGCGGTGGCCGACGTGCTCATCGCCAACCGCGCGCGCTACGAGGAGATCGCCATCGCCAATTCCGGCAACACCAAGACCGATGCGGCCATCGATATCGACGGCGGCATCGGCACGCTGAAGTACTATGCCCGGCTCGGCGCCGGGCTGGGCGACGCGCGCATGCTGCTCGATGAGAAGCCGGTGCGGCTCGCCAAGGCCGAGAACTATCAGGCCATTCACCTGATGATGCCGCGCCGCGGCGTCGCCATCCACATCAACGCCTTCAATTTCCCGAGCTGGGGGCTGTGGGAGAAGGCCGCGGTGTCGCTGCTCGCGGGCGTCCCGGTGCTTGCCAAGCCTGCGTCGTCGACCGCGCTTCTGGCGCACGCCATGGTGAAGGACGTCATTGCCGCCAAGGTGCTGCCGGACGGCGCGCTAAGCCTGCTCTGCGGCGGTGCCGGCGATCTTCTCGACGCGCTCAGCTCCGACGACGTGATCGCGTTCACCGGCTCGGCCGACACCGCGAGGCGCGTTCGCGGCCATGCGAGCGTGGTGGCGAAGAGCGTGCCGGTGAACATCGAGGCCGACAGCATCAACGCGGCGCTGCTCGCGCCGGGCTCGGTGCCCGGGAGCGCGGCCTTCGACGCCTTCGTGCGCGAGGTCGTGCGAGAGATGACGGTGAAGGCCGGGCAGAAATGCACCGCGATCCGCCGCATCTTCGTGGCGGCGGACCAGGCCGAGGCGGTGGCCGAAGCGCTTGCGGCCAAGCTCAAAGGCACGAAAGTGGGCGATCCGCGCCAGGCCGACACCCGCATGGGACCGGTGGTGACGCGCGGCCAGCAGGCCGCCGCGTTCGACGGCATCCGCCGCTTGGCCGCCGAAGCCGCGATCGTGTGCGGCGGCGCCGACGCGCCCGAGCTCGACGGCATCGACAAGGACAGATCGGCGTTCGTGGCGCCGACCTTGCTGAAGCTCGCCGATGCCGGCGCGGCCGGCGCCGTGCACGAGGTCGAGGTTTTCGGTCCCGCCGCAACGGTTGTGCCTTATCGTGATGAACAGGAGGCTGCCGCGCTGGTCGCGCGGGGCGGCGGCTCGCTGGTCGCTTCGGTCTACGGCGAGGACCAGGCGTTCCTCGCCCGCATGGTGAGCGCGATCGGGCCGAGCCATGGGCGGCTGCTCATGGTCGACCCGTCGATCGCGAGCGCCCATACCGGTCATGGCATCGTCATGCCGCAATGCAATCACGGCGGTCCCGGTCGCGCGGGGGCAGGCGAGGAGCTGGGCGGTCTCTACGGCCTGCGCTTCTATCACCAGCGCTTGGCGGTGCAGGGCTCGAGCGATCTGCTCGCAGAGCTGCAGACGAAGGCGGCAAGCCTGCATTGAGAATGGTGCCGGGGCTCGAACGCTGAAAATAAATCGACTAACCTCTGCCGGTTTACGGGGTGAGTGGGTCCAGTGTCGTCATCGCAAGAGCGAACCGCGCACAGCTTCGTCGAGCGCCACGGATTGTGGAGCGACGAGCAGTTCGAGGCCGCGGTCAAGGCCGACAAGTGGATCGAGGAATACGGGCTCGAGGTCGTCCGCCTGTCGTTTCCCGACCAGCACGGCATCCTGCGCGGAAAGTCTGTCATGGCAAACGAGGCCGCGGCGGTGATGCGCAACGGCTGCTCGATGACGACCACGCTCCTGGCCAAGGACACCGCGCACAAGACGGCGTTTCCGGTCTTCACGCCCGGCGGCGGCTTCGGCATGGCCGAGATGGAGGGCGGCGGCGACTTTCTGATGATCGCCGATCCCGCCACCTTCCGCGTGCTGCCGTGGGCGCCGCAGACGGGGTGGGTGCTGTGCGACATCTATTTCGCCAACGGCAAGCCGGTGCCGTTCTCGACCCGCCATCTTTATCGCCGCGCGCTGCAAAGGCTCGCCGAGGCCGGGTTCGACTACATGGCGGGGCTCGAAGTCGAGTTTCACGTGTTCAAACTCGACGACGCGCGGCTCAAGCCGGCGGACGCGACCTGGCCGGGCGAGCCGCCCGAGGTCAGCCTGGTCTCTCAGGGCTACCAGTATCTGACCGAGACGCGGCTCGACCAGATGGAGCCGATCCTCGAAATCGTGCGCCGCGATATCATCGCGCTCGGCCTGCCGCTGCGCTCGGTCGAGATCGAGCTCGGCCCGAGCCAATGCGAGTTCACCTTCCACCCGCAGGTCGGGCTCTCGCCGGCCGATACCATGATGCTGTTCCGCAGCGCGGTGAAGCAGATCTGCCGGCGGCACGGCTATCACGCGAGCTTCATGGCGCGTCCGAAGCTGGCGAACGTGCTGTCGAGCGGCTGGCACCTGCACCAGTCGCTGCGCGATCGGCGCTCCGACACCAATGCGTTCACCGCCCACGACAAGGAACTGCTGTCGCGCCTCGGGCGCGGCTTCCTCGCCGGGCTCGTCGCGCATGCGCGCGCCGCCGCCGCTTTCACCACGCCGACCATCAACGGCTACAAGCGCTATCGCAGTTATTCGCTGGCGCCCGACCGCGCCATCTGGGGCCACGACAATCGCGGCGTGATGATTCGCGTGCTCGGCGGCGCCGGGGATCCGGCGACGCGGCTCGAAAACCGCGTGGGCGAGCCGGCCGCCAACCCCTATCTCTACATGGCCTCGCAGATCGTGACCGGCCTCGACGGCATGGAGCGCATGCTCGATCCCGGCCCGTCAGCGGATACGCCCTACGAGGCGCAGGCGCCGCTGTTGCCGAAGACCCTCGAGGAGGCGCTCGGCGCGTTACGCACTGACGTCTGCCTGGCCGAAGGCTTCGGCAGGAATTTCATCGACTATTACCTGCGCATCAAGGAGGCCGAGATCGCGCGCTACAACGCCGAAGTCACGGAGTGGGAGCAGCGGGAATATTTCGAGCTGTTTTAGGTGCCGCTGTGGCCTCCGTAGGGTGGGTTGAGCGCAGCGAAACCCACCGTCATTGGAAGTCCCCGATCTAAAGCCGCCGGTGAGATTAGCGGGGCGGCCCGTTGCCGCCTCGCCGACTCCACCGTTCGCCGACCGTTCACTGCGCTGCCGCGGATGAGGCTCCCCGGCGCAGGTCGGTCTCGATCGTGAGCGGCGCAGCGCCGAAGCGCGTCCGATAGACCTGTGTGTTCTCCATCACCCGCTGCACGTAGTTGCGGGTTTCCATGAACGGAATGCGCTCGACCCAGTCGACCGGGTCGACCTTGGGGTCGCGGGGGTCACCGAAGCGCGCGATCCACTCCTGCACGCGGCCGCGCCCGGCATTGTAAGCTGCGTACGACAGGATGTAGTTGCCGCGATACTCCTGCATGAGGCCGCCGAGCTCGGCGGCGCCGACCTGGAGATTGTAGGGCATATCGTTCTTGAGGCGCTTGACGTCATAGGAGCAGCTGAAGCGCTTGCAGGTGTCCTTGGCGGCGATCGGCGTCACCTGCATCAGGCCCATTGCCTGAGCGTGCGACCAGTCCGCCGGATTGAACGCGCTCTCCTGGCGGATGATGGCGAACAGCATGGCGTTATCGATGCCGGGACCGATCGGAGCATAGCGCGGCACGCCGACGGCCGGAAACGCGTAGTAGTCGAGTGGCAGGCCGCGCGCCAGCGCCGCCTTGCCCAGGTGCAGCATCCCGCGCGCATCCTGCTGCTGCTCGGCCAGCTCGCCGAGGGCGGAGAGCGCCCCGACATCGTCGAGCTTGCCGCCGAGATCGGCCATCAGCGGGATGACCAGCGCCGTCTCCTTGAGCGCGTAGAGGATTTCCACAGCGCGAACGAGCTCGAGCCGTTCGATCTCGGCGCGCTTGTCCGGCCTTGCCGGCGGCGGAGCGAGCGCAAGCGCGGCAAGGCCAAGGCGCGCGCGCGCCAGCTGCCCGTAATAAGCGGCCGAAGAGCTCGCCGCCGCCCGATACTCGGCGCGCGCCTGATCGCGCCGATTGAGCACTTCCGCGGTGCGTCCGAGCCAGTAATGGGAGCGCGCCTGCGACGTGGGATGCGAGCTCACCTCCCGGATGCGGGTGAAATGCGTCGTCGCCGCCGCCGGGTCATCGAGGAACCGCAGCGCGATCCAGCCAGCCATGAAGAGGCGCTCGACCCGGGAGTTTTCCTTGGTCGGCTCCGGTGCTTCCGCCACGGCGCGATAGGCCGAGCGGGCATCCCCGATATCCAGCAGCTTGCGTGCCATTATCCGCCGCTCGACCCACCATTCCTCGCCGTCATGGACCTGTGCGAGATCGGTGGGAGCCGACAGCATCACCTGCGCGGCTTCGGCGATCTTCTCGTCGTGGCGCAAGAGGTACACGCGGGCGAGGAGATAACCGGGATCCCGGCGGGCTTCCTCCGGCACCGAGTCGAGCAGCTTCTTGGCGTTGCCGCCGCTCTTGCTGGCGAGCGCGAGACGCAACTGGGCGATGGCGAGGTCGGCGCCCCCCAGCCGTTTCGCGGCGCGCATCGCGGAGTCCTTGTCGGCGGCGACAAGCCTCTTCTCCATGCGGGCCTTGTGATCGGCGCGGCTCAGGAAGTCGGAGTAACGATCGAGCACCTGCTTCTCGACGTCGGCGGGAATCGGATCGTTGCGCCACGCATCGCGCACCAGCGCCTTGGCGCTGTCGGTGTCGCCCTGCGCCGTCAGCGCACGCGCCAGGACCAGGCGCCCCATGGCCGACTGCGGCGGCGAGCCGTCGAAGAAGCTCATGACGCGCGCCGGCTTGGCGTTCTCGACCCAGAGCATCGCCTCGGCCCGGCGGCGGAACGCGCCCAGGCTGGGCCAACTGGGGTTGGCGGTCATGAAGGCGGTGTAGCGCGCGCTGTCGGCGCCGTTGTGGTCGCTGCGCAGGATGATCCATTCGACCAGCTTGCGCGCCACGGGATCGGAGATCGCGGCCGCGACGCCAGTCGCCTTGCTGGCGCCGCCGTTGCGGAGCGCATCGATCGCGTTCTTGACCAGCGCGACATCCGCCTCGGATGTCTGCAGGCCCGGCGCCTGCGCCAGCGGCGCTGACGGAGGCTGGGCCTCGCCGGTGCCGGTCTCGCGTGTGCCGGTTGCCCAGACCTTGACGGTCGGGGCAGCGCCCGATGCGCCGGGGACGTCGGGTGGCGTCGGGACTGCCGCCGCCTTGCTCGCCGTCGACTTGCTGCCCTTATTGGCGCTCTTGGACTTTCCTGCGGTCGTTTTTTTTGCGACCGACTTCGCCTTGCCGGCTTTTGCCGCGGCGGCGGACGAACTCTTGGCTCCGCCGTGATGGGCCTTGGCTTCTGCATATTGGTTGATCGCAAGCAGGCTCGCGCAAGCGAGCGCAGCAACAAGTGCTGACCGATATCGTGTCAAAGCTGTTCCCCCGAGCCCCGGCGACAATTCGCCCCCCAGCGTGCTACCTCTGCACGCGACTCAAGGAGGTACCCTGCACCTGGATTTTGGCGGAAAAGCGATGTCAAGACGGCTTTTGCGGCGCCGGTCCGGCCGGTCGCAGCTGGGGGCTACCGCTGCTGGCTGCGCGCGCGCCGTGCCGTGGCGGCGGTCTTTTGGCTGCCGTCGCCGTAGGCCAGATACCAGGGATTCTGCACGCACCAGGCCCCGGCGCCGCGCGCCGTCATCATGCACTGCTCGTACGAGATGAAGCCGCAATTGGTGCCGCCGCCGCCGAAGCCGTAGTATTGGGCGCACCATGGCCGATAGATTTCGGCCTTCGCCGAATGCGGCACGCTTGCAACGCGTGCGGTGACGAAGAGCAGGGCGCCAAGCAGGCGAGTGGGTGTCATGGAAATCTCCGGTCTCCATCCCCGCGGCCCAAGTTGGCAGCCTAGCCGCGATCCGGCCGAGACACCATGCCGGAAGGCACCCTTATACGTACATGCGCTAAGACGAGGCCCGCATGCGTACGTCCGGATTTCGCAGCCGCAGGGGCAGGCCTTGCTCATAGGCCACGATCTGCTCGAACGCCTCGCGAAAGTAGAGCTCGAAATTGTCCCATTCCGCCCATCCGAGGTGAGGCGTGCACAGGACGTTGGGCATCGACAGGAACGGATGGTTGCCGTTCACGATCGGCTCCCGCTCGTAGACGTCGACGGCCGCATAGCCGGGCGGGCCGTTGCGTAGCGCCGTCAGCAGTGCCCCCGGCGCGATGATTTCGGCGCGCGCGGTGTTCACGATCAGCGCGGTGGGCTTCATGCGGGCGAGGTCGTCCGCAGCTACGATCCCGCGGGTCTCGCGTGTGAGCCGCACATGCAGGGACAGCACGTCCGAGCGCTCGAACAATTCATTCTTGCTGGCGGCGCTCGCATATCCTCTGGCCGCGGCCTGCTTGAGCGAGTTTTCCTGCCCCCAGACCAGGATATCCATGCCCAGTCCGCGACCGCCCTCGGCCACGAGCTGTCCGATGGCACCGAGCCCGAAAATGCCGAGCATCGATCCGCGCAGCCGATGCGACAGCGTGCACGGCCATTCGCCGTGCTTCATGCGCTCGGCTTCGAGCGCCACGTTGCGCCGCGAGGCCACGATCAAGGCCAGCGCCAACTCGGCCGGAGCGTCGGGCGAGTTGCTCTTGCCAGTCGTGACCGGAATGCCGAGCGCCGTGCAGGCGGCAAAGTCGATCGCTTGCGAATTGCGTCCGACCAGCGCGATCAATTTGAGCTTCGGCAGTTGTTCAAGCAGTGCGCGCGAAAACTCCACCCGCTCCCTGATGGAGACGACGACGTCGGCATCGCGCAGGCGTTCGACCAGCGCAGCCAGATCGGGTGCCGGCTCCCGGTAGCGGGTGACGTCGTGATGGCGGAGGAGCGAGAAACACGCGAGCTGATCGACCATGTCTTGATAGTCATCGGGAATGACGATCTTCATCTGTTTGGACGGCTCTCGATTGACGATGGGCGGGAACTATGGCCGTTTGCGTCGGAGGTGCGGCTACTCCCGGATATTGGCGGCGCGGATCAGTTCGCCCATGCGCGCGAATTCCGCGCGCATGGCCATGGCCAGTTGCTCCGGTGTGCCGCCGACAACATCGAAGCCGAGCTCGGCCAGCCGCGCGCGCACGGCCGGATCCTTCAAGGCGGTGACGGCGGCGGTGTTGAGCCTGGCGACAATCTCCGGCGGCGTGTTCGCGGGCACCAGCAGCGCGCACCAGGGCACGAAGCTGAAACCGGGCACCGTTTCGGCCACGGTCGGAACGTCCGGCAGCTGGCTGGCGCGCGACGAGGTGCTGGTGGCCAGGAGGCGCACGCGCTTGTCGGCCAGCAGCGGGACCACCGAGGACATGCCGGTGAATCCAACAGGCACATGTCCGGCGACGATCTCGTTCACCGCCGCCGTCGCGCCCCGATAGGGCACATGGGTCATCTCGACGCCGGCGGCGCGCACGAGCAACTCCATGGCGACGTGCTGCGGACTGCCGATGCCGCCGGACGCGTAGTTGACGCTGCCCGGCTTCTGGCGCGCAAGCGCGATGAGCTCGCCGACGCTCGCAACGGGCAGCGTCGGGTGTGCGATCAGCCCCAGCGGAATTCCGACCAGCTGCGTGACCGGCAGGAAGTCCTTGAGCGGATCGTAACCGGCGTCGGCCTTCATGTTCGGCAGCATGGTGATGACGCTGTCGTTTGCGACCACGACGGTGTACCCATCCGCGGCCGCGCGGGCTCCCGCGCGCATCCCGAGGAGACCCGCGGCGCCCGGCTGGTTCTCCACGTAGAAGCGCTGGCCGAGGCTGTCGCTTATCTTCTCGCTCACGAGACGCGCGACGACATCGACGGCGCTGGCCGCCGCCAGCGGCACCAAAAGCCTGACCGGCCGGTCGGGATAGTTTGGCGCCTGGGCGAGGGATGTCGCGGGAGATACCAGGCAGCCTGCCAGGACAAGCGCGGGCAGACCGAACCATGCCAACAGCATCCGGATCATGCGAGCGACCACGCGCGAACTATTTCGACGCTTTCAGCAGATATGCGATCAGGTCGGCGCGGGCGTCCGAGTCCGGCATCCCGGCATAGGGCATGCGGTTGGCGGGCACCATCTTCTGCGGGTCGGCGATGAAGGTGTCGAGGGTTTGTGCCGTCCAGCTGATGCCGCTGCGCTTGATCGCCGGCGAGTAGCGGAAATCCGGGAGCTCGCCGGCTTTGCGCTCGAACACGCCGTGGAGGCTCGGCCCCACATTGTTCACGTTGCGCTCGGTCGAATGGCAGGCGACGCAGTCCGCGAAGCGTATTTCCCCGCGCGCGGCGTCGCCGTCAGCGCGCGCAGGCGTAACGACTAGTGCCGCCATCCACAAAAGCCGGATCACGGGTTTCGAGCGGCCGCTCATGCCGGCACCAGCGGACCGGGATTTCTGACGTAGCGGCTCTTGATCGCGTCCGCCATCCAGTAGGCGAGCGCGCCCACCGGTCCGGTCGGATTGTACGATGCATTGTGCACGAACACGTTGGCGCCGACGACGAACAGGTTGTGGCAATCCCAGCTCTGCAGGTACTTGTTCACGGCGCTGTCGCGCGGAGTGGTGCCCATGATGGTGCCGCCGGTATTGTGCGTGCTCTGATACGGCACCACAGTCCACGGGTCGGTGCGGGCGGTGGCCTCGTTCAGCCGGGTCGGGTTCATCGACTTGGCAATGGCATTGATGGCCGCCGCCGCGTGCCGCCCCATCTTGTGCTCGTTCTCCTTGTAGTCGAACGTCATGCGCATCAACGGCTGGCCGAACGCGTTACGATAGGTGGGATCGAGATCGTAGTAGTTGTAGCGGTTGGCCATGACACTGCCGCTGGCGCCGATATTCATCGCGGTCTGGTACCATTTCGCCGTGGCGGCCTTCCATTCCTTGCCCCATTGCGGCGTACCGCGCGGCACCGGGCGGTAGCCGATCGGCAGCACGGTGTTGAACCCGCCCGCCATGTTGTACCCGCCGACGAAGCCGTGCGGCCCGCGATCGAAGTTCCAATTGATGTTGAAGTCGTCGATGGTGGCATTCGATCCGCCGGCATTCATGAATGGGTTGAAGTGCCGGCTCTCGAAGAACAGCGTCGCGCCCGCGCCGGTCTGATAGCAGTAGTTCTTGCCGATGACGCCGGTCTGCGCGACTGGATCGTAGGGCTGGCCGATGCCGGACAGCAGCATCAGGTGCACGTTGTTGATGGCATAGGCGCACAGCAGCACCATGCCCGCGGGCTGCTCGAATTCCTCGCCATTGAGCACGTTGGTGTAGGTCACGCCGGTGACGCGCTTGCCGTCGGAGTCCTTGAGCACCTTCGTCACCCACGAATGCGTGCGCAGCTCGAAATTCGGATTGCGCATGGCAATCGGGATCACCGTGATATGCGGGCTGCCCTTCGCGTTCGCTTCGCAGCCGAAGCGCTGGCAATAGCCGCAATATTGGCACGGCCCGAATTTCGATCCGTCGGGATTGGTATAAGCGCGGGACGCGTTCGCCGACGGGCGCGGGAACGGATGATAGCCGTTGTTCTCCGCCGCCTTGGTGAACATCTCGCTCGCCAGGATCGGCGTGAGCGGCGGCAGCGGATAGTCTCGCGCGCGCGGTGCCTCGAACGGATTGCCCCCGCTCTGGATCTGTCCCTGGATGTTGCCCGCCTTGCCCGACACCGCCGCGGTGTATTCGAACTTGTCGTAATACGGTTCGAGCTCGGCGTAGGTGATGCCCCAGTCCTGGATGGTCATGTCGGCGGGGACGAAGCTCTTGCCGTAGCGCTCCTCGTAGAGGCTGCGGACCTTGAACTCCATGTCGGTCCAGCGCCAGGTGTGGCCGCTCCAGTGCACGGCCGAGCCGCCCACGACCTCGCCGGGCAGAAACGAACCGAGCCGCCGCATGGGCAGCGCTTCCTGCGAGGGATCGTTGCGCACCGTGAGCGTGTCGCGGGCAGTGTTCTGCATGAGGTCGTGCCGCACCACGTAGCGCAACTCGTCACGGATGTTGGGCACCGCATAGTCCTTGTCGGTGCTGCGCATCGCGCCGCGCTCGAGCGCGACCACCTTCAATCCGGCCTCGGCCAGTTCTTTCGCGAGGATGCCGCCGGTCCAGCCCAGCCCGACGATGACGGCGTCGACTTCTTTCAATTTGGTTGCCATGTCGTCCTCCTCAGCTCATGTCGGAGATGCTGATGGGATCGGCAGGAAATTTCTTGTCGCGATACTTCTCGACATTCTCCCGATGCACCGCGATCGCGCCGGGGA
>JGI12053J15887_10001169_pt1 | contig 11913 bp, 15 predicted proteins | sample MedBloCAOM1_O3_FD_15887 | JGI IMG/M metagenome (IMG submission 15887)
CGTCATTGCCGGGCTTGTCATCGCAAGTCGGGTTTACCCGACTTGCGACGCCCCATATTGCAGAACTCGGGCAAGCCCGAGTTCTGTTGCAATCCATCTTCTTCGCAAAAAGCTTCTTGCGAAGTAGATGGACCCGCGGGTCAAGCCCGCGGGTGACGCCGGTGGGTGGGCGACGTCGTGCATCAATTGCACCGGGATCCGCTTTAATTCAGCGTCCGCGGATCGTTTCTGTCTTGACTGCAGTGGGCGGCGGCTCCGTGCGTGACGTGTAATGCCGAATGCACGACTGCGAGCAGAAATCGCGCGCATCGCCGGCCAGGGAAGGTCCTGCCAAATGGACTCGGCTCGCTCGCTCACGAACGATTTGATCGACAGCGCTCTGCGCCCCAGGCGGGGCTGCGGGGTCGAAATACCGGTCCAGCGCCGTGACATAGACGAGAATGCGATCAATCTCGCCGGCGTCGTCGACTGCGTTCGCAGGCTGCATCGATGCTAAGGCGAGCTCAGCCTCGAAGCCATTATGCCTGAGCAGATTGACCAACAGGATCGCCGGCGCCCTACAGTCGGCGGACAGCGTATCCATCGGGTGGCTGGCTGCTGGGGGAGGCAGGCTCAACTGGAACGGCGCAAAGGAAGCAAACAGCGCATTTGCGTCGGTCGTTTGCACGATGCCGAGCGCCGCGGCTTCCACGCGACACTCGTCGGAGAAGAAAGCGGCCCGAACGAGCCGATCCTCAGCGGCTATCGCAGCTGGTGCGTCGAAGGTCAGGGCGGACAAGAAAGCGAGCGCGACCATGGCCAATATGCTCGAGCACATGCTCTTCTCCTGACAAGTGTGGGGCACGCTTTCCGCCCTCGGCGTTTCACGTCGTGCTCGCTGGAGGATGAAATATGCACAATATCGAGCGAAGTCCTTCCTTGGCAAACGACTCAGCGGAATTGTTCCGGCAAAATTGGGGCGCCGTCCCGCGGGTTCATGGGCGTCGGGTCAAATAGGTTTGGACGCAGTGTGCGATTCGAATCGGACGAAAAGAACGGATTAGTCGGCAACAGTCGAGGATCAAACAGTAGCTTACGCTCCGCCGACGCCGATGCCCTGCCGAAGCGACACCGAACCCGTCGTTCTTGCGCACTCGTGGAGAATGCCCGACGGATAGATGATTGGCGTTACATGAGTCAAATCAAATCCATCGGCCGAGCGACGAATTTGTGCAAGCCGGCGAGGACGGGCCACCAATCGGCGCAAGCGGAATTCACACACCTGCGCGAATCAGCGTCCGCGGATCGTTTCGGTATTGCCCTGAATTCGCTGAGCAGACGATCCGCCGGCGCCGATGCCCTGCCGAAGCGACACCGAACCCGTCGTTCTTGCGCACTCGTGGAGAATGCCCGACGGATAGGTGATTGGCGTTACATGAGTCAAATCAAATCCGCCGGCCTAGCGACGAATTTGTTGCGGGTACCAATCGGTGCGCAAGCGGAGTTCACGCACCTGCGCACACCAAATTAGTGTCCGCGGATCGTTTCGGTCTTGACCCGAATTCGCCGAGCAAGACGGTCCGGCCGCGTCGATGCCTTCCGAAGCGACACCGAACCCGTCGTTCACGCGCACTGGTGGAGAATGCCCGACCGATAGGTGATTTGCGTTACAGGAGTCAAATCAAATCCACCGGCCAGGCAGCGGAATCGTCGCCTCGCCCTCGATCGCGGCGCCGATCGGCATGGGCGCCATGCCATCGGGGAGCGGCGCAAGCGAGAATCTCCCGTCGTCGGCCATTGCCGGCGCGCAGGTACACCAGCGAAGGGAGGGTTAAAATTATAAGCAGTCTCTATGCTTCAGAAAAATTGGACATCGCTTTGTGAGCTGGTTCACCGCCGCGCGCCGGGATCCATGACATGCCCAGGCTGCAAGCGCCGGCCGATCGGCCCTCCCGCTGATGCACCAACCTACGGACCGAGGTCCGCAACGCGGAGACGCATGATGAAGACCATCATCACCGCCTTGGCATTGGCTACCCTTGCTACAATCGTTGCCGCGCCTGCGTTCACGCAGGCGGCCACCGCCGCGCCCTACGAGCGCCGCGACGCCGGTCAGATAGACCAAGGCTATAACGGGACCTACCAGGGATTCCCGCTGCGCGAATGGTACCGGGAGGACAGCTGGTAAAGCGCCGTCACGTGACCTGACAGGGACTGAAGGCACGAGCAGCTTTGCCACGGGTGCGGTCGGGCGTCGGGGCCGACCGTTCCCCGCAAAGAATAGAGGCGCAACACGATTCCGGGCACTCGAAAAGCGAGGTGGGTGGATGAACACGGCAGCAACACGACACCCGGTGGCAGTCGGATTGGTCGGCGCACTGGCTCTGATCGCGACAATCGGCTCCCGCGCGCAAGTCCAGACGACGGCGGACGGGCGCGGCCCTATGGCTCAATACTGCGCGCCGCTGGAAGAAAGCTCAGTGGATGCGCACCGATTCTATTGCCGCAATGGACGCGGCTGGGAGCCGGGCAGCCCCGCGACCTCGACGGCGAGGTCGGCCTGATCGATCCGGGAGGGCTCGGGCTCGCTATTCCAGCGTCGAGCCCGCTTCCCCGAACATGCCGCGCTCGTGCAAGCTCGAGAGAATATCGACCACCCGCGCGAACCGGCCCGGCTCGAGCGGCGGGCCGGGATTGTGGGCTTTGCGGTCCTTCACGACGCGGTCGAATGCCGCCTGCAATTCCTCTTTGGTGACCCCGATGGCGACGATTTCCGCCGCCAGCGCGTCACTCACCCGCGGGCCCAGGATCGCGACAACGTCGTCCTCCGACAGCTCGGCCATGGAAATTCCCTCCCTCCGGGGATGGCGACCGTTCCTCGCCAATCGAGGCGGTCCCGAATGCTAGTGTCCCGATTCCGAAGTTCGCCACAGCTTGCGGCACGTTCGGATGCGAACTTCGGAATCGAAAGGACACTAGCAACTCTATGATTCTAGTGCGGCTTTGGATTTGACGTTGCTACGACGGACTTGCCGCAGCACTGGTAGGAACGTCAAATCCGCCGCACTACGTTCTTTGCGTTTGCGCGTGTCCTTATCGGAAAACCGGTTCCCATCCTCGGATCAAGTCCGAGGGCAGGCTTTTTCCGGGACATGCGCCAGAATTCGCCCCTTATAGCCAAGCTTCGTCGCGACCGACAGCCCCATGACGTCGCGCTTCCGTTCAATCCGAGCTACTGCCTGAGCGGTCGCACATCCGGGTTGAATCGGTCGGCCTGGAGCACGGTGGCCCGGCAGGCTGCCTCGCGCTCCGACTGTGATGGCGGCGGGCGGCCGTTCGCGCTCGCCTCGATCGGCTGCGGGTTGCGCAGACATTCAGCGACGAAACGGTCGATGTAGGCCTCGTATTCCGGCGTTCCAGGCTTGACGCGCTCGGGCTGGATGAACCGCGTGACGAAAAACATCAGCCCCAAACCGCCGACGATCGCGACCAAGATGAGGTAGTCCTTGAGCTTCATGACTTGCGACCATATCCCGCGTCACCCTCGTCCTCGCCGATAGTTGTTTTACGTCGGAAACGGACTGGAGGACGCGTAAAAATGGCGAAAAAACAAGCGCTCGTGATCGCAGAGCCGAGCCGCCGCGATCGACGTACCTGGCGCCCGTCACGCGCCTCTCCAAGCTCCTCCAAGGCTCGACCGCCGACCATCGGCAGCCTATCCTCGCGCCCAAAACGTTCGAGAATGGGGAGGCACCGGTGCAACGCTTCGTCACGAAGCCGATTCTGGCGGCGGCCGCCTGGCTCGCGCTGGCGGGGTTCGCCTGCGGCCAGGATTATCCCGCGCGCAGCATCAAGGTGATCATTCCGCTCGGCGCCGGCGGCGGCGGTGACGTCTTCACCCGCGCGCTCGCGGACGAGCTGCAGAAGGCGTGGGGCCAGCCGGTCGTGGTCGAGAACAGAACCGGCGGCGCGCTCAACATCGGAACGCGCGCTTGCGCGGAGTCGCCGCCGGACGGCTATACGATCTGCGTCTTGTCGAGCGAGCCGGTCGTGTACAATCAGTTCCTGTTCAAGAGCCTGCCGTTCGATCCGGCGAAGGACTTCGAGCCGATCGCCAATCTTTTCTTCAACACGCTGGCACTCGTCACTAACAGCTCGCTGAAGGTGACGACCATCCCCGAGCTTGTCGCGCTGTCGAAAGCCAAGCCCGGCACGCTCAGCTACGGCACGTTCTCGTTTCCGTTCGCGCATTTCATGGAGAAGCTCAAGAAGGAAACCGGCGCCGATATCGTGCGCGTGCCGTTCCGCAGCGGCGGCGAGGTGGTCAACGCGGTTCTGTCCGGCTCGACTCCGATCGCCATCCTCGCACTGTCCAACATGGTGCCGCAGATCCAGAGCGGCCATATCAGGGGTCTGATGGTCTCGGCCAAGGCGCGCTCGCCGCTGTTTCCCGACATCCCGACGCTGGCCGAGGCGCGCAACGGAGAGGACTATCCCTCGACCTGGTTCGGCCTGTTCGCCCCCGCCGGTGTCCCGAAGCCGATCGCGGCCAAGATCGCGGGCGAGGTCACGCGCATCGTGAACGAGCGCGACTTCCGCCAACGAATGTTCATCGATCGTGCGGTCGAACCGTCGGCCATCAGGCTCGAGGACTTCGCCCGATTCATCAAAGACGAGCGCAAGGTCGCGGAGCGGATCGTCAAGGAGGCGGGCCTGCAGCCGGAATGATCAGCACTCCTTGAAGCGATAGCCGTAGTACCGCCAGCGCCAGCAGTCGTCTCATCCGATGCCCCACAGCCTGCACAATTCGTCGAGCGCCACTTTCATTCGCTCGACCGCGGCGGCATGGGCTTGCGGCCGGCTGGTCCAACCCAATGCGTAGCCGACCTGCTCGAACCCGAATTCCCGGCATATCACCGAGTCCAGAACGTGCGATCCGATCTTGCCGATCGCCTGCACGGCTTCGCGGTAACGCTGGCGATGGAAGACCTGGCCTTCGCTCCGCGCCATGGCAGAGAAGTCGGCGAGGTCGGTCGCGAACACGCGGTTGAGATCGAGCGACGCCAGCTGGTCGGACAGCCCGGCGTGGTACCAGTGATGCCGGAATTTCTGCCCGGCGGAAAACTGCTCCTGGGTGAGATGGCCGCGCGCGACGGCGCGGTCGAACGGATTGTCGGCGAGCGTGATCTGGCCGCTGTCGCCGCGCTGGAAGTCTGCGCCGGCGCGCCGCATGCGTTCCGGCGTGGGCAAGGCGCGATGCTCGACCGGCACGGTCTCCCGTTTGGCCGATTTCGCGCTGCGCACGGAAATTTTTCTGGTCCGGTTCGTCATGCCTCCTCCCGTTCCGTTGAGTTGAGATCCAACACATCGTCCGGCACGAGCGCCGCCTCTGCTTCGTCGACGCGCTCGGCGCGCGCGCAATGCGCGGCGCAGTAAGGCTTGCCGGGCAGCGGCGGCGCGCCACAGAAGAAGAAATCGGCCGCGCAGGGATCACCGACCGGCCACCGGCAGGTGTCGTCGGTCAGCTCGAGCAACGAGCGGCGCTGCGCGTGGGGAATGGCGGCATCGATGCCCGGGTCGTCGACGTAAGGATTGGCGTCGCCGACCCAGGCCGGCAGCGGGCGCCGGTACGTCCAGACCGGACGAAGTGCAGGCGACCGCTTGCGGGCGCGGGCGCCCTTTGCTCTGGTGGTTTTCTTGGCTCCGGCTTTGTTGGCTCCGGCGGCTTTCTTGTTGCTGCGTCTGCCGCGCCTGCCGCCAAACGGCGACAGGTCGGCAATGCCGAGCCGATAAATGAGCCCGAGAACGGCGCTGCGGCTGATCCCGTGCCCGAGCTCGCGCGAAATCTGCCGTGCGCTGGCGCCTTCCGACCAGCGCGCCGTCGAATACTCGACGCGCTCCTGCGTCCACGGCGACTTGGCGGTGGTGCGCCGTCGCCGCCGCAGGATGATCGACCCCTCCATCCGGACCTCCTTGGCTTGCTGCCCCGGGCGGGGCTTGTTTTGAGTACATATTGTAGCCACTTATAACTACGAAAAATTTCAATGTCAACCACCAAATGTAGCTGTAAAGCGCGTAAAGTGACCGACATCACAAAACACTAGGAGTGGTCAAATGGCAAAAGGTGGAGTGGTCACAGGAAAAACCCGAGGCGATCGGCTACGCATCGCGCGCGCGAGCACAGGGGCTTCAAATCGGGGCGGCTCGCCGCCCAGGCCTTGGGCATCCCGATTTCGACCTACGGCGCGCATGAGCGCGCAGAACAAGAGGGAGGCCGCGACTACGGCCCCGACGAAGCCAAACGCTACGCGAAGCGATTCGGCGTCACGCCAGAATGGTTGCTGACGGCCTTCGGCCCGGGCCCTGACGGCACCGTCATGGAGATCGAGGATCCGGAAACCTACGGCCTGCCGAAAGTGGCGGTCGTCGGCTATGTCGGCGCCGGCTCCAGCGCGCATTTCTACGAGGTCGCCCAGCAGGGCGATCTCGACGAGGTCGTCCCGCCCGAAGGCTCCACGCCGAGCACCGTCGCGGTCGAGATCCGCGGCGAAAGCCTGGGCTCGTTCTTCAACCGCTGGCTCGTGTTCTACGACAGCGTCCACAATCCGGTGACGCCGGATCTGGTCGGCGAGCTTTGCGTGGTCGGCCTCGAGGACGGCCGCATCCTGATCAAGCAAATCCAGCGCGGCCGCAACAAAAACGTGTTCAACCTCGTTTCCGCGACCGAGAAGCCGATCCAGGACGTCACCCTCCAATGGGCGGCCAAGGTCAACAGCATCTCACGGCGGCGGCGGCGCTGATTCGCGCCGGCTTCATGCACTACAAAATGTAGTTGACATTTTCGAATTCATAGTGTAGCTAATGCTTCGATGCCCCATGAGCATGGCATCGGAGCAGGCGATGACGTCTATCCCTCGAGACCCCCTCGATCCGGCACTGCCCGCCTCGGCGGACAAGCCGCCGGAGCGTAGCCAGCGTTTCCTGGCGCGCCTGGACGCGCATCTGCCGACCATCGCGGATCCCGTCGCGCGGCGGATTTTCCTCGACCGGCAGCTTGGTGGCTGGGAGCACCGCTACGCCCGTTTCATCGCGACCGACGGCGCGTCGGAACCGGTGATCGATGCGGCGGATCCGCCACAGGCCGCGGACTTCCTGCTCACCATCATGGGGCTTGCAGCCCGCCGCAACGCGCTCGGCCATCCCTGGAGGAAAACGAACATGCCCGACACCAATGACTACACGCCGCTCGACCACAAGCCACGCGGCCACAAGCAAATCGGCAATGCGATGCTCTCGCTCCTGGTCGCGGCCGACCAACGTTGCCCCGCGATCATCGGGCAGGCCCACCTGCTCTACCATGCCCGCTTCGTCGCCACGTCTGAGCTTTCCACGACGTTCGCGCAATTGAAGCGCGACGCGGCGAATCTTTTCCAGGCGATCGCGGACGTCGAGGCGGCGATGAAGGAGGCTCAGCCCGAGATGAGATGACCTGAGACGAATGTTCGCACGACGCGCTCACCCGTCGGTGGGAACCGAGCGCCATGGAATTTCAGATTTGCGGCTCGCGCGGTCCGCAAGTCGATGCTAGCCTCGCGCCTGCGAACAGAATCCGGGGCTTAAGTCCGGGGGCATGGGGAGAACAAATGGCACGTATCGCAATCCTGGACCGCGCCGACATGAACGCCGAGCAGGCGCGCGTCTACGACGCAGCCAAGGCATCGAGCGGCATCGTGGGCGGGCCCTACTATGCCTATATCCGGTTGCCGAAACTGTTCGAAGCCTGCCAAGAGGTCCGGGCTTCCCTGGCAGTCGGACCGTTGTCCCGGCGTGAGCAGCAGATCGTGAACCTCGTGGTCGCCCGGCACTTCAACGCTCACTATCCGTGGTTCGCGCAGGTGCGCGCCTCGCTCGCGGTCGGCATCGAGCAGCCGGTCATTGACGCGATCAACGCGCGCAAGACTCCGGATTTGGCGGACGCACGAGAGCGAGCTTGCTTTCTCGCGGCAAGCGAACTCCTCGCAAACAAGGGCCTCAGCGATAAGACCTATGCCGCGACGGAAGCCGCCATGGGACTGGAGAGCCTGGTGGCGCTGGTCGCATCGACCGGCAGCTTTTCGATGACCTGTCTGACGGCCAATACATTCGGGATCGACCCGCCGGCCGCCAACCCGACCCCGCTCGCGCAATAACGAAGCGGCGCTCAAGCTCCCGGAGGGCGGTATTTGGAGCTCTTGTCGACCGCCTCGTCCATCTCTTCGGCGGTCATGAGCGGCGTGATGCTGAGGTGGACGTGCCCGGCGGCGTTAGCGGCGACGGATAATGCCGCTGCCGTGACGTTGTCCGGGAGATCGTAGATCGCGATGCCGTCATCCTGGCCGAAGGCGAAGTAGAACGTTTCGAGCTTGCCGCCCGCAGATTCGAGCAACTTGGCCACCGCCGCCCGGCGCTGCGTCGGCTTCTCCTTTTGCAGCCCCTTCACGCCCTCCGTGGTGAAGGACACCCGCGTCATATATTTCGGCATGAGATCCTCCCTGTTGCATGCGCACGTTTCAGCTCATCGCTACACCATCAAGTCCTTGTTCTCGAGGCCGAACATCACGCCGCCCCAGCTGCTGCCGACATATTCGTACTGGTTCGAAATATGCTGCCGACCGGCCGTGAGGTCGGCCAGAATTCCGCCGAACGGCAGCTCCTCGGACAGCCCGGCGGCGCCGGTCGCCTTGAAGATGCGCGCGGCCAGCAGCGTGCTGCGCTCGGTGACGGCGGTCGATTGAAACTTGTATTGCAGCCGCAATGCCAGCGGCGGCGTCTCGCCGCGTTGCGCATAGGCGTGCAGATCGCGAAAATTGCGATGCAAGATCATCTTCATCTCGTCGATCGCCGCCGCCGTTTCCGCGCAGAGAAGCTGAACGAAAGGGTTCTCCGCCGAGCGTCCGCCGGCGCGCGTCACCCGCGTCTTGCCGTAGTCCATGAGCGCGTTGAGCATGCCCTGCAAGGCGCCGAGCGCGCTGGTTGAGATCCCGCGCACGAAAATCTGGCCGAACGGCAGCCGATAGAGGCTCGACGTGTTGACGGCCTGGCCGGGCCCCTTCAGCAGGAAATTGTCGAGCATGGCCTGCGTGCGGTAGGCCGGCACGAGCACGTCGTCGACGATGACGTCCCAGCTTCCGGTGCCCTGCAGGCCCGACACCTGCCAGGTGTCGACGCTCTGGTAGCCCGTGCGCGGCAACAGAAAAACCCGCCCCGCCGGCGGTCCGCCGCCGTCGGCAGTAACCATGGCGCCCAGCAGTGCCCAGTCGCAATGGTCGCAACAACTCGCATATTTCCAGCGGCCGCTGAGACGGAAGCCGCCTTCGGCGGGCACGGCCTTGCCGGCGGGCATCAGCGACGAGCAGATCAGCGTGGAGCTGTCCTTGCCCCAGACGTCCTTCGCCGCCCGGTCATCCAGCAGCGCCATGAACCAGGGATGCACNCCGGAAACACCGTAGATCCAGCCGGTCGACATGTCGCCCTCGGCGAGCGCGAGCTGGATCTCGTAGAAAGTGTTGAGGTCCATCTCGTAGCCACCCCAACGCTTGGGCTGCAGCACGCGAAAAAAACCGGCACGCTGCATGTCGGCGATGGTCTCGTCCGGTATCCGGCGCGCCCGCCTGCCGTCGAGCGAACGCGCGGCGAGCGCCGGGATCATCGCCCGCGCCCGNGCAATGACNTCCGCCGGCGCAGGCGCGTCGGTCGCGATCGGTCTTACCGCTTCCATGAAACCAGCATCGGCAGCAGCGCTTTCAACGGCAATTCACCCGGCTCACAGCTTTCCGGCAAAAGCGTCCGCGATATAGCCGTGCGCCAGCGCATAGCCGTGGCGGGTGGCGGGCTCGTTGTAGACGGCCACGCCGGGGTTGTTCTCCTGCGGATCGGTGAAGGCGTGGACCACGCCNCCGAACGTCAGCAGCGCCCAGCGCGCGCCGGCCGCAGTCATTTCCGCCTCGAAGGCATCGCGCTCGGCCTTCGGCGCGATCGGATCGGCGGCGCCGTGCACGGCGAGGACCGCGGCTTTGATGTCGCCCGACTTGGCCGGTTGCGGCGTCGACAGCGAGCCATGCATGGACACCACCGCCTGCACGTCGGCGCCGGTGCGCGCGAGATCGAGGACGTTGAGGCCGCCGAAGCAATAGCCGATCGCAGCGCGCCGGTTGATGTCGCCGATGGCGCGCCGGTCGGCTTCCCGCGTCAACGTGTCGAGCGCGGCCGTGATGCGCCGGCGCATGCCGGCGACGTCCGACATGAACGGGCGCAGGAACTCCATCGGATTTTCGGTTCCGACCGGCCCGTTGCCCTCGCCGAACATGTCGGCGACGAACACGACGTAGCCCTCGCCCGCCAGCATCTGGCCGTTTTCGATCGCCGGCTTGATGACGCCCCGCCAATTGGGCGCCATCAGCAGCAGCGGCCGCGGCGCCTTGACGCTCTCGTCCCAGACGAGTGCGCCCCGGCAGCTGATACCGGATGCCGAATAGAAGATGCTTTCGACCGCCATCGGTCTCCTCCCCTGTGGTCTCTCGAAACTAGCACGCGCCTGGTGCGGCGGATTTGACGTTCCTATCAGCGTTGCAGCGAGTCCATCGTAGGAACGTCAAATCCAAAGCCGCACTAGAATCATAGAGTTGCTCGTGTCCCTTTGGTTCCGACGCTTGTAAACGGACGTGCTGCAAAGGGATACAAGCGTCGGAACCGGGACACTAGAGGACGCGTGATCCCCCGGCAGGCTACTTACGCGATGAGATCGCGCCGGTATAGAGGCGTTGCCATTTGTCGCCGTCCGCGAGGAACTTGGCCGCGTCGAGCACCTTGAGCGTGCCCCGGTCGAGCGGCGATGCGACCTTGCTGCTGCTGACGACATAGTCGCGCCCGGCCAGGATCGTTTGCGCATCCGTGAGCATGAAGTCGAGAAACAGCATCGCCGCGTGCGGATGCGGCGCCGTATTGGCGACCGCGATGCTGTTCGGCATGGAGACGACCGGCTCGAGCGCAAACCAGTCGAGCGGCGCCCCCCGGCGCCGCAGCTGCTCGGCGGTATAGTTGAAGACGGTGAGCGCCAGCGGAACCTCGCCCGCGACCACCAGATTGGCCAGAAGCGTGTGGCCCTTGCGCACGGAAAAGCCGTTGACCGCGGCGATGTCGCGGAAGAGCTTGAGGCCCTCGTCGACGCCCAGCGCCTCGACGAGGCCTGCGAACCAATCGTAATCGTCGACTTCGATGCCAAGCCTGCCCTTCCATTTCGGATTGGTCAGGTCGCGATAGCTCGCGGGCAGCTCGTGCTTCTTGACCAGATCCGTGTTGTAGGCCTGGACCAGGACGTTGAGGCAGAACCCGACCCATTCCCGATGCGGCGGCACCGCCGGCGCGATCAGGTCGGCGAGATAGGGCGAAGTCATCTGCTGCAGAATTTTCTCGCTCCTCAATGCCTCCATGGCCGCGCTGTTGTTGAGAATGAAATCCACCTCGAAGCGCCGGGCCCTGGCCTCCGCCAGTGCGCGCTGGCGGATGTCCTCGGAGCTCGCGCGCCAAAGGTTGACCTTGATGCCGTGCTTCTTCGTGAACGCACCGATCAGCGCCGCGTTATCGTCGGTCGGCGCATTGGAATAGAGCGTGAGCGCACCTTCGCGTTTGCCGCCTTCGACCAAGCGCTGCTCGCGATCGGGACCGTCGTAGCCGGCGATCTCGGCGACCTTGCCGGCTTGCGCCCGCGCCGTTGCTGCCGACACCGCCAGCGCGACCACTGTGGCAATCGCCAGCACTCCCGCATGCACTGCGGCCGGCAGCATGCCGATCACCCGGACGCAGCCTTCGGCCGCAAGAAAGCGAAATCGCAGCCGTCGTCAGCGCCCAGAATCTCCTGCGCGTAGAGCTTGGCGTAGCCGCGCTCGGGCCTCGCCT
>JGI12053J15887_10001170_pt1 | contig 11911 bp, 12 predicted proteins | sample MedBloCAOM1_O3_FD_15887 | JGI IMG/M metagenome (IMG submission 15887)
CTCTTCGTACCAGAACAGCGGATATTCGCGCAGCATCTTGGCGTAGGCGATCGCCGTCTCAAGATCGAACCGGCCATTGGCGTCGACGGCGAGTTGGGCGTGGCCGCCGATCTCCTCGAGAACGGCCTCAATGCGCTTGCGATCTTCAGCGATCGGCGCGCCGCCGATCTTCATCTTCACGACATTATAGCCGCGATCGAGATAGCCGCGCATCTCGCCGCGCAGCATCGACAGACCCTTGCCGGGATAATAGTAACCGCCGGCGGCATAGACGAACACGCGCGGGTCAGCGGTGCGCCCGTGACGCTCGGCGAGCAAGCGAAACAGCGGCTTGCCCGCGATCTTCGCCACCGCATCCCACACCGCCATGTCGATGGTGCCGACCGCGACTGAGCGCTCGCCATGACCGCCCGGCTTTTCGTTCGACATCAACGTCGCCCAGATTTTGTCGGGATCGAGATTGTCGCCGGTGTCATCGAGCAATTTCTTCGGATCGGCCTCGATGAGACGCGGCGCGAAGCGCTCGCGGATCAGGCCGCCCTGCCCGTAGCGGCCATTCGAGTTGAAACCATAGCCGACCACCGGCCTGCCATCGCGCACGGCATCGGTGACGACGGCGACGAGGCTCGTCGTCATCTTCGAGAAATCGATATAGGCGTTGCGGATGGGCGACGAGATCGGTTTTGTAACTTCACGGACGTCGACGATACGGACGGACATGGCATTTGGCTTTCGGATGGTTGGATTCAATTCACCGTCATTGCGAGCGAAGCGAAGCAATCCAACACTCAGTCACAAAGCGAGGATTGGATTGCTTCGTCGCAAGTGCTCCTCGCAACGACGAAAGGCCTCAGGACGGGCTCTTGTCGCGAAAATACGGCTCGACCGGGCCATGGACCTTGATGGTGAGCGGGTTACCGTAGCGATCCTTGGCGGCGCCCGCCGTCACCCGCACCCACCCCTCGCTGACGCAATACTCTTCGACGTTGGTCTTCTCGACGCCCTTGAAGCGAATGCCGACATCGCGCGCCAGCACATCGGCGTTGTAGTAAGGGCTCTTCGGATCGGTCGAGAGACGGTCGGGCAGTTGGTCNGCCGATTGGTCGGTTTTGGNGTCATTTTTCTCGTTCACAGCAGTGCCTCGATTTCTNTTGTCAGTCCTTCCGGCTTCGCGGTCGGCGCATGCCGCGCCACCACCTTGCCCGAGCGATCGACCAGGAATTTGGTGAAATTCCATTTGATCGACGCGCCCAATAACCCGGATTTCTCATTCTTCAAATATTGATACAGCGGATGCGCGTTGCTGCCGTTGAGGTCGATCTTGGCAAACATTGGAAAGGTGATGGCATAGTTGGTGGCGCAGAACTGCTCGATCTGCGCGGCGTCACCGGGCTCCTGGCTTCCGAACTGGTTGCACGGAAATCCGAGAACCGAGAAGCCGCGCGGTGCAAATTCCTCGTGCAGCGCTTGAAGTCCCTTGTACTGCGGAGTGAACCCGCAGGCGCTCGCGGTGTTGACGATCAGCAAAACCTGGCCCTCGAACCGCTTCAGTGGAATGTCCTCGCCGGCAAGCGATTTTGCCGTGAAATCATAAACGCCAGCCATCGTGTTCTTTCTACCCGGAAACGGAAATTCGTTTAGCTAATGGGATCGACCGGCGTCGATGGCGTTCCCCCAGCTTCGATCGCCTCGCCCGCAAGCAAGCACAGATCCTCGCGATAGCGACCGGAAACCACCTGAACGCCGACGGGCACCCGTCCCACCAATCCCGTGGAGACGGTTAGCGCAGGCAGCCCCATAAAGGGAATGGCAATTTGCGGCAGCTGCGCGCGCCATACCCTTGAAAATGAGGCATCATCGCGCAGATCGAGGCCGTTGGGGAACGGCAGTTCGGCGGACACCGGCATCAACAAAACCGAATAGGTCTCAAAGAACTGAAGCCATTCGCGCGTCAATGTCGCCCGCCGCGTCAAGGCCTTCGAGAACGCGGCCGCGTCGAATGGATGAACCTTGGCCTTGTTGCCGCGCAGGCAGGCAAGCGCGCCGGGATCGCCCTCGCGCTCGGCGGCGTCCAGTTGCGCTTCATAGCCGTCGCCGAGCCACAACTTGGTCTGAAGGTCCGCAGCCTCACGCAGCGGCGGCGTTGTCTCGATCTCTTCGACCACCCATCCGGCGCGCTCCAGACGCTTAGCCGCATCCGCAACCGCCGCCTTCACTTCGGCTACCGTCTCAAGACCGTCGGGATGGAGACACAGCGCAGCCCGCTTCGGCATGACAGGTCCTTCGAGCGGCGCCGGCACCCACCAGGGATCGCGCACGTCTTTTCCGGACATCGCCGCCAGCGCAATCCTGAGATCGCCGACGGTGCGCCCGAGCGGACCGGATACCGCGCTGATCTGGGGCCCGATGGTGCGTTCGGGCAACGAGGCATTGAAGGCCGCGATACGCCCGACAGTCGGCCGCAGGCCATGAACGCCGCAGGCATAGGCGGGATAGCGGATCGATCCGGCAATATCGGTCCCGTGCGCGATATGCCCGATGCCCGCTGCCACCGCCGCTCCCGCGCCTCCGGATGAGCCTCCCGGCGTGATAGCGGGATCGCGCGGATTCCTGGTGTCGCCATGGATCAGGTTGGTGGTGAACCAGCGATAGGAAAACGCCGGGCAGTTAGTGCGCCCGAGAATGACGGCGCCGGCCTTGCGCAGATTGTCCACTACGGGACTATTGGCGCGCGCAATGACGTCGCGCTGCAGTTTAAGGCCGTTGGTGGTGGCGAACCCTTCCTGATCGATATTGACCTTGACGGTGACCGGCACGCCCGCCAGCGGGCCCACGTCTTCGTTTCGCGCGAGCGCCGCATCGACGGCCCCGGCCTGCGCCAGCACATCTTCCGGCCGATGGTCGACGACGGCGTTGATTGACGGGTTGACCGCGTCAAGCCGGGCAAGTGCTGCCGATGCTGCTTGTTTCGCCGAAATCTTCCTTGACCTTATCAGGGCAGCGATATCAGCGGCCGACAGACGCCAGAGATCTTCCATGGCTAACTCCGTTTGAACGCCGTCTTGTAGCGCTGCCCACACCGCAGCGCCATTGCGATTCGGATCAAAATGCAACCCTGTCGTGGAATGCGGCCGAAGATTTTTGAGGCTCAGCGCACGCGGGCGAGAAAATAAGCGAGATCGGCAATCTGCTCCGCCGTCACCGGCTGCAGCACCTCCGCCATGGTGCCGTCATAGCCGTGGCGGCTGTTGTCCTTGTATTCCCGCATGGTCTTGGCGAGGTAGTCCTCGCGCTGATCGGCGATCCGCGGAACATTGTCTTTGCCGGAGAAGTCGGTGTTGTGGCAGGAATTGCAGCGATGCTGCTGCACCAACGCCTGGGCACGCTGCAGCCGCGCCGGGTCGCCGGCATCGGCTGGCGGCGCGGGCTTCGGCAATTTGCCGATGAATTCGGAAAAGGCGCGAAGATCGTCATCGTTAAGCGCCTTCGCCATTTCATTCATCGGCTCGAAGTCGCGCAGTTTTTCGCGGAACATGAAAAGCTGGATCAGCGCGTATGGAGCCTGCTGCGCGCCGAGCGAGGGCGTATTTTCGGTCTCCGATTGTCCGCGCTCGCCATGACAGGCAAGACAGGGAGCGGCACGCTCTTCGAGAGTCTCCGCTTTTCCCAAAGATGCGATGAGGGCAAACGCCAAAGCCGCAATTATTTTACGCATCGACCGGTCCTGGCGACGACGATTCAAGATTGAGGGCCGAAGGAGGATCGAGGGCGGAGCGCCACCCTCGAACCTCAGCAGGCTGCTATCGCGACGCGACCTTCGGCTTGCCGTAGGTGATGCGATAGACCGCGCCGTTCCAGTCGTCGGAGACCAAGAGCGAACCGTCTTTCATTTGCAACACATCGACCGGCCGGCCAACGTAGCTGTTGTTTTCCAGGAAGCCGGTGATGAACGGTTCCGTGGACTTGACCTTGCCGTCCTTATCCAGCTTGACGACGACAACATCCCCGCCAAATTTCTTGGACCGGTTCCACGAACCGTGCCGGGCCACGAAGATGGCGTTCTTGTAGCTCTTCGGGAACATGTTCCCGGTATAGAACCGCATGCCGAGCGAGGCCGAATGCGGGCCCAACAAGCCAACCGGTGCTGTGAACTCGCTGCAGGAATGTCCCCAGCCGAATTCGGGGTCCGGAATATTGCCCTGAAGGCAATAAGGCGCGCCGAAATGCTCGCCAACCTTGGTGATGCGATTGAGCTCGTCCTCGGGAACNTCTTCCGACATCCAGTCGCGGCCGTTGTCGGTGAAGTAGAGTTGCTTGGTTTCNGGATTCCAGTCGAANCCGACGGTGTTGCGAACGCCACGCGCGANCACCTCGGCNCCGCTGCCGTCGAGATTCATCCGCCTGATCTGACCGTGCGCATCGTCATGCAGGACGTTGTTGCCGGGCTGTCCGACCGGAACATACAGCTTGTTGTCGGGCCCAATGGCGATGAACTTCCAGCCGTGGGCTTCGTCCTTGGGCAGATTGTCGTAGATCATGGTTGGCTTGGGCGGACTGTCGATGACGTCTTCGACCTTGTCGATCTTGGAGACCTTCGAGAGCTCGGCGATGTAGAGCGTGCCATTGCGGAACGCTACGCCGTTGGGCCGATAGAGGCCGGAAGCAAGAACCTTGACCGTTCGCTTGCCGTCCTTGTTGGCGATGGCATAGACCTTGTCGACGAGGCGGCTGCCGACAAACACCGTACCCTTGTCGCCTTCGGCCAATGAACGCGCGTTCGCCATGCCGGCCGCGTAGACCTCGATGTTGAAGCCGGGCGGCAGCTTGAGCTTTGCCGTCGGCAATTTGTCCAGCGCCGCTGGAATCGGAGGCGGCGCGACAGGCGCAAGCTTGGCCGCTGCTTCGTTGTCCGCTGGCCGCCCGATCAGGGGTGAACCCGGCGGAAGCGCCGGCGCGGCAGCGGGCGCCGCAGCAGTGGGCGGATTGGCCGGCTGCTGCGCGGCCGCGCCCAACGTAAATACGCCCATAAAAGCGCCAGCGAGCAACAAGCTGCGCGGCACGGACGAGTTGATCATCATGAAGTCCTCCCCTGTGTGGAAGCCCTTAATCCTTGCGCAGGCAACTACGATGCCGGCGCCGGTGGCCTTCCTGGGCGGCACTCTCCAATATTTTCCGGTCGATGCGCAATCGGAAACATTTTGGCTAGGCGGGTGACGCAGGGTGATACGGCCGGAATAGATGATTCACATNGAGATTCTCAGATGTGCAATCGCACATCTGAGGCCTGGTCCTTCGGACCATCCCGGAATGACGNCGTCNGGTAAAATGACTGCTCGAGCTGTCAGTGCTTTGTGACGGGNTGGTCGGAGAAATCGAGAATCGCTTCGGTNAANGGAAACTCCAGCACGATCTCGCCTTCGTCATCCGTCACTTCAAGGATNGCATTCAAGAGACCACTATTCGCGCCTTCGATCTTCAGCAGTTCCCGGATCATTGCCCGCGCTATTTCCCATGCGCGATCGGGATTGCGCAGCTCTTCGCCTTCGGGATCGGAGATCAACTCATCCCCGATACGGGTATTGAAGAAATACCGCGGCATTTATCGAAATCCACTTCAGCTGAGGGCTCCGGTTAAGGAGCCGGCGGCATTTCACAAGTTCTATTCGGGATTCGCCGGATGACGTCGAACCGAAGTCAACATCCAGGTTGACGCTGGCGATTCTGAAACCGTCGATTCGTCTTTGTTTTGACGTGAGGTCGCAAAAATACGTGAATTCATTTTGCGCTGCAGCATAAAAGATGCGGGTTTATGACAAAAGATTTCACTGGCGAACTTTTCATTCCGCATTACCTTATCCGCGAGGGCGGAGTTCGTCCGGTTCAAAAGGAGAGCCCAAATGGCTTGGAAGACCCCAAAGATCGTCGAAGTGCCGGTCGGCATGGAAATCAATATGTATGCGTGCGCCGCCCGCAAGTAAGCGGCTGCGACAGCTTCACGTTTTGACGCAGGTGGACCTCCAGGCGTGACACGTTCCTGATCGCAGGATCGTGTTCATGCCGGTGTCCACCTTCGAAGCTTTTGGAATTTGAAGGCTTTGGAATTTCCAGGAGACGGATCATGCTTCGGGTCGTCGTCCTGGGCGCCGCGGCAGGTGGCGGGGTTCCGCAATGGAATTGTGGATGTCCGGTTTGCCTGGCAGCGCGGACCGAGCATCCCGAGCTTCAAAGTACCCAGGCGTCGATTGCGATCAGCGCTAATGGCGATCACTGGTTTCTGATCAATGCGTCTCCCGATCTGCGCCAGCAACTGATCGCGACACCGCAGCTTCACCCAAAAGCCGGAAAGCTTCGGCACAGTCCGATATCAGGCGTCATCCTGACCAACGGCGAGATCGATGCGGTCGCAGGCCTCTTGTCGATGCGCGAGGGCTGGCCATTCACCATCTATGCGCACACAAAAGTGCTTTCGATCCTGAAGGCCAACAGCATCTTCAATGTGCTGAACGACAAGAATGTGCGGCGCCAGCCGATCGAGGTGGACGAGACGTTTGAGCCGGCATTGCCTGACGGATCGCGATCCGGCATCGAGATTTTGCCATTCGCCGTTCCCGGCAAGAGCGCGTGGTATCTGGAGGGAAAGGTCCACCCCGCCGGAGACATTGGGGTGGGCGACACGCTTGGACTTCGCATCGGCGACAGGGCGACGGGCAAGTATTTCTACTTTCTCGCGGCTTGCGCCGGGGTAACTGACGATCTCAAGTCCCGGCTTGCCGGCGCCCCTCTGATCTTCTTCGATGGCACGGTGTGGCGCGACGACGAGTTGATCGCGGCTGGCCTCGGCAACAAGACCGGGCAAGGCATGGGACATATTGCAATGTCAGGCGACCATGGGGCGATCGCAGCCTTGGCCCACCTCGATATCGGAAGGAAGGTATTTTTGCATATCAACAATTCCAACCCGGCGCTGCTGCGGGACTCGCCCGAGCGCAAGATGGCCGAGCGCGCGGGCTGGCAAATTCCCGCCGATGGAACGGAGATAGTGCTTTGAACGCGATGACCTTGAACGGGATGACAGCCTTCTCGCTCGGTGGAACCGCGCCCCTGAAAAGCGCCGAAGAACTGGAAGCGGCGCTGCGCCAGATCGGCGCGACGCGCTATCACAATTTGCATCCGTTTCACCGCCTGCTGCACGGCGGCAAACTGAACAAGGGACAGGTGCAGGCCTGGGCGCTGAACCGCTACTATTACCAGAGCACGATTCCGATCAAGGACGCGGTGGTGATCTCGCGCTTCCGCGACCGCGGCATCCGCCTCGAATGGCGGCACCGGATCGAAGATCATGACGGCAATCTCGGCACCGAAGGCGGCATCGAGCGCTGGCTGAAGCTGACCGAAGGGCTTGGGCTGGACAGCGCTTACGTGGAATCCGCCGAAGGCATCCTTCCCGCGACGCGCTTTGCGGTCGACGCCTATGTCCATTTCTGCCGCGACAAGACACCGCTCGAGGCGATCGCCTCCTCGCTGACGGAACTGTTCGCGCCGAACCTCCATGAAGAACGCATAGCGGGAATGCTGGCGCATTACGATTTCGTCAATCCCGACATCATGAGCTATTTCAGCCGCCGCATGGAGCAGGCCCCGCGCGATGCCAACTTCGCTCTCGACTACGTCAAGACCCATGCGAAGACGCCTGCGGAGCGCGAAGCGGTCTGCAATGCGCTGATTTTCAAGACCAACGTACTATGGGTTCAGCTCGACGCGCTGTATCATGCCTATGTCGATGGCCATGTGCCGCCGGGGGCGTTTGTCCCCAAGGAAAAGTAGATGCAAACCAGAGGCTAACCGATGGCAGGCTTGCGCAGCCGCAACATCAGTGTCAGCGAGGCGAGCCGGCCGCTTCTGCCCCGGCATGCCCGGCTGAAGTTCGATGAGACACGGCAGCGCTGGGTCATTCTGGCGCCGGAGCGGGTGCTGGCGCCGGACGAGATCGCGGTGGAAGTCCTTCAGCTCTGCGACGGCGTCCGCAGCGTCGAAGCGATGATCGATCAGCTCGCTGCGAAATATGCTGCCGAACGCGACGCGATCNCGACCGACGTCATTGCCATGCTGCAGGACCTTGCCGACAAGGGATTCCTCACCGAAGCGCGCGAGAAGGCTTNATGAGTCCGACGCTTACGGATGCCAACNGAGCGGCCAGCGANCCCNGCGACGGGCTCGCGGCGCTGGAGCAGCGCGGCTCGACGGCGGAGACTTTCGGTATTCCGCTCGCGGTGCTCGCCGAACTGACGCATCGCTGTCCGCTGCAGTGCCCCTATTGCTCAAATCCGGTTGAACTCGAGCGTGGCGGCAGCGAACTGACAACCGAGGAATGGAAGAAGGTCCTCACCGAACTCGCCGAGATCGGCGTGCTGCAAATCCATTTCTCCGGCGGCGAGCCCACCGCGCGCAAGGANNTGGTCGANCTCGTGCAGCACGCCAGCGATGTCGGACTGTACTCCAATCTCATCACTTCCGCCGTGCTGCTGACCAAGGAGAGACTTGGCGCGCTGGCCGATGCCGGGCTGTGTCACGTGCAGATCAGTTTTCAGGGTAACGAGCCCGTTGTTGCCGACCGGGTCGCCGGCTTCAAGCACGCGCACGAAAAGAAAATCGAAGTCGCGAGGTGGACGCGCGAGCTGGATTTGCCGCTGACGGTCAATGCGGTCATGCATCGCCAAAACCTGTTCCAGCTGCCGGACATCATCCAGATGGCGGTCGATCTCGACGCCGACCGGTTAGAGGTGGCCAATGTGCAGTATTACGGCTGGGCATTGAAGAACCGCGCGGCGCTGATGCCGACTATCGAGCAGATCGAGGAGACCAGCCGCATCGTCGAAGAAGCCGAAGCCCGGCTGAAAGGCATTCTGGCCATCGACTACGTGGTGCCGGATTATTACGCGCTGCGGCCGAAAAAGTGCATGGGCGGCTGGGGCCGGCAGTTCTTCAACATTTCACCCTCGGGGAAGATTTTGCCCTGCCACGCCGCCGAAACCATTACCGGACTCGAATTCGAATCGGTGCGCAGCAACCATTCGATCGCCTGGATCTGGCAGAACTCCGAAGCCTTCAACCGTTATCGCGGCACCGGCTGGATGCCGGAGCCGTGCCGGAGCTGCGAGTTCAAGGAAATCGATTTCGGCGGCTGCCGCTGCCAGGCCTTCGCGCTGACCGGCAATGCCGGCAATACCGATCCGGCCTGCACGCTGTCGCCGCTGCACGAGCAGATCTTCAAGCAAGCCGTGTCAGAGGCGGCGGCTAACAACAACCGTTTCATCTATCGCAATTTTGCCGGTGGTACGCTGGAGACGGGCGGCGACGATGGCGCCTGACGCCGACGCGGGTAAATCCACTGGCAACCGCTCCGATCCGTTCGCGCCGCTGACGTCGCAGCTGCTGCCGGTCGGCGACAGCCACGAGATTTACGTCGAAACCGTCGGCCGGGCGGACGGCATCCCCGCGGTTTATCTGCACGGCGGGCCCGGCAGCGGCTGCCAGCCCGATCACCGGCGGCTGTTCGATCCCGAGCGCTTCCACGCGGTGTTGTTCGATCAGCGCGGCGCGGGCCGAAGCCGCCCTAAGGGCCGCCGCGAAGACAATAGCCTCCCTCACCTGATCGCGGATATGGAGATGATCCGCGAGAAATTTGGCTTCGAGCGCTGGATGATCGTCGGCGGCTCCTGGGGCGCCACGCTGGCGCTGGCGTATGCGCAGGCGCATCCGCATCGGGTCTCGGGCATCGTCTTGCGCGCGACCTTCCTCGGCACCCGTACCGAGCTGGAAGGCGCATTTGTCGATGTCCTGCCGCGCTTCTATCCAGACCTTAGCAATGATTTCCTCAGTGTATTGCCGCCTGAAGAACGCAGGCAACCGCTCGACGCTTACTGGCGCCGCATTCTCGATCCCGATCCCGCGCTACACAGCCCAGCCGCGCGCGCCTGGCATAACACCGAACGGATACTTTCCGAGCACACCTCGGGGCGTATTCGGCTCGATCTCAATTCGCTGAACTCGACACATCCCCTGCCCGTCACGCCATTCATGGAAGCGCACTATTTCCAGAACGACTGCTTCATGAAACCAGGGCAAGTTCTGGCGGCAGCCGGCAAACTCGAAAGGCTTCGGGGTATCATCGTGCAAGGCCGCTACGATCTGCTGTGTCCGCCGGCGACATCGCATGCGCTTGGCGCAGTGTGGCCCGATTCTGAGATTCGTTTCGTCGAGGGCGCCGGCCACTCGCTATACGATGCCGGCGTCAGGGATGCGGTGATGAAAGCGATCGCGGATCTGGCCTCTGGAATTACCGCATAAAGGACCGCCAAAAATGCCGCTCGCCGGAAAAGGAATGCTGCTGACGTCGATGGACATCGATCCCGCCAATGAGGCCGAATTCAATCGATGGTACGACCGCGAACATCTCGAGGAGCGCGTCGCCATCGACGGCTTTCTCGAAGCCCGGCGCTACGTTGCGCATGAGGGCCACCCGAAATATCTCAGCCTCTACTCCACCGAAACCTTCGACGTGCTCGACAGCCCGGCCTATCGCAACGCACTTGCCAGCCAGACCGATTGGTCCAAGGCGAACATCGCGCGATTCAAAAACATGATTCGCGCGGTCGCGCGCATCACGATCAGCCGCGGACAGGGCCGCGGCGCCGCGCTGGGTATCGTCCGCCTCCGCCCCTTTGCCGAAGGCGAGGACAAGCTGCGCAGCGCACTGCGGGAAAAACTCGATCCGGAGAAATCAGACGGAATCATCTCCATGCATCTGATCGAGAGCGATCCGGCGCTGTCCAAGCCGATCACCAATGATCCGTCGGTTCCCAATCCCGGTGCTGGCGACTGGTTTGTGCTGATCGATGGAACGCATGTGAATGCGATCTCGACGGCCATCGCGGCGCGATTCACTGGCCCCGCAGCGTTCGAGTGGGGAACACAGATAACGGCGGGCGTTTATAATCTGATGTGGGATCTGGCTAGGAGCGACATTCGATCGTCCTAAAATCAATGCATGAAGCTCAGACGATGACATATGCTGCAGTGCCATATGCATTGGAGCAGCATTAAAGCTGGGGAGCCAGACCGATAGGGAATGGCGATTAAGGAAAAATGGCTTTTCAGTGCAGCGGCGATCATATTGAATGGCTCGATTCACTAAGTCCATGATATAACAACAAAACCACAAGAACGCCGTGATGAGCGTTCATAACAGAAATTAAAAGGCCGTGCGGCCTCATGCTGCGCGGACAAGGTAGGAATGAAACCGACTGATATTTCGGCGCCTGACTACTTTCATAAAGTGGTCGACTGCCAGTGGGCCTGTCCCGCACATACGCCCGTTCCAGAATACATCCGGTTGATCGCTGAAGGCCGCTATAGCGACGCCTACATGATCAATTGGAAATCGAATGTGTTCCCCGGAATTCTGGGACGGACCTGCGATCGTCCATGCGAGCCCGCGTGCCGCCGCGGCCGCGTCGAGGAAACTCCGGTCGCGATCTGCCGGCTGAAGCGCGTCGCGGCCGACTTCAAGGATGACGTCAAACACCGGATGCCGCGGCCGTCAGCGAAAAACGGCAAGCGTATTGCGATCGTCGGCGGCGGCCCCGCCTCCCTCGCTGTGGCCCGCGACCTCGCCCCGCTCGGTTACCACTGCACCGTGTTCGACTCTGACCCGAAGGCGGGCGGCATGATGCGAACGCAGATTCCGAAATTCCGGCTGCCGGATTCCGTGATCGACGAGGAAACCGATTACATTCTCAATCTCGGCATCGAGTTCAGGGGTGGCCAGCGCATCGACAGCCTGAAGAAACTGCTCGGCGAAAACTACGACGCGATCTTTGTCGGCTCCGGCGCGCCGCGCGGCCGCGAACTC
>JGI12053J15887_10001171_pt1 | contig 11911 bp, 11 predicted proteins | sample MedBloCAOM1_O3_FD_15887 | JGI IMG/M metagenome (IMG submission 15887)
CGAAAGCCACGAATTGCGCGAAGCATTCATTTTCCTGCGACTGGCCGCGGCTTTCGGAAGGTATCAAGGATTTGAAGAAGCTGTTCGGCTCTTCCCAAGGTAAAGCCAAACGCAGCTGACGCTTTCTTCATTCCGGGGCCCGACTAAAACGAGCGAACCCGCAATGACGCGATCGCGTCAATCCGTAATCACCATCGCCCAGAATTTCCGGTAAGGCGAGTTCGGATTGTCGACCGAGGCGACGCCGACGCGGCGCGCGCCCGCCATCAAGAGATTCGCGCGGTGGCCGGTGGAGTCTTCCCATTGCTTCAGCATTTCGGAGAAGCTCAGGAAACCNGCGCCGATGTTTTCGGCAGCCCTGGATTTGCGCAAGTCGGCCACGCGCGTCGCAAAGTTGCCACCGGCGCTGTGGCTGACGGTGCCGCTCGAGGCCATCGCGCGCGCCTGTTTCAGCGCGACCGCGCTGAGCCGGCTGTCCGGCTTTACCGCTGACAAGCCATGCGCACGGCGATAGGCGCTGATCTCGCTGGCATAATCGGCTGCCAAGGCCGGGACGACGAAGATCAGACCAAGCGAGAGCGCCAGGAGATATAGCCTGATACGGGATTGCATCGNCATGAACAGCGTAATCAATGAGCGCCGTGGTGGGTCCGCTTCATGTGGCGCCGGGAAACCGGTCTGGGATAGCGCACGACCGGTTGGTAGAATGTCTGCGCGGCGCGTTGCTCCTGCAGTCTCGCATCATATCCCGGCGACGGCGTCACGGTCGGCGGCGCGGCACGCGCCGGCGCAAGCGAAGTCCAGCCGCCGAGAGCCATAGCAGCCGCAATGGCAAGGCTCATGCAAAATCGTTTCATATCGTTCCCCCCGGCGCGGTCGCACCCGATGTGCATGGCCGCTTGACCCAAATTCGTTCTTGATCATCGCCTTTTCAAGGCAATTGCACGCGACCTGTGATTTTACGGCCGGATATGCTCCGGCATGAGCTTGGGCGAGCCTTTGCCGCCGGCCTCGGCGCTCTTGATCAGCGCAACGATGCGGCGCGACAGCGGCACTTGCAGCCCGCGCCGGTCGGCGATCTCGGTGATGACNCCCTGCAGATANTCGATCTCGGTGCGGCGGCCGCGCTGCAGGTCTTCCCACATCGATGAGCGCGCCTCGGGATCGATCTTCATGGTCCGCCCCAGCAGTATGCCAAACACGGCGTCGGGCAGCCGCAGCAAATGCGGCGTCCAGCCCACCGGGANCGGCGTCGATGAGATCGGCTTGATGCCCTCCGCCNTGATCGCTGCTAACCCCTCCGCCATCTGGTCCGCGAACAGCATGCGCCACGAGCGTTGCGCGAGCTGNTGNCGCAGCGGCAGATCGGCCAGCGCGTTGAGCGCGTTGTTGAGATTGACCAGGAGCTTGCCCCATTGCACGCCGGCAATGTTGGGGGTCGCGCGCATCCTCAACCCCGGTACCGAAAGCTGGTCTGCGATGGCGGCGTCGTCCTGTTCGATCACGATATCGCCCGAGGTGGCGCGATGAAATCTGCCCTCGCCAAGCGCGATCACATTGAACGGCACCATTCCGCCCAGCACGCGCCGCCCCGGCAATCGCGCACGCAATACGGACACGTTGCCGATGCCGTTCTGCAGGCTGACGATGACGGCGTCGGCGGGAGCATGCCTTGCAATCAAATCGGCGATTTCGGCAGTGTCCGCGCTTTTCACGGTCACCAGCACCACGCCGGCATCGCCAAAAATCCGGGGGTCTTCGGACAGCGTCAGTTGCTTCGCAGCGACCTGCCGGTCGAGGCCCTCAAAGCTCGTCAGCCGCAGCCCGTTGCCTTCGATTTCCTGGATCACGCGCGGGCGCGCCAGCAACGCGACGCGGCGGCCGGCCGCAACACACATGCCGCCGACAAAGCAGCCGATGCTGCCGGCCCCGGCCACGCCGATCGGTCTGTCCAAGATCACCCCGCCCTGCCCTCGCTTAAGGTCCTTAAGGTTCGTAGCAGACTTTCGCGTTCGATGGCTATCGAAGGGCGGTGGCGCCGCCGTTGGCGTGGCCCTTGCCTTGTAACCGTCATAGCGCGCCGTTATCTTTTCCGTCGGGCTGGGCACCCGGGAGGATAGAACAATGGGTTTGCTCGACGTACTCAACGGAATGCAGCAGGGCCCGCGCGGCCCGAGCGATCCGAACGCACAAAGCAGCGGAGGAATGTCGCCGTTGACCATGGCGATCCTCGGACTGCTCGCCTACAAGGCGGTCAAACATCTCAGTGGCAGCCAGCCCGGCGCAAGTCCGGCGCCGGCGCCATCATCAGGCAATAGCGTGAATACCGGCCTGCCCGGCGGCGGCGGAATGGGTGGAGGTCTTGGCGATCTCCTCAAGGGCGGATTAGGCGGCCTGCTTGCAGGCGGCGCCGCAGGAAGCGTGATCAGCGGCGGGCTCGGAGACCTGCTCAAGCAATTCCAGCAGAATGGCCAAGGTGATACCGCCAATTCATGGGTGGGCCCGGGACCGAACAAGCAGATTTCGCCGGGCGATCTTGCCACCGCTTTGGGCGCCGATCAGATCGATACGCTGGCGTCACAAAGCGGCCTGTCGCGCGACGAATTGCTCACTGGTCTAAGCCGGCATTTGCCCGAGGCGATCGACCATCTGACGCCGCAAGGGCGGCTGCCGACCGAAAGCGAACTGTCGGGCCGGATCTGAGGCCGGTCGGGACTCCGGCCGTTCGCTTCGCACAGCATCAGCTTTTTGAGATTCTGCTTTTTCGAAAAGGACGACAGAAAAGGACGACGGGCATGAGCGGCATTCTCTGGGTCATCATCGTCGGCTTCGTAGCGGGAATTATCGCGCGGCTGCTTTCGCCGGGTCCGAACAATCCCAGCGGATTCATCCTTACCACCGTGCTCGGCATTGCCGGTGCGTTTCTCGCGACCTTCATCGGCCAGGCCATCGGCCATTACGGTCCGGATCAGGGCGCCGGCTTTATCACCGCGACGATCGGCGCGCTGGTGGTGCTCTTCATCTGGCACAGGCTGGTGGCGAGCCGCGTGATTTCCGATCCGGGCAACCGGTAAAAGCAAGTCGTCATGGCCGGGCTTGTCCCGGCCATGACGGAATATGTCTCTCACACAATGAGATGCAACCCGGCGTCCATCCGCACCAGTTCGCCGGTCATGTTGCTCGATTGCGGCGTGGCGAGAAAGCACACCAGCGCCGCGATATCGTCCGCTGACGAGGCGACCTTGAGCGGCACTTTCGCTGTCACGCTATCGCGCACCTGCTTGGCGCCGGCCTCGCCGCGGCCTTTGGTGAACCAAGGTGTGTCGATATAGCCGGGGCACACGGTGTTGACGCGGATCAGCGGCGCCAGCGCGCGCGCCAGCGAATAGGTGATGGTGTTGAGAGCGCCCTTGCTCGCGGCATAGGCGATCGAAGAGCCGACGCCGCTGATCCCTGCGACCGATGACACGTTGACGACCGCGGAGGCGCGGCCCCCAGCCTTCGCACCGGCTTCCAGCAAACTCCTCGCCGCCCGCACCATCTGGAACGGGCCGATGGTGTTCACGCCAAACAGCCGCTGAAAATCCTCCGCCGACAGGCCGTCCAGATTATCGTGCGGCATGTGCTTGGTGGTGCCGGCATTGTTGATCAGCGCGTCGAGACGCCCCCACGGCGCGGCGGCTGCGACGATCTTCTTGCAATCCTCGTCGCGGGACACATCGCCCTGGACCACGACCACTTCGCCGCCGGCGGCGCGGCATAGATCGGCCGTCTGTTCGGCTTCCTTCTGGCTGGAGGAATAGTTGACAACGATGCGCGCGCCGCCTTTGGCAAGAATGGCCGATGTCGCAGCCCCCAGACCGGACGCAGAACCCGTTACAATCGCGCACAAACCATCCTTCGACATCCGCATTTCCTCTGATTGATTATTGAACGCCGCTAGTGTCTCGCCCTCTTTAGCGAACTTCGGAATGCCTGCAAATCCGCCAAACTTCGTTGCGCGGAATTAAGTTGCGGCAGCTGGCGCTTCATGCCGGCTTTGCAGGGGCACTTGCGGACATCGGCGCTTGTCATGGCAGTGGCTTTTCCTCATCATGCGGTGCAAGAAAGACCGCACCCGATGTCTGGGCGAAATCGCCGGGCGGGATGTGTGCCGTTTGAAAAACGGGGAACGCTGTGGCGGAGAGTGAAAACATTGTCGCCGAGACNGCGGAGCGGATATTCGCNGATCTGGCCGACGCGCAGACCATCAACCGCGACAAGAAAGGCGGCTGGAAAGCGCCGCTGTGGCAGGCACTGACCGAGGCCGGCTTGCCGCTGTCATGGGTGCCGGAGGATTGCGACGGCTCGGGCGCCAGCATGGCCGAAGGCTTCAGCGTGTTGAGCGCGGCCGGGCGTTTCGCGATTGCGGTGCCGCTCGCCGAGACCATGCTGGCGGGATGGCTGCTGTCGCAGGCCAAAATCGCGTCGCCCTTGGGCAAGATGACGGTGGCGCCGGCAAGCCCGAAAGATCGCATTACGCTCAACGCCGACGGCACTTTGTCCGGTCGCGCGCGCGGCATTCCGTTCGCCAAGGACGCCAAGCATATCGCCGTGCTCGCAAGCGGCACCGGCGGCAGTTCGATCGCGCTGGTCGATGCGGCAGCCTGCCGGATCGAGGCGGGCCTCAATCTCGCCAGCGACGCCAGCGATACCGTCACGCTCACCAACGTCCAGCCCATCGCGATCAAGCCATCGCCGAAGGGCTTCGATCAGAACGTGCTGATGCTGATGGGCGGGGTGGCGCGAAGCCTGCAGATTGCCGGTGCGCTTGAGTCGGTGCTCGATATCAGCGTGCGTTACTCAAACGAGCGCGTCGCGTTCGAAAAAAAGATCTCGAAATTCCAGGCGGTGCAGCACAATCTGGCGAAACTCGCCGGAGAGGCCGCGGCCGCACTCGCAGCCGCAAGCTCGGCCGCGGATGCCATCGCTAACAGCAAATCATTCGACGATGCGGTGTTTCTCGAAGCGGCATCTGCGAAAATCCGCTGTTCGGAAGCCGCCGAAAAGGGTGCAGCGATTGCGCATCAGGTACATGGCGCGATCGGCTTTACGATTGAGCACATCCTGCATCGCTACACCCTGCGCGCCCTGGCCTGGCGCGACGATTTCGGTTCTGAGAGCTACTGGGCGGTGGAGCTCGGCAAGATGGTCGCCGCGCGCGGCGCCGACGAATTGTGGCCGCTGGTGGCGTCGCGCTGATATCTGACGAAATTCGCCCGCACGAAAGTCGAGACTAAAAAATGACCGCAGCCCTCCGTTTCGATCCGATCCGCCTGCCGCCCGAATGCGAAAAGCTGCGCAGGGAAGTGCGCGCATTTCTCGCCGATGAAATCGCCGCTGGCACCTTCGATCCGCACAAGCCCAATCGCGAAGACACCGACGCGCCGGAATTCAGCCGCCGGGTCGGCGAACGCGGCTGGCTCGGCATGACGTGGCCGAAGAAATATGGCGGCCACGAACGTTCCTTCCTCGAGCGCTATGTAGTGACCGAGGAAATGCGCGTCGCCAACGCGCCGACGCGGCGTTTCTTCGTCGCCGACCGGCAGAGCGGCCCGGTGCTGCTGAAATACGCGCCCGAGCACATCAAGATGGACATCCTGCCGCGCATCTGCCGCGGCGAAGTCTGTTTTGCGATCGGCATGAGCGAGCCGAATTCCGGCTCCGATCTGTTCGCGGCCAAGACCAAGGCGACCAAGACCGACGGTGGCTGGCTGATCAACGGCACCAAGATATGGACGTCGTCGGCGCACATCGCGGATTACATGATCGCGATATTCCGCACCTCCCCGCCCACCAAAGACAACCGCCGCCACGGCCTGACGCAGTTTCTGGTCGACATGAAAACGCCGGGCATCAAGGTAAACCCGATCGGCCAGATCACCGGCCAATTCGAATTCAACGAGGTGGTGTTTACCGACGCCTTCATGCCCGACGATCATGTACTGGGCGAAATCGATGGCGCCTGGAAGCAGGCGACCAGTGAACTCGCCTATGAGCGCAGCGGGCCGGAACGCTTTCTGGAAACCTATTATGTGCTGACCGAACTGGTTCGCGCGGTGGGATCGAAGCCGGATACCCGCAGCGCCGAAGGCATCGGGCGGCTGGTGGCGCAGCTTCACACCATGCGGCGGATGTCGGTGTCGGTCGCGGGCATGCTGCAGGCCGGAAAGGAGCCGGTGGTGGAGGCCTCGATCGTCAAGGACATCGGCACGGTCTGGGAGCAGCAATTGCCGCATCGGGTTCGCGATCTCGCGGCTTTCGTCGATGCCGACGCAACCAACCACGAGACGCTGGAAAATCAGCTGTCATTCGCAATCAAGACCGCGCCCAAGCTGACCATTCAAGGTGGCACCACCGAAGTGCTGCGCGGCATCATCGCGCGCGGGCTTGGACTGCGCTAGGCGCGCGGGCCTTGGACTGCGCCAATTCAAGATCATCTCAATCGAGGACCTCCATGAGCAAATTTACGGATATCGGCGTCGAGAAGACCGGCCACGTCACTACGATTGAGATCCAGCGGCCGCCGCTGAACTTCTTCGACATATCGCTGATCAACCAGATCGCGGATGCGCTCACCGACATCGACAACGATCCGGAGGCCCGCGCGGTGGTGCTGGCCGCACAAGGCAAGGCCTTCTGCGCCGGCGCCAATTTCAGCGATCCGGCGCGGCAGGAAGCCGAGGCGCGCGAAAAGTCCGATCCGGCGTCGGGCCTGGGACAGATCAGCCATCTCTATATCCAGGCCGTGCGCATCTTCCGCAACAAGAAGCCGATCGTCGCGGCGGTCCACGGCGCCGCCATCGGCGGCGGGTTGGGCCTCGCAGTGTCGGCGGATTTTCGCGTTACCTGCCCCGAGGCGCGGTTCGCCGCCAATTTCACCAAGCTCGGCTTTCATCCCGGCTTCGGGCTGACGGTGACGCTTCCCGAACTGGTCGGAAAGAACAATGCGGAGCTGATTTTCTACACCAGCCGCCGGGTGACCGGCGAAGAGGCGTACCGGATGGGCCTCGCCAATGAGTGCGTGCCGCAGGATCAGGTCCGAACAGCTGCCATGAAGCTTGCGTCCGAAATCGCCGAATGTTCGCCGCTCGGCCTGCTCTCGACCCGCGCCACGATGCGCGCTGGCCTCGCCGACCGCGTCATGGCCGCGACCACCCACGAACTCGCCGAACAAACGCGCTTACGTGCGACCGAGGATTTCAAGGAAGGCGTCAAGGCCACCGAAGAGCGTCGCGTCGCGAATTTTAAGGGGCGGTGACTTTCTTCCCTTCTCCCACAGGGGGAGACGGGAAAGCCAGCGTTCGCAGGGACGACTTAGACCTTCTTCGGCACCACCAGCGCATCGACGATGGTGACGCCCTGGCCCTCGGGGTGAACCAGCACGGGATTGAGCTCGATTTCGGAAATCTGCTCGCTGAACCGCGCTGCCAGCACGGATATCTGCGAAATCAATTCTGACAGCGCCGGAACATCTGCATTCGCCGCACCCCGGAATCCGCCGAGCAATGGAGCCGCCTTGAGCTCGGCCAGCATGGCGCAGGCCTCGGTCGCACTCACCGGCGCGGGCCGATAGATCGCGTCCCTGAATAATTCCGTGGTGATGCCACCGAGACCAACCATGATCATCGGGCCGAAGGTTGCATCCTGCATGGTGCCGATGATGATCTCGACGCCCTTCTTCGCCATCGGGCTGACAAGGACGCCCTGGATCGCTGCATCGGGCCGATGCCGCCGCGCGTTTTCCAGGAGCGCTTGGTAGGCCAAAAACACCTCGCCCTTGGTCGCAATATTGACGCGCACGCCGCCGACTTCGCTCTTGTGCGGAATATCGCGCGACTGGATTTTCATCACCAAGGGAAAGCCAATGCGGGCGACCGCGCCGTCCAGCGCGCTCTTTTCCGTCACCAGCACCTCGTCAGGCAACACAATGCCGGCCTCGCGCAGCAGCGTTTTGCTATCGGATTCGGAGAGCGTTGCGGATTTCAGATGCGCGGAGATATCGTGCGGCGGTGACGCCGCTATAGCGACCGGCGGCGCCAACTTGAATCTGGCGCGCTCAAATATCTTCCGCATGGCGACGCCGACATGCGTCAATCCGGACAACACCACAGCGCCCGACGCCGCGAGTTCGTTGCGCGCGAAATGGGACGGCAGCGTGTAGGAGTAGAACACGATCGGCTTGTTCTGTGCGTCGATGACAGGCTTCAGTTCCGCCTGCTTGAACGGCATCCGCGTTTCGCTCGACAGCGACAGCATCACCAGAATGGCGTCGACTTCATCTGACACGTCGAGCAGATCGATGCTCTTCTGCAAACCGCCGCTGTGCACGCCTTGCGCGGTGACGTCGATCGGGTTGCGCGTAGCCCCATAGGACGGCAGTAATTTGCCGATCTCAGCCTGGATCGGCGGTGACAATTCCGGCACCTGCAGGCCCTGCCTTGAGACGGTGTCGGCGCCCCAGATGCCCGCGCCGCCCGATACCGTCAAAACGGCAACTCGGTCGCCTTTGGGCATCGGGTTGGTGGTCAGGACGGCTGCGATGGTGACGGCCTCATCGAGGTCGTTGGAGATGATAAAACCGTACTTTGCGAATATCGCATCATAGGCCGCGGACCAGCCGGCCATGCTGGCGGTATGCGACGCCGCCGCACGCTCGCCCGCGCCGGAGCGGCCGACTTTTGTCACGATGACGGGCTTGCCGATCTCGGCCGCGCGGCGGGCGGCAGCAAGGAATTTCTCGACGTCGCGAATACCCTCGATGAACAGCAGGATCACGTCGGTCGAGGAATCCTGCACCATGTATTCGAAAAATTCGCCGGCGCCGAGGTCGGATTCATTGCCGGCGCTGATGACGTAACTGAGCGCTATCCCTAACGCCTTGGCGCGGTGGTAGATCGCAAAGCCGATGCCGCCGCTTTGCGCGACGATGCCGATCCGCCGTTTGGTCGCGATCAGCCGCGGCGCATCGGGCTTGACATCAACGGTCGGGCTGAAGGTAGCGGCGACGCGCTGGACTTCGCTGTAAAATCCTTCCGCGTTGGGACCGGAAATCCGCATGCCGGTGTTGCGGGCGAGTTCGGCGATTGCATTCTGCATGACGGCGCTGTCGCCGCCCTCCTCCGCGAACCCCGATGAGATGATCACCGCGTTCTTGACGCCGACCGCGGCGCATTGCTCGAGCGCGCCGAGAACCGCGCGCGCCGGAATGCTGACGATGGCCAAGTCGATCGGCTGCCCGACGTCAGCGATCGACGGATAGCATTTCAGTCCGTCAATGTCGCCGTAATTGGGATTGACCGGATAGATCTTCCCCGGAAATTCGTTCTTGCGCAGCAACGACAAAAGCCGGCCCGGAATTTTCTCCAGATCGCGCGATGCGCCGATCAGGGCGATGCTATCAGGCGCGAAGAACGTGTCGAGCGGGTGGGGCATTGAGAATGTCCTTTTATTATTGGCCAAGATTCGCTTTTTCGTCATGGCCGGGCTTGTCCCGGGCATGACGAGCTAACCGGTGGCGCCGCTCACGCCGCGAGATGGAAAGTTACCCCGCCCAGATCAAACGAATCGCCCGACACCGCATGGCCCTTTGCTTGGGCGGCCTCGCACACTCTGGCGACATCGCCGACCCGAAACGTCAGACCGCTCATGAGGTCGCTCGGGCCGTTGACGAAGCGGAAGCTGCAATTGGGAAGTGCCAGCTCGGGCTCGCCGCCTTGATTTTTGGAAACCGGAATCCCGATGATCCGTCCCCAATGTTCGGCCAACCCATGCGGATCTGAACTTTGCATCTCGACGCCGATCAAGGCCTGCGTCACATCCTTGCGGATCGATTTCTGCCAGTCCGGTCCGGCCGGTGGATAGGGACCGAGAATATCGTCGCTGCCGTCGGTGTGATTGAATTCGATGAATGCCGCGCGGCAGTCGCGCGGATGCAGCTGCACGCCATGATAGGGCGCATGATCGATCACGTTGGCGACGCGCACGCCCATTTCCCTGGCATGCTGTCCGCGTTGGTCAGGATCGTCGCAGCAAAAAATCGCCATATAGCCGCCGCGGCCGCCGGTCTTGTCGAGAAAGCGTCCCGCCGCGGTGCCGGGCTGCAACGGCGCCACCANTTCCANGAGGATGGTATCGACCGGCAGCAGCGCATTCTCCAGGNNATATTTGGCGACGTTGCCATCGCGATAGCAGACGCTCAGCCCCATGATGCCGGCGATATCGCCGANAACAGGTTCGAGATGCGGCGCCACCAGACAGATTTGCCGCAGCCGTAAGTAGCCGGCCATCTCAATGACCTCGGTCATCTNAATGACCCTGGAAGACGGGTTTGCGCTTTTCGACGAANGCCTTCGCGGCTTCCTTGTGGTCGGCGGTCTCGCCCGAGCGCGAATGATGGATCGCCTCGGCGTCGAAACAGGCTTCCAGCGACATATGCTCGGCGTTGTTGATGTTGCGCTTGATGTAGCCCAGCGTCACCGAGGGTCCTTGCGCCAGCGACATTGCGAGTTCGTGCGCCGCCGCTTCGACCTCGGCGTCGGGGACGACGCGCGTCACCATGCCGAGCGCGAGCGCTTCCTGCGCCGTCAGCACCGGCGAGGTCAGATAAAGCTCACGCGCTTTGGCGCTGCCGAGCAGATGGGTCAGGAAATAGGTGCCGCCGTAGTCGCCCGACAAGCCGACCTTGGCGAAGGCGGTGGTGATCTTGACCGAGGCGCTGGCGACGCGNAGATCGCACGCCAGCGCGATNGAAAGGCCGGCGCCGGCGGCCGCGCCGTCGACCTGNGCCACCACCGGTTTCGGCATCTCATGGAGAATGCGGGAGACTTCCATGCCGCGCCGAAGATTGGCCATCTTGGCTTCGAACGGCAACGGCGCCCGCCCCTCCGCCATCGATTTCACATCGCCGCCGACGCAGAACGTGCCGCCCGTACCCTTCAGCAGAACGGCCCGGACCTCGTGATCCTCAGCCGCGCGCCGCGCCGCCTCGACCAGACCCCGCGTCATGTCCGGATTGAGCGCGTTGCGCCGATCGGGACGGTTCATGGTGATGGTGAGCAAGCCGGACTCGAGTTTTTGGAGGACGATGTCGTCGTTCATGAGGTGTTGCTTTCGTTGTTATTAGACCTCGTCATTGCGAGGAGCGTAGCGACGAAGCAATCCAGTTCTTGGGGAGCCACGAATGGATTGCTTCGCTACGCTCGCAATGACGAAAGTACAGTCATTTCTTTACCAGCGGGCAGCGTGACAATTCGAGCGACTGGAACGCCTCATTGCCGGGAATTGTCGCCAGCAGCTTGTAGTCGTCCCAGCGGGCTTTGGATTCCGAAGGCTTCTTGACCTCGAACAGATACATGTCGTGCACCATGCGGCCGTCTTCGCGAATCCGCCCCTGCCTGGCGAACATATCGTTGATCGGGGTGTCCTTCATGACTTTGATGACGGCGGCCGAGTCGGTAGTCCCCGCGGCCTTCACGGCTTTCAGATAATGCGTAACCGACGAATAGACGCCGGCCTGCGCCGAGGTCGGCACCCGCTTGACGCGCTCCATGAAGCGCTTGGAGAAAGCCCGGGTGTCGTCGTTGAGGTCCCAATAGAACGCTTCGGCGAGCAACAGCCCCTGTGCGGTCTCAAGACCGACGCTGTCGATATCGGTCACGAACGCAAGCAGCGGCGACAGCCTCTGTCCGCTTTTGGTCAGCCCGAATTCAGACGCCTGCTTGATCGCATTGATGGTGTCGCCGCCGGCATTGGCGAGCCCCACCACCTTGGCCTTCGAGCTTTGCGCCTGCAGCAGGTATGACGAGAAATCCGACGTGTTGAGCGGGTGCCGCACGCTGCCGAGCACCTTGCCGCCGGACTTCAGCACGAC
>JGI12053J15887_10001172_pt1 | contig 11908 bp, 8 predicted proteins | sample MedBloCAOM1_O3_FD_15887 | JGI IMG/M metagenome (IMG submission 15887)
GGCGCACGTCAGGCGAAGCACAGCGCGACCAGAATGAAGTGCCGGCGCGCAGGTTCACAACGCAGCAGCCGCTCGCCGCCCGCCATCAGCTAGCGGTCAACACAGGTTTGCCGTGCCGTCGGCGTGCACTGTGACCCGTGCGCCTGCGATCTCCTCACGCGTGCTTGCCACGGCCTCGGCCGCGTCGGTTATCACGGCAAGAGCCCTGGTGCCCGCGGGCGTGCGGACGGCCAAAAACGCCTTCTCGGCCTCGCCGTCACGGGTGAACGGCGCGGTCCACGACTCGACGGTGCCCACGCCCGACCAATCGACCTCGCCGACGCAGGTGGGTTCGGTATCAACCGCGGCTTGCACATCCTCCCAGCGGAATTCGTGCCGCGGCGGGCTGGCGGAATAGACGCCGAAGCTGTGCTTGGTCAGGTAGCCGCCGTTCGCAGTGATCAATCCCATCTGGTCAGGCGCGGCGGCCAACTTCTCCGCCATGGTGGCGATCGAGTGCGACACGTAGTTGTTCCACGGGCCGCCTGCGAATGTCAGGCCGCCGGTCACGGTCAACGGGCGATCAGCGTCGCCGATCGGCAGCCCGAGTTCACGGGCCGCGATCTGGACCGCCGAAGGGAAACACGAATACACGTCCACCAGATCCATGTCGTCGACGCCCATCCTGGTCAGTTCGAGCACCCTGGCACCAGCGATCCTGATCGCGGGCGAAGTGTGCAACTCGGCGCGCTCGCCGACCAGATAAGTGTCGTGTGCGTCGGTGCCAGCATGCGGAAAAACCCAACCGTCGGTGGGGATTTGGAGACTGGCTGCCTTCTCCAGCGACGTTAGGACCAGCGCGGCGCCCTGGTCGACCATGTTGTTGGAGTTCATCAACTTGGTGTACGGCCAGCTGATCATCCGGTTGGCGGGCCCGGGTTGCCAGATCTGTTCGGCCGACACCGGATCCCGGTTCCACGCGTGCGGGTTACCCTGCGTCACCGCGGCGAACTCGGCCCAGAGTTCACCAATGCGGCGGCGGTGCGCGTCAGGCGTCTCCCCCCTCGCGATCCGCACCGCCTGCTCGAACATCGGATACACATATGCGGGGCGATCGAGCTTGACCCGGATTTGGGCCTCACCAGACATCTGGAACTCGTCATTGGAACCCGGCGCGACCGGCACGGACTTGTCTTGCGCGGTGCCTTCGAGTCGGCGCCCCGCGGCGCGCAACCGGGTGCGGCTACGCCAGGTCTCGGCGCCTGCGATCAGCACCGCGTCGGCCCTGCCTTGCTGAATGTCCAGGCAGGCCTGGTTCACCAGAGACTGCGGCACGTTGCCACCGATGCCGGTGTAACGCGTCGTCGCTCTGTCGGCCCGGATACGCTGCGCGACAAGCAGACCGGGGTCGCGGTAGCGCCACGACAGCAGGTTGACCACCCGCACCGAGTCGACGGCCTCGAGCACTCGCGCTTCGGCAGCCGCGCGGGCGGCGGCCTCCATGAGGTCGACGGGTTCTACGTCGGGACGTTCGTCGCGCTGGTTGACCTGACCGTAGCCGACCAGGACCGGGGTTCTGGGGTCGAGGGCCATGGCGACTACTGCGCCTGTCCGACGCGGTAGATCGACTTCAGATACTGGTAGGCCGCCAGCCCTTCGGGGCCGAGTTCACGGCCCAACCCGCTCGCCTTGACACCGCCGAACGGTGCCGCCATGTCGAGCTGATAGTCGTTGATTCCGATGGTGCCGGTGTGCACCTTCCTTGCGATGTCGGTGGCCCGTGTGGTGTCCGATGACCAGACCGTGCCCGCAAGACCGAACTCGGAATCGTTCGCGATCTCGATCGCCTCGCTGTCGGAGTCGTAGGCAGTGACGGTCAGCACGGGGCCGAAGATTTCCTCCTGCGCGATACGCGCCGCGTTGTCCACGTCGGCGAACACCGTCGGCGATACGTACCAGCCGCGGGGCAGATCGGCGGGAACCGAGCCTCCAGCGACCAGTCTGGCGCCCTCGGATTTGCCGATCTCGACGTAGTTCAGTACGCGCTCGCGCTGCCTGGCGCTGACGAGCGGCCCGATGTGTGTCGACTTGTCAAGTGGGTCACCAACATTCAGCCCGTCTGCTAGCGCCGCGACCGCGTCGACGATCTCCTGGTAGCGCGACCGCGGAGCCAGAATGCGTGAGCTCAGGTGACACGTCTGCCCGTTGTTTACAAACGATGCGGAGCGCAGCCCCTTGATCGTGGCGTCCAGATCGGCGTCGTCGAGGATGATCGCTGCGGACTTGCCGCCGAGTTCGAGTGTGACGGGGCGCATCAGGCGTCCACACGCCTCGGCAATGAGCCGCCCGGCGGACGTTGAGCCGGTGAACGCCACCTTATCGACGCCGGGGTGTGAGACCAGGTGCGCGCCCGCGCCTGCGCCACCGGCCACTATATTCAGCACCCCGGGGGGAAGCTGTGCCTCCTGGGCGGCCTCGCCGAAGATCATGGCGTCCAAGGCGGTTTCGGGCGCGGCCTTGAGCACCATTGTGCATCCGGCGGCCAGGCCGGGGGCGATCTTCATGACGGCCAGAGCCTGCGGGTAATTCCACGGCGTAATGGCCCCGACCACGCCGAACGGTTCGCGCCGCACGATGGTGTGGCCGATCGTCGCGGGCCGGATCTCCTCGACCTCGGTTCCGCCGATGAGGTCGGCGTAATACCGCAGCAGCGCTGACGGGAACGCGCCGTTGGCAAAGCGGGACAGCCGGATCGGCATGCCGTTCTCCCGCGTGCACAACTCATTGGTGCCCGCCGCGCGTGCCGCCAGGGCGTCAGCGAAACGCGTCAGGACCTCGGCCCGCTCTGCGGCAGGAGCTGCACGCCAACCGTCGAGAGCGCCGCGCGCCGCCGAGACCGCGTCGTCGATCTCAGCTTCCGTTGCCGCCGGACCGTTGCCAAGCGCATCGCCGGTGGCCGCCTCAATGACCGGCGCCGCTTGGCCGGCGATGCGGAACTGCCCGCCGATGAACAGCCGGGCGTTGGTGAGTGTCGTCATGATGAGCTCCTCGTCTGCTCGTTCGGGTCGGACCAGCTGAACAGCACGCCCGCGGCGATCAGGCGCTCCGTTTCCTCGGCGTCCATGCCGAGCAGCTTGTGGCAGATCTCCCGTGTGTGCTCCCCCGGCATCGGCGCGGGCCGCAGGTCGGCGGCCGGGATGTGACGCGAGGGTGCAGGCCGCGTCTCGGTGGGCATCGGCGCGTCGAACATCGGATGGGACATCTCGCTGAACAGACCCCGGAACACGACCTGCGGATCGTCGAGCACATCGGCCGCGCGGTTCATCGGCGCTGCGGGCACACCGGCTCGTTGGAGCAACCGGGTGACCTCACCCTTATCGCGCGTCGCGGTCCACGACGACACCACATCGGCCAACTCGCGTGGACTCACGGGCAGTTCGGTGCGCCCCAGCACGCCCGCCAGCGCCTCCCGGTCGGCAGCGGAGCGGATCGACACCACACACCATTCGTCGTCGCCGGCACAGGGATGCACGCCGTGAACGGTGTCGGAGCCCCGCACCGGTAGGCCAGCCGCTCTGGCCGCCTCAGTGACGTAGGTGACGGCGAGTTGGTCGACGGCGGCCTCAGCCTGCGAGATGTGCACGTGCGCACCGGATCCCGACGCAGTGCGGGCGATCAGCGCCGTCAGCGCCGCGATCGCTGTGATCCTCGCCGAGACATGGTCGGGGAAGACCGTAGTCGCATCGTAGAAACCGTCAAGACCATCGGCGGTCCACAACCGGCTGACACCGGTGGTGGCCCGGACCAGCGGGCCGTATCCCATCCGTTCGCTCCACGGCCCGGTCGCGCCGAAGGCGCTGCTCTCAGCCAACACGATGCGCGGGTTAACGGCGCGCAGCTCGTCGAACGAGAAGCCAAGAGACGCCAGCGTTCCGGGCTTGAAGTTTGCGAACACTGCGTCAGACATCGCCACCAGACGGCGGAAGATCACCGCACCTTCGGGGTGGCGCAGATCAAGACCGAGGCTGCACTGGTTGCGATGCGTCAGCGCCCACGAGCGGCTCATCGACTGGCCGGGCATTGTCTGCCGCAGACCGTCGGGATACGCCAAGCTCTCGACTTTGATCACCTCGGCGCCCAGGTCGGCGAACAATCTGCCCAGTTCGCCGCCGGCGACGATGACGCCGAGGTCGAGGATGCGCATCCCCGCGAATGGTCTGTATGGTTTAGCGCCGTCCTCGTCGGCGGGCCGCTGCGGTCCGGATCGCGTTGAACCCCACGCCGCATCGTGCGATCCCGCGGTGGGTGCGGCAGTGACCAACCCGGTGCGAAGGCCGTTGATGACGACCGGGCCGGAGGGCACCGCGACACGGGTACCGGCCGCGATTTCGGTATCGGTCAACGCGCCGACGGCACGGAAGTGGGCAGACGCCAGCGCCGCGGTGGGGGTGAGCACCGCCGCGGTAGGCACCCCCCGAGCCTGTCCCTCGGTGACCAGCGACTCCATGGTGCGCGTCGAGAACAGGTCGGCGATGGCGGCGTTGAGTTCCTCGGATGCCGCATACCGCGCCGCAATGGTGTCGAACTTCGGGTCGGAGAACTCTTCGGGTTCACCAAGCCACGCCCGCATACCCCGCCACTGGCGCGGCGACAACAGACAGATCCGGACGAAGCCGTCGCGGCAGCCGAAGGTCGGATAGATCTGCTGATTGCGCGGCCTGCCACGCCACAATTGGGTCGACGCCTTCACCCCGGCGGCGGCCTGGCCTTCAGAGCCGAACGGCGGATCCAGGGACTGCACCACCGCCTCGAACCTGGAGAAGTCGATGTAATCGCCCCTGCCGCAACGCAGTCGGCGATGGTAGGCGACCAGCGCCGCCCACGCCGCCTGCACAGTCGCTGCGCCCGACGCGATGCCGTCGGGCGGAAGCACCGGCGTGCCGGTGGTGGGACCCGACCGCGACAGCACGGTCGACATCGCGCAGAGGACCGGGTCGGTGGCCTGCCAGTGCGCGTACGGGCCGGTGGCGCCGAAGTCGGTGACCAACATCGCAACGAGGTGATCGAACCGGTCGGCCAGTTCTGCACATGAAGTCCCGAACGCCTGCGCGTGGCAGGGGTGGCCGCCGTCGATGAGGATGTCGGCCTCGCGGGCCAGTTTGATGAACCGGTCGCGGTCAGTTGCGCTACCGGCATCCAGGATCGCGGAGCGCTTACCGGCGTTGTGCAAGGCGAACGCCACTGAAGCCCCCGCCACCGTCGGGCATGCGACGCGGTCCGCCGTGCCGCCCGGCGGTTCGATCTTGAGGACGTCGGCGCCGAGTTCGCCCAGCAGCCTGCTCACCGCGTCGCTGTCAGCGCCGCCGACGTCCATGACCCGCAGCGACGTCAAGGGCGGATGCGCATTAGACATGCGCGCCAGCGCTGTGCAGCTGAAGCAAGCCCCGATCTGTTTCCGACGCGACCTCCGACCCGCAGGCAGCTGGGCGTGTGACGGTCTTCGGACTCATCGCGTAGCAGCACCGGGTCGCCCGTAGACAGCGACGACCACGGTGCGGTCAAGGCTGTTCTCTGACCAGACGCCGATTTCAGTGTTGGCGCAGTTCTGCATGATGGCCATGTACGCGGGGTTGTAATACCACTGGTTCAGCAGTTCGATGCCGCTGATGGCGATCGCCGGGTTGATGGCCACGGTCTCGTCCACGACGCCGCGAAAACCCGCGGCGTTAGCGCGATCCTGCGGCGTTGACCCGTCAGAACCGATGTCGCCGTTGAGGTCTCGGTTGTTGAGCACGTCGACTGTGTGCCATTGCGCGGCCTGGCGCAATTGCGCGTTGGAGGTGAGTTTGTTGGTGCAGCCGGCCTGCTGCTGGATGGTGTAGACATTGGACACCACGCTGTTGTTGAATCTGCTGTTGTCGGCGTGGGCGACGGGCAGCTCCACCATCGCCACTAGCGCAAGAATGCCGAACGTGGCCAGCGCGGGCATGCGGCTTGCAAATTCGATCATCGACGCGGTGTTTCGCTGATCATGGGCCGGGCGATCGGTGATGTGCTGCGGAGTTACGCAGCTGCCAAATCAGTTGGGGACACAGCCGTTCACCGGCCTCGCTGTCGAAGGTCAACGTCGTGAGCATGACGGACAGACTGGGGTCGCATTCGGCAGCGTCGTGATCGCTGGCATGTCGGCTCCTTCGAAATTGCCATGCACCGACGTTGAACGCCGATGCCGCACGGTTGAAGCCGACGGTAAGGGCCGATACGCGGCAACGACGAGTCANTTATGGCAGGGCAGCGTCCACCGCTGGCCGAGTGTGTTCGGCCCTCAGAAGCCGCGGTCAACCTCGTGAGGCCCGGGGCAGCGCTAGGCAGGGGCAGGCCAACACTGGATACAACGCTGCGGAAAGTGGCTGTCTCCNGCTTCCTCATGGCCCTACCTTCGCCAGAACGGCGTTGCGCGCCCAACACGGAGGGAACATTCTGATGACCCGATTCGATGACGAGGTGGGCGGTGCCGCCGGGGTCGTGCATGCGAACAGTCCTCCCGAGCCAGTCAATCCAGCAGGAAGAAGTGACCTCACCGACAACCTCAATCATCCTCACGCTGAACGGGCGCCGGCCACGGTGTCGACGCTGGAGCACCCCGATGACGGCGTGAAGACCGCAGGCGGCGTCGAATCCTCCTGGGCCGCGCGCTTCGCCGAAGGCCTGACCCGGATCTCGTCCGCGAAGGCCGCCACACCGGTGCGCGCACTGGGCGGCTTCTTCGCGATGACGTTGGACACGTTGGTGTTGATCCCACGTAGACCGTTCGCATGGCGAGAGTTCCTGCTGCAGTGCTGGTTTGTCGCGCGGGTGTCGCTACTTCCGACGATGTTGCTGGCGATTCCGCTCGATGTCTTGCTGATCTTTACGTTCAACATCTTGATCATGGACTTCGGCGCGGCNGACTATTCCGGCACCGGTGCCGCGTGGGGCACGGTCACCCAAGTCGGCCCCGTGGTGACGGTGTTGGTTGTCTCGGGCGCCGGCGCCACGGCCATGTGCGCTGATCTTGGTGCCCGCACGATTCGCGAGGAGCTCGACGCGCTACGGGTGATGGGTGTCAACCCGATCCAGGCGCTGGTCGTGCCCCGGGTGCTGGCAGCCACCGTCGTCGCGACCCTGTTGTCTTCGGTGGTGATCCTGGTCGGTTTGATCGGCTGTTTCGTCTTCTCGGTTTACGTACAGCACGTCACACCGGGCGCGTTCGTGGCCAGCCTGACGACCATCACGCATGCGGCCGACCTGATCGTCTCCTGGGTCAAGGCCGCGGTGTTCGGCCTGTCGGCCGGCTTAATCGCGTGCTACAAAGGCATTTCCGTTGGCGGTGGACCCGCCGGTGTAGGCATCGCCGTCAACGAAACGGTGGTGTTCACATTCGTGGCCTTGTTCGCGATCAACATCGTCGCAACTGCTGTGGGCGTGAAGGTCACGATATGACCGCGGGCGTTCCCAGCAAGCAATACCATCGCCTGCGCAGTGCGGTCGGCGGCCCGCTTAGCGGCTTGACCGTAATCGGAACGCAGGCGCAGTTTTACGCGAAAACGCTGGTCTCCATCAAAGACGCCTTTGTGCACTACCGAACCGAGATGGTGCGGCTGATCGCTCAGATGAGCCTGAGCACAGGCGCACTGGCGCTCATCGGCGGAACGGTCGCAGTCGTCGGCTTTCTGACCCTGTCAGTTGGCAGCCTGGTCGGCATCCAGGGCTATAACCAATTCTCCAGTTTCGGCACCGAGGCGCTGACCGGTTTCGCCTCAGCGTATTTCGTTACCCGGCTGCTCGCCCCGGTGATCGCCGGTATCGCGCTGGCCGCAACGATCGGCGCCGGTGCCACCGCTCAGCTCGGCGCGATGCGCATCAACGAGGAGATCGACGCGTTGGAGGTGATCGGTATTCGATCGATCTCCTACCTGGCGTCGAACCGGGTGGTAGCCGGAGTGATCGTGGTAATCCCGCTGTACTGCGTAGCGATGTTGACCGCGTACTTTTCCGCGAGATTCACTACCACCTACGTCTACGGACAGTCCACTGGCGTCTACGACCACTATTTCCACACGTTCTTGAATCCGACGGACCTGATCTGGTCGTTCTTTCAAGCGATTGTGATGGCCATCGTGATCATGATGGTGCACACCTACTACGGTTTCACCGCCTCCGGCGGCCCGGCAGGAGTTGGCGAAGCCGTCGGGCGCTCAGTGCGTACCTCTCTGATCGCCGCGGTGTTCGTCGTGTTGTTCCTTTCGCTGGCCATCTACGGCCAGTCCGGCAACTTTCACTATGCGGGCTAGCCGGTGGAAGCCAGACGACGCGGCCGCGGAATACATCCAGTGTGGTGGGCGCTGGGCCTTTTCGCCCTCATCGCAGCGATCGTCATGGTGTGCTCGGCGTTGTTCGCTGGTTCGTTCAACGCTTATGTGCCGGTGACTTTGACGTCTGATCGCACCGGACTCGTGATGGAGCCCGGCGCGAAGGTCAAGCTGCGCGGAGTCGAAGTGGGCCGTGTCGCGGCCATCACCGGCGGCGCGGGCATGACCAGCCTGAAGCTGGACATGTTCCCCGACCAGATGCGCCACATNCCTGGCAATGTGGCGGCCGAGATCAAGGCCACCACCGTGTTCGGCGCCAAGTACGTCGAGCTGACCCCTCCGGATGACCCCACCCCGAAAAGGCTGGCCGCGGGGGCAGTGTTGGTGTCGCGCAATGTCAGCACCGAGGTCAACACGGTGTTCGAGAACCTGGTCGGGCTGCTGGATCAGATCGACGTGTCCAAACTGAACGCGACGGTGACCGCACTGGCCGACGGGGTGCGCGGCCAGGGTGACCGGATCGGGGAAGCGACCACCGATGCCAATCAAGTGCTGCTGGCGATCAACCCGCGAATGGACACCATCAGGGCGAACTGGCGCTCATTCAAGGGGTTCAGCGACGCCTATGCCGCTGCGGCCCACGACATTCTGGCCACGCTGGACGCCGCCAGCACCACCAGCACGACCATCACGAACCACGCCAAGGATCTCGACGCCTTCCTGCTGAATGCGATCGGATTCTCCAACAGTGGCGTCGCACTGCTTGCACCCAACAAGGACAACCTTGTCAACGCGATCAACGGATTGCAGCCGACCGCCGACCTGCTGATGAAATACAACCCGGAGTACACCTGCCTCCTCGTCGGCGCCAAGTTCTACTTGGACCACGGCGGATATTTGACCACCGGAGGTAACGGCCGTTCGTCGGTTGTGGACGCCGGCCTGTTGCTCGGCGACGACCCGTACCAGTACCCGGAGAATCTTCCGATCGTGGCGGCCAAGGGAGGCCCGGGCGGCAAGCCGAGCTGCGGGTCGCTGCCCGANGTCGCGAAGAACTTCCCGGTGCGCTACACGGTGACCAACACCGGCTGGGGTACCGGGCTGGACGTGCGGCCCAACCCCGGCATCGGCCATCCGTGCTGGGCCGACTACTTCCCGGTCACCCGCGCCGTGCCGGAACCGCCCAGCATCCGTCAGTGCCTACCAGGGCCAGCACCCGGGCCGATCCCGTATCCGGGGGCGCCTCCGTACGGCGCAGCGCAGTACGCCGCGGACGGCACGCCGCTGTGGCCCGGCCTGCCTCCGGCACCCACACCCGAGCCGGCGCCCACAGCCGAGCCGCCCGCGCCCGGGCCGCCCGCGCCCGGGCCGCCACCCGCCGATACAGCGCCGCCGGCACCGTGAACACCCCACCCCGTCGACCGGACAGTCATCGAGGAATACAGCCGTGACGAAAAACCTACGACGCGCCGTCATCGGTTTCGCCGCCTTCGTCGTGGTCTGCCTGGTGAGTGCGGTCGCGTTGACGGCGATCTTCGCCCAACTGCGGATCCAAGCCGAGCGGACATACAACGCCGAGTTCACCGACGTGAGTGGTCTGGCCGAGGGCGACTTCGTGCGTATCGCCGGGGTTGAGGTCGGCAAGGTCAAGAAGATCTCGATCAACCAGAACAACCTCGCGGTGGTCGAATTCTCTGCCGACCCCACGGTGGTGCTCACCGGAGGCACCAAAGCCGCGCTGCGCTGGGCTGACCCGATCGGCACCCGCTACATGACGCTACTGGAGGGCGCCGGCGATCTCGAAAAACTGAATCCCGGTGGCACCATCCCGGTGCAGCGAACCGAACCGGCGTTGGATCTCGATGTCCTACTGGGCGGCTTCCGGCCGCTGTTCCGTGCGCTGGACCCCCAACAAGTCAATGCCTTATCGGGTCAGCTCATCGGCGCCCTTCAGGGCGAGGGCACCACGATCGGATCGTTTCTGAGCCAGACGGCGGCGGTGACCAGTACCCTCGCCGACCGCGATGAGCTTATCGGACAAGTCATTACGAGTCTTAACACCGTGCTCGGGACGCTGGGCGACCAGAGCGACCAGGTTCGCAAGGCGGTCGACTCACTGTCGCAACTTGTCAAGGGACTTGCGGAGCGCAAGACCGATATCAGCAACGCAGTGGCCTACACCAACGCCTCGTCAGCGACGATCACCGATCTGCTCAAGCGAGCCAGGGAACCGTTCAAAACCACTGTCGCGCAATCGGATCGCGCCACTTCAATCGTGGTCGCCGACCACGAATACGTCGACGACCTGCTCAACACGCTGCCGGATTCCTACAAGGCGCTGGCCAGGATGGGCATGAACGGTGACTTCTTCAGCTACTACCTCTGCGACTTGTTCTTGAAGGTCAACGGCAAAGGGGGCCAGCCCGTCTACGTCAAGCTTGCGGGCCAGGACTCGGGACGGTGCGCACCGAAATGAAGTCATTCGCCGAACGAAGTCCTTTCATCNTCGGAGCGGTCGGGGTCTCGCTCGTAGGGGGCGTTGTTGCGCTGGCACTGAACTACGACAAATTGCCACTCGTCAACTCCGAGAAGCACTACTCGGCCTACTTCGCCGAGGCAGGCGGACTGCATGCGGGAGCTCCGGTACAAGTCGCAGGGTTCCGGATAGGACAAGTGTCGTCTGTGAAGCTGGACGGTGCGCAGGTTCTGGTCACGTTCGACGTCGACAAGAGTGTGCACCTAGGCGAGCGCAGCGAAGCGAATATCCGGACCAAGACCCTGCTGGGCGCGAAGGTCTTGCAGGTGACGCCTCGCGGTGACGGCGAATTGTCTGCACCGATTCCGCTGGAGCGCTCCAGGTCTCCCTACCAGCTGCCCGACGCCCTCGGTGATCTATCGACCACCATCACCGGACTCAACACCAACGCAGTGTCTGACGCGCTGGCCACCCTGTCACAGACATTCCAGGACACGCCGCCGGATCTGAAGGCCGCCGTGGACGGTGTGGCGCGCTTTTCCCAGACGCTGGATACTCGCGATCAACAGCTGCGCAATCTGTTGGCCAACGCCAACAAAGCCACCACCGTGCTTTCCGAGCGCGCCGACCAGGTGGCCGGCCTCGTCGCCGACACCAACGCACTGCTGGCCCAGTTGCAGACGCAAAGCGCAGCGCTGGACCAGATTTCGGGCAACCTGTCGGCCTTCGCCAAGCAGCTATCCGGTTTCATCGTGGACAACCGCGCAGCGCTGCATCCCGCCCTCGACAAGCTCAACGGGGTCCTGACGATCGTCGACAACCGTAAGGAGCGGATCCAGCAGGCGATCAAGTCGCTCAATGCATACGCGATGTCGCTGGGTGAGGCCGTCGCATCCGGCCCGTTCTTCAAGGCCTATCTCGCAAACCTGCTGCCGGGTCAGTTCGTTCAGCCGTTCGTCGACGCGGCGTTCTCCGACCTCGGTCTGGATCCCAACGTGCTCTTGCCGTCGCAGCGCGTCGACCCGCCGACCGGCCAGCCCGCCACCCCCGCGTTGCCGGTGCCGTATCCGCGTACGGGCCAGGGCGGCGAGCCGAATCTCAC
>JGI12053J15887_10001173_pt1 | contig 11900 bp, 13 predicted proteins | sample MedBloCAOM1_O3_FD_15887 | JGI IMG/M metagenome (IMG submission 15887)
GCAGGGGGTCTATTTCGTGAGTGGTCTATCAGGACGTGGAGCCTATAATCGTCACGCTATGCAGTCTCCTGTCTCTATTTCCACGACTCCCCCCACCGACGATGCCCAGCTCCTGGCCTCCGCGCGCAGAGCTTTGGCGATAGAAGCCCACGCGGTTGCGGCACTTGCACCGCGGCTCGACGGGGGTTTTGCGAACGCATGCCGCGTCTGCCTGGCTTGCGAGGGGCGCGTTGTTGTCACTGGGATGGGTAAGTCGGGGCATATCGCAGGCAAGATCGCCGCCACGCTCGCGAGCACCGGTACACCCGCGTTCTTTCTGCACCCCGCCGAGGCAGGGCACGGAGACCTCGGCATGATCACCCGGTCCGACGTGGTGGTCGCCATCTCCAATTCCGGGGAAACGCCCGAGCTTGTGCTTTTGCTCCCCCACCTGAAACGCCTGGCGGTCCCATTGATCGTGCTCGCGGGGAAGGTGGACTCGACGCTCGGTCGCGCCTCGACAGTGGCCCTGGACGTCAGCGTCCCCGAGGAAGCCTGCCCCCTGAATCTCGCTCCTACAGCGAGTACGACCGCAACCCTGGCAATGGGTGATGCCCTCGCGGTCTCGGTGCTGGAGGCGCGCGGCTTCACTAAGCAGGATTTCGCACTGTCACACCCGGGAGGAAGCCTCGGGCGACAGCTCCTGCTTCACGTCGAAGACATCATGCGGACGGGTGCGGCCCTTCCGCGCATCTCGGCAAACGAGCAGCTGGGTGCGGGTCTGATCGAGATGTCCCGTAAGGGGCTGGGCATGACAGTGGTGGTGGACTCCGATGACCTCATTGTCGGCATTTTTACCGATGGTGACCTGAGGCGCGCCTTTGACAAGCAGATCGACGTCCACAACACGCCCATGCGCGCAGTGATGACCACGCACTGCAAGACCATCGGACCGCGGGCTCTAGCTGCTGAAGCTGTGCACATCATGGAGGTGCACCGCATCACGGCGCTCCCCGTGGCTGACGCGCAAGGGCGCCTCATCGGGGCGCTCAACGTGCACGACCTATTCCGCGCGGGCGTTGTCTGAGCGCTTGCAGATCGGTTTTCCGGACCTCATGACACGCAAAGCCGCTGCTGCAATTCGATTGCTCGTTCTGGACGTTGATGGAACCATGACGGACGGGAAACTCTATTTTGGCCCCCGCGGCGAAGCCTTGAAGGTCTTCCATGTCCGCGATGGCCAGGGCATCAAGCATCTCGATGCGGCTGGGATCCAGGTAGCCGTGATCTCGGGCAGAAAGTCCCGGATGACCGAGATTCGTTGTCGCGAGCTGGGAGTAGAGCACATCGTCCAGGGAGCGGCGGACAAGGTGGCCGCATTCGAGAAGTTGCGAACGCGGCTGAAGGTTGAAGTATCGGAAAGTGCGTGCGTTGGCGACGATGCGACAGACGTACCGCTGATGAAAGTCGTGAAGCTTGCGTTCGCCGTTGCGGACGCGCATCGCGACGCGCTTCGGGCAGCACACGTTGTGACATCGCTGCCCGGTGGGCAGGGCGCTGTTCGCGAGGTCTGCGACTACCTGGTCAAGTCACGCAATTACTTGAAGAAGAAGCCTCGATGATATTCCGGGTTCTGGTCGCCCTGTTGTTCATCGGCATCATCGCAGCCTCCTTTTGGCTGGGAGGGGATCAGCGTGAGCCAACTCCAACGACCACAGTTGAACCCTCGAACGCGGACCTCGGCTACTCAGCACTCAGCGCAGTGCTGGTGGAGACGGGAACAGATGGGTTGCCGATGTATACAATAAACGCCGAAGTGATTCGTCAGCATCCGAGTGACGGCGTGGAGTTTGAGCAGGTTCAGATGTCGTTTCGCGATGCCAACGGGCAGACTTGGAAGGGGCGCGCGGATCGGGGCGAGCTGACAACGGACACCGGCAAGGTCGACTTGGCCGGCAACGTGCACATCAATGGCTTGCTTCCTGGCTCCGCACAGCTTGCGGACCTGGAAACCGAGAAACTGTCCGTGGATACACACGAGAACATCATCAACACTTCCGAACCCGTTTCGGTCACTTCGCCCGGACGGCAGCTCACCTCGAAAGGATTGATGGCCGCGCTCAAAGAGCATCACCTGGTACTCGAGTCGAACGTACGTGGCAGGCTTATCCCGTAGCATGACGCGCTTCCTGCAACGCGCGATCATTGCGCTCATCACCATTGCAGCGGTGAGTGCGTCTGCTGCAGCTACGCATATCGCCAGTGTGAACAAGAAGTCTGTTCCCGCCCCGTCAAAGGCCGCGCGCAAACTGCCTATCGATATCGCTTCCTCCAGAGTTGACTATAAGGGGGATACCGTTGATTTCCAGAACGTGACCATCACTCAGGGCGCTACGAAGGTGCAGGCAGACCGCGCCCATGCGACCGGGCTGGACAATTTTGACAACAGCCGCTGGACGTTCGAGGGAAATGTCCGGATCAACGGCGAGCAGCATGGCAGCCTCAAATCCGACGCGGCCATCGTGGAGTTTCGCAACAACTACATCTCCAAAGCGACCGTGACCGGAAATCCGGCGGAGTTCGAACAAAAGCGGACGGACACTGATGAGGTTGCTCGCGGGCATGCACGCGAGATCGAGTACAACGTAAGCGACGGGACGGTGCGTTTGTCCAATGACGCGTGGATCTGGGACGGTCACAACGCGCTCAGCGCGCCGGAACTCGTCTACAACATCCGTGAGCAGCACGTGCAGGCTGCGGCCCAGCCTGGCAACCAGGTTCACCTGACCATCGACCCGAACAAGACCGAGGATCCCAACAAGAAACCATGACCTCGCTCAGAGCCATCGGCCTCGCCAAGAGCTACAAGTCGCGGCAGGTCGTGCGCGATCTATCTATTGAAGTATCGAACGGCGAGGTCGTCGGCCTGCTGGGGCCTAACGGCGCCGGCAAGACGACGGCGTTCTATATGATCGTGGGTCTCGTTCCCTGCGATGCAGGGCGCATACACCTTGGGGAAACGGACCTCACCACGCTCCCCATGCACAAACGTGCGCGACTCGGTCTGGGGTACCTTCCTCAGGAAGCCTCCGTCTTCCGCAAACTGTCGGTGGAAGACAATGTGATGGCGATTCTCGAGACGCGCGCCGATCTGGACCGCGCAGCGCGTGAGCAACGCCTCGAGGAGCTGCTGGAGGAGTTGCGGATCGGGCACGTCCGGCGCAGCCTCGGGCTATCGCTCTCGGGCGGCGAGCGGCGCCGCGTCGAAATCGCGCGGGCCCTGGCCGCCGAACCCCGATTCATGCTTCTGGATGAGCCTTTCGCCGGCGTGGATCCCCTCTCAGTCCTGGACATCCAGAGGATCATCCGCGAGCTCACCAGCCGCGACATCGGTGTGCTGATTACCGACCACAACGTGAGGGAAACCCTGGGGGTTTGCAGCCGCGCTTACATCGTAAATCAGGGCACCGTGATCGCAGCCGGAAGTGCGGAAGAAATCCTTGCCAACCCCCAAGTGCGTGAGGTGTACTTGGGCCAGTCGTTTCGCCTCTGAGCCCGTGAGGGCAGCCCGTCGGGGTGAGGAGAAAGTTACAATCTTTCAATTACTTACATACCGAATGCCCAAGCCGTCCCTCGTGCAACCATGCTGAAACCCTCCCTGCAGCTGAAGCTGGGTCAGCAACTGACCATGACCCCGCAGCTGCAGCAGGCAATCCGACTCCTGCAGCTACCTGCACTGGAGCTCCAGGCTCATATCCGCGAGCTGCTGGAAACGAATGTGATGCTCGAGCCCACGGAAGAAGCCGAGGGCACGGGTACGTTCGAGGCCGTTGAGTCCGCCCCCCCTGGACAGGAGCAACCTGAGCTGCCTGAGCGTGCCCAGGAAGAAAACACCGTCGAGGTCGTAGACGAAGGTTGGGGTGAGCAGAGCGTTGGGGCAGCGGAAGCACCGTGGAACAGCGACGATGACGAACGGCAGCAGGAATTCGCCGATGCGGCCGGCCAATCCCTGCAGGATCACCTGCTCTGGCAGCTCGAGCTGGCCAAGCTCGAACCGCGCGAATTTGGGATTGCCCGTGCCATCATCGACGCCATCAGCGATGACGGCTACCTGACCGAGCCGCTGGACGAGATTGCCAACACCCTCAGGCCCGAGATTGAATGCGACGCCGCAGAAGTTGAGTCGGTGTTGGGTGGCGTGCAGGCCCTGGACCCGCTTGGGGTCGGGGCCCGCTCGGTGGGCGAGTGCATCGAGCTGCAGCTGCGCCAGCTCGATCCCGGGACCCCTGGTTTCAACACCGCGATCGAGATTGCGCGTCACCACCTCGAGCTCGTCGCCGAGCGCGAGCTGTCACTGCTGCGCCGCGAGCTTCGGGCAACGGAAGAGGAAATTGCGTGTGCCCTTGCGCTTGTGCGCTCCTGCCATCCCCGTCCCGGGTCAACGGTCAGCACAGGCTCGGCCGAGTATGTCGTTCCGGACGTATTCGTGCGGCGCACCGATCACGGTTGGTCGGTGGAAATCAACTCCGCCACGCTGCCGAAAGTCCGCCTGAACAGCAGCTACGCGAGCCTCATCGGGCGCAACGCGAGCCACGCGACCATGCGCGCGCAGCTGCAGGAAGCGCGGTGGCTGCTGAAAAGCCTGGAAATCCGCCACGAGACGCTCATCAAGGTCGCGCGCTCCATCGTCGAGCGCCAGCAGGCCTTCCTCGAGCACGGTGATGAGCATATGCGGCCGATGATCCTCAAGGACATCGCCGAAGCGGTTGGCATGCACGAGTCCACCATCTCGCGCGTGACCTCCGGCAAATACATGCATACACCGCGCGGCGTTTTCGAGCTGCGCTATTTCTTCTCGAGCCAGGTCGAAGGCGCCGACGGCTCGGGGACTTCGTCTACCGCCATTCGCGCCAAGATCAAGAAGCTCGTCAAGGAAGAAGACGCCGAAACGCCATTGAGCGACGGCCGAATTGCGGAGCTGCTGTCCGGTGAGGGTATCCCGGTCGCGCGCCGCACTGTGGCCAAGTATCGCGAGGCGATGGGCATTGCGCCTTCCAACGAGCGTCGCCGCGCAGGATTGAAGCAGATGTAAGAGTGATAACCCAAAGGAGACGGCTATGCAGCTCAACGTCACCGGCCACAACGTCGAGGTCACTGCGGCATTACGCGGTTATGTGGAGAAAAAACTCGATCGGATCGCAAGGCACTTCGATCAGGTCATTGACGTTCACTGTGTGCTGACCGTGGAAAAGCTGCGCCAGAAAGCCGAGGCGACGCTGCACTTGAGTGGCAATTCCATCCATGCGGACGCCACCGAAGAAAACATGTATGCCGCCATCGATCTGCTGGTCGACAAGCTCGACCGATGCGTCAAGAAACACAAGGAAAAGAAGCGCGACCACCACGCGACCGAGGCCCAGCGGACAGCGCGGAATCTCGCGTCGCTCTGAGCCTGATCCCGCACCGTAACGGGGCGGCAGCTGCCGCCCTTGACGGTGCAGCGGACTGGACGCCCCGGCTGCGGGCACCGCGGCCCGGGCATCCCCCGACGAAAAACGACGGTTTTGCTGGCTGCACCCGAAGTTCCAGCGCTTCACGCTTGCGGGCGTCATGCGGCTGGAGCTAACGTTCCGGCGTGCGCATCATCATCCTCAGCGGTCTGTCCGGCTCCGGCAAGAGCGTTGCCCTGCACATGCTCGAAGACCTGGGGTTTTATTGCATCGACAACATTCCGGCGGCGCTGCTCAAGCCGTTCATTTCCTACACCGTACGCAGTCCCGAGCCGACGTACGAACGGACCGCGATCGGCCTGGACGCACGCAACACGGCCGCGGAGATCGCAACGGTTCCACAGTTGATCGATGAGCTCAGAAGAAGTGGCATCCAGTGCGAAGTCATCTTCCTCGTGACCAGCGACGAAGAGCTGCTGCGGCGTTTTGCCGAAACGCGGCGCAAGCACCCGATGAGCGGCCACAACATCGACCTGCGCGAAGCCATGGCCCTCGAGCGGCAGCTGCTCGAACCCATTGTCTACGCGGCTGACCTGGTGATCGACACATCCAAGATGGGCGTACACGCGCTGCGGGAGATCATCCATCAGCGCGTGGAGCAGCGCGCGGTCGGCCGGCTGTCGATCACCTTCGAATCGTTCGGATTCAAACACGGCATCCCGGGGGATGCGGATTTCGTGTTTGATGCCCGCTCGCTCCCGAATCCGTACTGGGAGCCGAGCCTGCGCAATCTCACCGGCCGCGACCCCGAAGTCATTCGCTTCCTCGAGGCCCAGACGAATGTGGGAATCCTGATTGCCGATATCGCGCAGTTCATGACCGCGCGTATTCCCGAGTACCAGGGCAGCAATCGCGGCTATCTGACCGTTGCGGTGGGATGTACGGGCGGTCAGCACAGGTCCGTCTACATCGTCGATCGCCTGGCAGACATGTTCGCGGCCCGATTCCCGAACGTGACCGCTCGCCACAGCTCGCTGCCGGCCGCGCGGCTTTTCAATCCGCCGCGGGCGCTGGTGAACGGTTAGCTGCCATAAATCGCTGAAATCGCTTTCCCGGGGTATAACGTGATCCGCCTCATTGATTCACTTCAATGGCTTAGGTAGTGTTCAGGTCGGCTGCGCACAACCTGGCGACAAGGAATCACAAGGTCATGAGGGCACACTCAACTGTCCGCATCGCATCAGCGATCGTGATATTCACCGTAGTAGCCGGCTGCGCTACGGAATCCCACCAGGCGGTACAGGTTGAACATACAGCTTCAGCCGCCACCGCCTACCACGGAACGCGAAATGCCATCGCCGTGGGGAAATTCGACAACCGCTCAACCTATCTGCGCGGCCTGTTCTCGGACGGTGTTGATCGCCTGGGTGGCCAGGCGAAGACCATTCTCGTTGGCCACCTGCAGGAAACAGGCCGGTTCAACGTGCTCGAACGCGAGAACATGGAGGAGAATGCCCGCGAGGCCAAGCTGAGCGGCAAGCAACAGACCCTCAAAGGCGCGGAATTCACGATCACCGGCGATGTCGTTGAGTTCGGGCGCAAGGAATCCGGCGACGCCCAGCTGTTCGGAATCCTGGGCGAAGGCAGGAAGCAGGTCGCCTACTCGAAAGTCACTTTGAACGTGGTCGACGTTCTGACTTCACAGGTGATCTACACCTCCTCGGGCGCCGGCGAATACGCTCTGAGCAACCGCGAGGTGTTGGGCTTCGGCGGCACAGCCAGCTACGACTCCACGCTGAACGGCAAGGTTCTCGACCTTGCGATTCGCGAGGCGGTCGACCATCTCGTGCAGGGAATGGAGAGCGGTAGCTGGTCGCCGCATAAGTCGTAATGACTCGCGCAATTTTCGTGTTGGGCGCTGGCCTCATGCTGGCGGGATGCGCTGCGCCGCAGTCTCGCTACGAGTGGGGCAGCTATGAGGAGGTCGTCTACGCCTCCTACCTGGCGCATGACGACGTGCCGGCCGAAAAGCAGGTCGAGTTCCTCGAGAAGGACTATCAGACGGCACGGTCCACAAACCGGCGCATGCCGCCGGGTTGGCATGCGCACCTGGGCTATCTCTACTACCAGGTCGGCAGAGGCGACCAGGCCCGCCAGGAGCTCTTGACCGAGAAGGCCGAGTTCCCCGAGTCCGCGGTATTCGTGGACCGGTTGCTGGCCAACGTGAAAAAACAATGAACCTCCGAACCCTGTTCCGCGTAGGGGCATTGCTGTGCGCGGTTGGACTCACCGCCGGCTGTCAGACCGTCAAGCCGTATGACTACACCAACTTCAGAGCGCATCCGCCACGCTCAATCCTCGTGCTGCCGCCGCTGAACGAGAGCACCGCTATCGAAGGTACCTACGGCTACCTGACGACAGTCACGCGGCCCGTCGCCGAACGTGGTTACTACGTGTTTCCGGTTGCAGTCGTCGATCAGTTCATGAAGGAAAACGGCCTGCCCACTGCCAACGAAATGCAACAGGCACCGCTCGCCAAGGTCGCTGAGATCACGGGCGCCGACGCCGTGCTGTTCCTCGACTTGAAGCAGTACGGGGCTCACTACCAGATACTCAGCAGCGTGGTGATCGTGGAAGTGGCCGCAAAGCTGGTTGACACACGCACCGGCATATTGCTCTGGGAAGGCCACGGCGCAGCTCAACAGGGCTCGAACGGCTCAGGCAACATACTCGGCGATCTCATCGCCGCCGCAATCGACCAGGCGATCAACAAGCACACCGATCGTGCGCACCAGGTCAGCCGCCTGGCGAATGCCAACCTGTTCTTCCCCGAGCAGACCGGCCTGCCCTACGGCCCTTACAGCCCCAAGTACGACAAGGCTCACTGACTCAAGGTCGGCGTCACACGTGCTTCCTCACGGCGGCGTCACGTCGCCTGCGCGACCACGCCAGGCGCCGCTGCAGCCTGGGGTGTTTTCTCCCCACTCATGAACGCCAACAACGTGCCGCGCGCCGCCACGGCATCGCGATACCCCAACTCGATCAACTCGCGGGTGTATCCCGTCTCGAACGTGAGATAGCTGGCCAGCTGAAATCCCGAGGCATCCCGGCCGCCGATTACGCGCAACAGGGCCCGTAACCCTCGGGGCAACTCACCAGCGTGGCGCCCCGCGATCTCGCGGGGGTCAACGCTGGGAGCCATCATCAAAGTCTCGACATGGCGCGCCCCATGCGCGGCCTCCGGCGCCAGCTTCACGAGCTGGTTGATCTTCTCGAGCTGTTCCAGGTCGCCATAAATCTGATCCGTAAACAGCGTGTCCAGCATGTACCCGAAAATCTCGCCCGGGCTGGGCATCGTCGCACGGGTGCGCGTCGCGGGAACACCCGCGGACTGGCGCGCGCGCACGCCGATGATCAACAACCGGTCGGCACCCAGGTGAATGGCCGGACTCAGCGGATTGAGCTGCCGCATCGCGCCGTCACCGAAGTACTCATCGCCCAGCCTCATGGGAGGAAACAACAGCGGGATCGCTACGCTCGCCATGAGATGATCCAGCGTCAGCTCGGTCCGGCGCCCGACTCGCTGCACGCGCGACCATTCCGTACAGCTTTCGACACCATCGTAGAAAGCAACCGAATGCCCGGTGGCGTAACTCGTCGAGCACAGCGCTGCTGCGCGCAGGTGACCACGCGAAATGCTTCTGCGTATCCCGGCGAAATCAACATGAACCCCGAGCAACTGACGCAACGGCGAGTTGTCCAGCATGGACTTGGGCGGCGTCAGCACGAGGCCACCCGATGCAAGCGCCAGGATCCAGTGCATGCCCGCGCGCAGCATGTGGATCGGGTCGACGTGAAAAACCTGTTCCGAGCGGAAGTTGGCCCACACGCGCTCGAGTCCCTCCACGGCCCGGCGCCACTGATGCGCCTCCGAAGCGAGCACCCCTGCCGCAACCGCACCCGCGGAGGTGCCAACGATCACCTGGAAAGGATTGCGCGCGCGGGGCAACATCTCCGAGAGGGCCAGCAGCACGCCGATCTGATATGCGGAGCGCGAGCCGCCACCAGTCAAAACGAGTCCCACCGTGGGACGGCCACTGGAACGGTGGGATTGGAAGGAGCCTTCCGTCATGGGTTGCCCGGGATTATGGGGTTCTACCTCGTTCCCCCGCTGTGATCGAGATCGCGCGCCTTTCTCAGCGGCGCTACGCGCCGTTCAAATCCAAGAATCAAGGCGGTGGGGGCGGCTCACTGGCCCGCATCAGCGTTCCCCAACCCGCTCGCCCCATCGGCCGGCGCAGCGCCGCAATGGCCGAATCCAATCCCTGGATGGTTACAGGGAACATCCTGTCCTGCACCAGCTCCCGCGTAATGCGGACCGAAGCCGTGTGTTCCCACCGCTGCGGGCTCTCCGGATTCAACCACACGAGGCGTGGATATGTCGCCGTCATTCGCTGCATCCAGACGCTGCCCGCCTCTTTATTCCAGTGCTCGACACTGCCGCCGGGCTGGGTGATCTCGTACGGACTCATCGTGGCATCGCCAACAAAGATCACGCGATAGTCATGCGCGTACGTGCGCAAGATCTGCGTCACCGGTGTAACGGCCGAAAAGCGCCGCCGGTTGTCCTTCCAGGCGCTCTCGTACAGGAAGTTGTGGAAATAGAAATGCTCGAGGTGCTTGAACTCGCTTCTGGCGGCCGAAAACAGCTCCTCGCAGATACGGATGTGGTCGTCCATCGACCCGCCCACATCGAGGAACAACAACACCTTGACGGCATTGCGGCGCTCGGGCACCAGCTTCAGATCCAACATGCCCGCATTGCGCGCCGTCGCATCGATCGTGCCGTCCAGGTCGAGCTGGTCGGCCGCGCCTTCCCGGGCAAACTTACGCAGTTTCCGCAGCCCCAGCTTCATGTTCCGGGTCCCGAGCTCCACGGTGTCGTCGAAGTTGCGGTATTCGCGCTGCTCCCACACCTTCACGGCCCGCCGGTTGCGCGAGCCTGCCTGGCCGATGCGGATTCCTTCAGGGTTGTAGCCGTTGGCACCAAAGGGGGATGTACCTCCCGTGCCGATCCACTTGTTGCCGCCTTGGTGCCGCTCTCTCTGTTGTTGCAACCTCGCGCGCAAAGTCTCGAGCAGTTTCTCCCAGCCACCGAGTGCTTCGACTTTTTTCTTCTCTTCCTCGGTGAGGGTGCGGGCCGCCAACGCCTGCAGCCACTCATCGGGCACGTTGGCCACGATCTCCTCGAACAGCTTCTGCGCACCGTTGAAGATTTCGGCGAACACCCGGTCGAACCGGTCGTAGTGCCGCTCGTCCTTCACGAGCGTCGTGCGCGCCAGGAAATAAAACTCCTCGACCGAGGCCCAGGCGACGCCGGCGCGCAGGGCTTCGAGGAGCGTGAGGAACTCGGTGATGGTCACGGGGACCCCACCTTTGCGCAGCTCGAAGAAGAAATTTACGAGCACGCGCGCCGATCCTACCGGACACGCCTGTTGAGAAACACGAGTTGCTCGAACAGATGCACATCCTGCTCATTCTTCAACAGTGCACCGTGCAGTATCGGCAGTGTCTTCTTCGGGTCCTGCGAGCGCAGCACCTGCGGATCGATGTCTTCGGCCACCAACAGCTTGATCCAGTCGAGCAGCTCGGACGTGGAGGGTTTCTTCTTCAATCCCGGGGTTTCGCGCACCTGGAAGAATGCCCCGAGCGCCTCGGCAAGCAGCTCTTTTTTCAGCCCCGGATAGTGCACTTCGACGATCCTCTGCAGCGTCGCTTCGTCCGGAAAGCGGATGTAGTGGAAGAAGCAGCGCCGCAGGAACGCATCCGGCAGCTCCTTCTCGTTGTTGCTGGTGATAACGATGATGGGGCGGTGCCGCGCCTTCACCAGCTGACGGGTCTCGTAGACATAGAACTCCATCCGATCGAGCTCGCGCAGCAGATCGTTGGGAAATTCGATGTCGGCCTTGTCGATCTCGTCGATCAGCAGCACCGGCTGCGTGGCCGATTCGAAGGCCTCCCACAAGCTGCCCTTCAGGATGTAGTTGGCGATGTCATGCACCCGGGCATCGCCCAGTTGCGAGTCCCTCAGGCGCGAGACGGCATCGTATTCGTACAGGCCCTGTTGCGCCTTGCTCGTGGATTTCACGTGCCATTCAAACATCGGCCTGTCGAGCGAGCGGGCAATTTCCTGGGCAAGCTGCGTCTTGCCCGTACCCGGTTCCCCCTTGATCAGCAGGGGCCGGCCGAGCGTGACGGCGGCGTTCACCGCCATCATCAGATCGTCGGTGGCGATGTAGCGATCGGTGCCCGCAAAGCGTTCGGTCATGTGAGGATTCCGCTCGTCATTCGTCACTGGAGAGTCAGCCTGTGTTGTGAANTTCCCGGCAGAAACGGCGCCGGGGTGCCGTGGGCCCAGTCCATGAATCCCGCCCTGTAGTAAGGCGAGAGGGGATGACCGCTCTGGCCTCC
>JGI12053J15887_10001174_pt1 | contig 11894 bp, 3 predicted proteins | sample MedBloCAOM1_O3_FD_15887 | JGI IMG/M metagenome (IMG submission 15887)
CGGGACGGACTAGTATTCAGAGTCCAGCCTATTGAAGACTGGGACGTATTCCGCGAATTGCTCGAGTCCCGGGCGCAATGCCCTATTTGCCATACCTGTAAACCCATGGTTAGGCAGCATATATTTACCGGGCAACAGAGCGGAGAAGCCTTCTACTATCTCCTGTGGACCTGTCGTACACCAATAGAACGACGGAAAGCAGAAGAAGACATAGACCCAGAGGAGAGCGAATTCGACGTAAGTCGATTCTTTGCCAACCGTATCATAACCGGAGCATCAGACTCCTCATCCGACCCAGCTATCGTTAACGATAGAGGGGGAGAGGGATCTGAAAATAATGAGGAAATTCCGGATCTCGTCGACACCGAGCACGACGGCGACGAGGAACCGACTGGTGGAAACACGAGCGAAAGAGCGCTACCCCCCTCAATCCTCACATATATGGACGAACGAGCCATAAATGAACAGGACTTCATTCGTGACAATATACATTGTCCCGAATGCGGGGACTGTCGTCCCAGGATAATTGCGGACCACACGCGCAGAAGCTCACAGTCATCTACCTATAACCTGAGAGCCATCTGCATGAATTCCGGAACAATCATGGAGATATGTCCGGAGCACCAGGAGATAATAATGGAAGGGACTCGACATATCAGAGTCCCTACCATTATACAAAACAATGAGGATCAATATGATCCTCAACTCGAAACAATTTCGAATTCTATAGAGGACACCGCAGGCATGGAGGATGAGGAACGGCAAGAGCCTATGGCTCGTTATCACCATTCCCCACCTGAATGCCCGCACTGTCATGACTGCCGCCCGATCATTGAGGAGGTATACTATATGGGTTCTGACGGTGAAGTGTTCTACAGGGACAGACTAGTCTGTCAGGCGAACACTGATCCTGACGAAGTCGGTAATGGCTCCATCAATGATGCTCGTCTACAGGCGATGAGGATGGTCTATTCCTCTAATGTACGGCGTAAAAACCCACATCAACAGCCTATTCGTACATCTCGACTTCAAGCCACTTTATCGGCTGAAGTTGAGATAAACGGTGTCAAGGCATTGACGTTATTCGACACCGGTAGTACCACCGATTCGATAACCCCCGAATTTGCCTTCGCGACAAAGGCAAAAACGTTCAAGTTGGATGAACAAGTCATCCTACAACTCGGATGCGTGGGTAGTCGATCTAAAATCAGCTATGGAACACGAGTTCCCATAGGATTCGGCAATATATCGAACGAGGTCTACTATGACCTCGTCAATATCGACCGATATGACTGTATCATCGGCACACCTTTTATGAACACTCATAAGGTGTGCCTCGACTTTGGTACTCGAACCATTACCATCAACGGTCAAGAAATACCGGCGCTGTCCTTCGAAGAAGAACAGCACCACGTTGACCAACACAAGAAGATACGAAGTCAGAAACAAGCTAGACCCCCTCCGAGGGAGACGGCTCCGTTGAAACGCAGGATAGTCTCCGGACCCCTGCCTTCAACATCGACATGACTGACTGATGCAGGTTCCACCAAAGTGGAACCTGCCTGGTCGAGAAAGGGGCCCCAAGAAGACCCCCCTTTCGATGAAGTAACGACCATCAGGTCTGACGAAGTAGAGACAGAGATCGTAGGGCTACGCGCGAATAGAAATGTTCGCGGAGAGGCCCAACGACCTTCCGGAACGAAAGAAAAATCGGGATCTCGACATTTAGGCCGAGATCCCACACTAGTAAATAAAATATTTGACGGCGTTGATAATTTAGTCAGTGGAATAGCGTCCCAGAGGAATTATACACCTACGGACATTCCACAGCTGAGGGAGAATTGGTTCGAAGAGTACGCAGACCTCCTCGGACCAATACCCCTCGTACTACCGCCATTCAGAGAAGTAAATCATCACATCCCGTTGATTGATGATAATATACGATATAATTACCACCTCCCTCGATGTCCCGAAGCTCTTGAAGAAGAGCTTCGTCAGAAGATCGACCGCTACACAACGGCCGGGTGGTGGGAAATGAAAGCAGTATACCAGGCGTCACCACTTCTTTGTGTCCCAAAGAAGAGTGGCAAACTTCGGACTGTAGTCGATGCGAGGAAAAGGAATGATAACACGCACAAGGACGTGACCCCATTCCCAGATCAAGATCAAATCCGCATGGACGTAGCCCGAGCCAAATATCGAACAAAAATCGATATGTCGGACGCCTATGAACAGATACGAGTTGAGGTTGGCGATGTGTGGAAGACAGCATTTGCAACTACACTGGGAACGTTCGTATCGCATGTTATGCAACAAGGCGACTGTAACGCTCCCGCGACGTTTCAAAGGCTGATGACCTGGATATTCCGAGAACATATTGGGATATTCATCAGAGTATATCTGGATGACGTATTCGTATACTCCAACACGATCAATGATCATGAAGGTCATCTACGAATTGCATTTGATACTCTTCGAAGACACCGTCTATTCCTCAGTCGACCAAAACTCGATTTATATTCCGAAGACATGGACTGCCTTGGTCATCGTATAGACGACCAAGGCCTACATGCAGATTCAGATAAAATGTCCCGAATATTAGAATGGAGGACACCTCGATCATACCCAGAGGTGCTCCGATTCCTGGGACTAGTAAAATACCTGGCACATTTCATGCCAGATGTATCGGCATACTCATCCCCACTGGAGTCGATTTGCAGCAACGGTCGACCATTTTATTGGAAACCGTTACACGATACGTGTTTGACTCGAATCAAGGACCTGGCACGCAAGACACCTATACTACGCGCCATAGACACGAAAGTAAATGAACCAATATGGGTCATTTCTGACGCGTCTGGCTATGGCGTCGGAGCATTATATGGTCAAGGCCCTGAGTGGCAAAATTGCAGACCAGCCGGGTTCATGTCGAAGAAATTCACTTCAGCTCAAAGGTCATATCGGACCTTTGAACATGAGGCGCTAGCTGTAATCGAGGCCTTAATGAAATGGGAAGATAAACTAGTTGGCCGACAATTCACCATAGTGACGGATCATGAAGCTCTAGAGACCATCAAGACTACTAATAGAGATGGTAAATCTGGGCGACTGATCCGTTGGGACGAGTATTTATCTCGCTTCAAATACGAGGTAATGCACGTCCCTGGTGAGCAAAACAAGGTGGCCGATTGCCTTTCGCGCTACTATGAGAACGACAGATATGATGAGGTTCATGAACCTCATAACTATGTCACATCTGACGTTCGCCTTGATCCGAAACACGAAGATCTCACCGAACTCCGATTACAAGAGCTCGATGAGATAGAACATAAGGGCCGTTTGTTTGCCAATAGACTGCGCGATCGCAATGAGGATCGCGTAGTCGAGGCAGAACAAATGGCCGCCGCCGCCCTAGCCGCCAGAGCCCATGAGGAAGACACGAATATTCCTCACGAGGCGGTTATCGATATGACGGTAGGAGAAGCCCTACAAAACGGGCCCTCCCTCCGCAAAATAGTACTTGGAGATAAAACTTTTCTCCAAGCCGTAAGAGACGGATACGTTGAGGACAATATGTTATCCAAGGTTATCGATAACCCTGGGCACTATCCTCTATTCCGTATAGCGGATGGAATCATCCACACCAAAAACCGCCTCGGGGACGAGTGCATGTGCATACCGCGATCACTCCTCAAGGGCAAACGTAGTCTGCCTGAGATCGTGATTGATCATGCACACGAGGCACTAGGACACCTAGGCCCTCACAAAACCTCAGAGTACGCTAGACGGTGGTTTTGGTGGCCGCGTATGGGTCGAGACATAGAAAGATTCTGCTTGAGTTGCGGAAATTGCCANATGGGCAAGACAAGTAACCACCTCAAGCCNGGCCTGCTACACAACCTCCCCATACCNTCCAGNCCTTGGCAATCCATAGGAATGGACTTTGTAGGTCCATTCCCGGAATGCGAAGGTTTCGACTATTTGTGGGTGATAATCTGTCGCCTGACGAACCAAGTCCACCTCACGCCAATAACTGTGAGGACCACTACGACAGAGTTGGCTTGGTTCTACATCCGTGACATAGTTCGCTTACACGGAATGCCAGGGTCAATCGTGTCTGATCGCGATTCGAAGTTTACCGCCAAATTTTGGCGTGAACTTCACAGGGCCATGGGTACTAAACTGCTCATGTCCACCTCCTTCCACCCACAGACGGATGGCCATTCTGAGAGAGCCATCCGTTCCATAGGGCAAATCCTTCGATCCACAGTTAAACCGGATCAGAAGGATTGGATGAAAAGGACACCGCTAGTCGAATTCGCTCTGAATTCGAGTATAAACAGCTCGAGCGGATTTGCACCGTTTGAGCTGAATTATGGGTACATGCCTCGGTTGGTTTCATTCCCAACCGAAGACATTAAATACCGGGGTGTAAAAGAATTCGTACAGAGGGCTCGCGCGAACCTGGAGATCGCGCATGACGCGATCATCGAGGCCCGCGTAAGAGCAACCTACAATGCCAACCTGACTCGCGCTGAAGAAAAGCCGTTCCAAGTAGGCGACCTTGCCTACTTATCAACGGCTAATCTCAACCTACCTAAGCGGCGAGCCAGGAAGTTGGCACCAAAATACATTGGCCCATTTAGAGTCGCCAAGGCCATGCCAGAAACGTCAGCCTACGACCTGGAGTTATCCCCTGAACTCCTAGCGCGACGTATACATCCGCGATTCCATGTATCATTATTAAGGGCTCACGAGCCCAATGATGACCATTTATTCCCAAGTCGCGAAAGCAAACGCTTCTACGACTTCGGAATGCCGGACGATGACGAATGGCTGGTCGACGAAATAGTCGGCCATAAATTTGTAGGCAAGTCCATCGAATTTAACGTTCGATGGACGGCCGGAGACCACACTTGGGAGCCTTATACACATGTCAAGGACCTGGAGGCCCTTGACCATTACTACGCCCTTATGGGCGTAACCAGGTGGCAGCAACTGGGTCGTCGCAATGACGACCCAGGTGAGGATCCATCGCTGGATCCTCGAGCTGGTCCTCGTCGTACAAGTACGACGAGGACTCGAAGAAGAAATTGAGCGCCCACACGGATGCTTTCCATTGTGGCACCCACAGTACAGCCACAGGTGGAGCCAAACTGCCGGTGCCTGGATACCGGAACGAGCACCCGCACCATTTATATCCGTCAAATTTTAGCGCCCTCCTTTTTCTTCTCATACCACAACGATCGTATATAATACGATCGTTACTCCTCAAGTCCCGCCCCTACATTCAAGCCTCCGTGCCATTTCGTCGTAGACGAAATGGACCCAAATGAAAGAAAACCACGGGACGGGAAACGATACGAGTTCCCCGTCCACAGTGAGAGGACTCGTGCGTTGGCCGCCGCCATGGACACGGCATACGCACAAGGCCCACCTCAGGGCTACACCCCATCGCGGTCGGTATTCCCGGCCTCCAACGCTTACGCGGTGGAGCCAATACCGTACCCATCGCAAATGACGGCGCCCCCCGCACATAGTCGCATGGATGTCGATACACAGGTATCGACAGAGGAGGAGAGGCGTTGGAATAGGGAACAGGAGAGACGAAGTTGGCAACAATATCGTCCCCCCTCCCCACAATACCAACGTCCCGAATTCTCCAGGATGCAACGTCCTCCCTCTATCGAAAGATTGAGGGACGACGTAGTGAGGAGCCGAGCCCCTCATCCACTGGAAGGAGAAGTCGCTCGTCTCCGCGAGGAAAACGAACGGCTTCAAAGCCGACTCAGACTCGCTGAATTTGATCGCCAACAACGCGATCAAAAGATGGCCTTCCTAGAGGAACAACTGGAGACCCGCGTCTCCAAAAATTATCGACGGGACGACTCAAGGTCGTCCTCATACCACCCTTACCCGCGCCCAGAACGATCTGGATACTCCAGGGATAGCTCCCCTGGACCAGATCGTTCGAAACGATCGCTTAGGCCCAGCGCAGGCCCAAGACCTGTAGTGGGGCAAAGCTCAGCGTCGACGGCCCCGGCCCCTTCACCAAACTATCCAAGGATTAATCAATCCTTGGATACCGCCATGGCAGACGCATCTCGTCAAGTCCCACCGCCGCCAGCTGTCCCAGTGGTCTCTCGCCCAGCGGCGTCAGGGACAGCTACTGCTCCTGCGCCAACGTTCGAGCAAGACCCATACAAATGGGATGAGGCTCGTGGAGACGACGAATACGACTCCGATGACTCAGCCGAATTTGTTCGCAAAGAAAAACTGCGACAAATTCGAGTTGAGAACAAGGCAGCCAGGGACAAGAAAGGGACAGCCCCTCCGGAAGTATCTTACGATACTTCCGAGGAATTGCATGGTCCCTGGTCCGGGGTAGCCATCGAAACGGTCGAAGATTGGGAAAGGCTACGCGACGCCGCGATAGGTGGAGACACCTTCGCAGTAGGCTACGTGGCCTTCCTCAACACGAAGTACCAGCGTCCCGGAATCAACAGGACCCCCGGAATCTCGCGATTGCTAAGGGGTTACATGACGGTGGCAAGTGCACAAAAGGACGCACTGAAAGATTACAAGGCCAAGACACTCGCCTTGAAGAAGAAGGCACAGGCCTCAACCACCGCCCCCGCCATCACTGCTCCCCCCGGTGCACCTAGTATGTCGAGGAATCCACCTCAAGAGGGCGTGGATTCCTCCGACTACTACATATCCTACTCCCCGCCGGGGAACAGCTTAGCCTTGCCCGGCTCCAAAATTCGCGAGTTCTCCTCGGATACTACGAATCCGGGTGACCCACCTCAAGCAGTTGGCCGAGACTGGGCCGTCACGCCTGTTGCTCGGTGGCCACTGGGGCTCAGGGTATCGGGGACAAATGGAAACCCCCGAGAGCCCACTGCCGGCGAACTGGGAGGAGATCCAGCATCTCCATTCCTCCCAGACGTCGAAATGTTACGGTGGATAAGCGAGCTGTCCCCGTTCCGTCGGCGGCAAGACGCGTCCACCAGGAATGCCCGTCGTACATGGTACAACGGGTGTATAAATTTATTCTCGGTCCCAGGGCTATACGCCGCCCTGATAAAGCGAATTGGCTTTCCCTCGGGGAATCGTCGTCGAGAACGATTCCCCTTCGACACGCGGAACCTCGATGTATTTCACATCGCCCTATGGTTCCATGACCATGGCCTATACCCTCAGCATCCTGAACTTCAGGAAATAGAGCGATGGGCTAGGCTGGTTCGTGGCATGGACGGGGACATCATGGATTCGGAGGGCCGTTGGAACACAAGTCCGAGGAGCATTGCAACAATGTTAGAGGGCAACCCTGCATTGGCCGAGCTCTCGACCACGTTCCAATACCCTCCCCGGGTACCTTCAGCGCATGCTAGGTCCTGGGCCACCGCGGCAGAACGGTTCGTGAACGAACGGCGCGTTGCCTCAGGGCTGAGTGAGCTACGAGGCGACATTGCACCTAAGGACGAGTCAGATGACGAGACCATGGGTGACGCCGTCGAGCGCTCTGAACCCGGACCGTCCCGATCAACTTGAAGGGTGCCCTCAGTTGCATTGGGCTCAGCCGTCGAATCCATGCGCGGTCGATTGGGGCATAATATGGGGACCTCAATTTATTATATTTTATTTTTATCTCCATCGAGGCCGTACTACTTCTATCACAGACAATTACATACGGACCTACTCACACCCCCACTCACTCCCTATATCTTTACCTATTATATTGTGGACTCATATCTTCGTCCAGAGGGGGAGAGTGTAACGTGCGCGTAATATCACGTGCACGTCACGAATAGCTATCCCGCCATTCGGACTATACATAACACTCGGACTATTATTATGGTGATTGTATATGTTTGCGTAGCAACGGATGGATAGCCGCTCCGCGTGGGTGAACTGGCTCTTCAGTTTACACCCACCTTACGCAGCTTCCATCCAGCCCAATAATATTGGTTTGGCAGGTTAGCTCTTAGGTGTGATCTAAGTAGACTCTTATCCAGATTTGTTACACTTTTTTTAACCCCTCTATCGATTACACAATCGATAACCAGTACAATTTGCTTGACAACATACAAACACACCATTGAACGACTTCGAAGAAATTCGAAGTCATCCACACATATATATACCATCCCTTATTGAATAACACAGGATGTATTCGAGAAGGGCCTCCCCGATAGAACAAAATCCGAACACAGTAGCGCCAAGGCCAACGGACATAAGGCACGAAGGGCAAACGCCCTTCGTGAGCGCTACAACCCACGTACAACTTGAAGAAGAAACCGCGAGAGATATCGCTGCAAGAATCTCTCCCGGTATACCCGATAGAAACGAGACTAGCCCCTCTCCTCACCGAGTGGGACAACAGCTAGTCTTGAGCGACCCTCCATCTCGTACAGTGAGCCAGACAGGAGAGACGATGCGAATCAACTCTCCTCTCGACTCACACGGAGACAACAGGGCCGCTAACAGAGGAAATCCTACATCAATTTCCACGGAATCGTCGATCACCCCCACAATCCGATTCAGTGCTCTGGACGGAATAATATCCACGGAGCAGTCCATCGGATTGAGGAGATTGATCGCGCACCACGCCTTGCAGAGACAGAAATTGACTTCTGCCGGGTCATACATGTCCTCCCTTCGGAACGAGGCGGTTGAACTGCGCTCTACCGCTGAGAGCTTGACTAGAAGACTAGACCGTATTTCAGCTGATACGGTTCAGCTCCTACTCGAAGGAGACAACATAATAGCAGCCATAGGCAAGGCATTCGATGGGCCATCTAATCAAGAAGGCCCTTCAATATCTAGCCTACCGGTCGAAGGACGATTACCTTATGGACAATCGTATGACGACATATTCCCCGTTGAACAACAAACGGAACACCCTTCGAACCACCAAAAGGAAGACGGTGGTTCGACGGGGCGTCAACCCAGCGACCATAACAACATAGTTAGGGGATCAACATCCCCCTCCGAAGATGCCAACATACGGAATGGTGCCAATCAGGCAATCGATCCATCATCCCAACTAAAAGAGATGATGGAGCGAGAGTTTGCTCCACGAAGGACCGACGAGACCGATACTCAATACGAGAATCGATACTTGGCCCAACAGCGGCGTATAAACAATACGCAGCAGTCTTGGGCAAGGAGTGAATATGACGTTCCTCCCCATCTGGAATCTGCTTCGACAGCAAACAGAGGGACAGGAAATAATGTTGACGCTCCTGCCCAAACTATTAATAAGAAAATAGCACCCATTCCGGGACGTTTACATCCAGATGCCCCCGGAATGCAACAGTATAGGGATGCTAGCTACGCATCCCTATACAGAACTCCAAGAGATCAGCGAGTACAATTTGGCGTCCTGCCTGACCAGAGGCAGAACGACAGCGACCAATACCAAGCCCAGAATATGGATGGTCATAATGGGATATCCGCATATCGCGTATCCCAAGGACCACCCAACAATGGGCTATGGAATACAGAACAGTATCACTACACAGTGATGCTAAAACGAATCAAGAAGCTTGTCCATTGGAAGGTCGGAATAAGCATCTCCGCGCCCCCTGGGGCGAAACAGCCCAAGATGGGTGAGCCAGCCAAGTACGCCGGAAACAGGAATCACGACGTATTCCTGCAATGGCTCAACCAATTCTTGAATTGGTTACGGAGTCACTACTACTGCGGCGAGGACGCAGATTTCTCCAGGCTAAACTTCCTTGGCAACTATGTTGATGGAGTCGCTGCTGACTGGTATGCGGCCGACGTGGATAATCCAGACAAAATGACGATAGAGCCGATGAAGTTCGTTGATGCTATTTGCGCAATGCATCGACGATTCGTCAGAACTGCAACGGCTAATAATGCCGTGACACAATACGATAGGGTAGAATACTCGTCTGCAGAAGGAGTCGAAGGGTTCTACTATAAGCTGGACAAAATGGCCAGCCGAATGATAGAACGCCCAAGCGACTACTCCTTCAGACTCAGACTGTATGAAGGGCTACCCTCCTGGATATATGATACGTTGCTTGAACGTAACATACTACCAGAATTCTGCACGCTTGAGGATATACGCGAGAATGCACGTCAAATCGAGGAACTCAGTATGAGGGCACGCGGAACGTACAAGGGGTCCGCGGTACCCTCACCATTGAAAAGAGCCACGGATGGTATTCTTCGGAATTCGAATACCAGCTCGAATTCCCGAGGCCCACCACCCAGAAACAACAGGACCTTCAACTCGACCATCCCGAGGCATAGCGACGAACATCAGAGCGGGCAGAGACCCAACAATGTTCGGTTCTCTAACCGCCCTAATGGGACCAATACTCGAGTGAATAACTCGAGTTATCGCAATCAGACCCGTACTAGCAGTGCTCCAGGAAATAGCAAACCTGGAGCCGCACGAGCTGAACAGAGACTAAACGGTCCCAAGGACAACAAACTTGTCGAATGCTATCGTTGCCATCAGATGGGACACATAGCTACCGACCCCAAATGCCCGCAACACCCTACAAAAATGGGTCGTACTCGATTCAACGCCCAACGGCTAATCGAGGACGAGACCGAGGGTGAAGAGGAGGCACAACAAGAATACGTCGAAGATCCGGAGGACCTTCAAGACGGCAATTCTTGGGGCGGATCACAATATGAGCCAGAAGAAGATTTTGACGAAGGAGAAGACAACATGGTTCATGATGAACCATCAGATAACTTCGTTGAAGACGAAGATGAACAAGACGAGGTTCGCATGTCTAGTATGCGAACCTTGCGACTGCACATGATGCGCAGAGTCCCGCCTAGAGGCGAAATCCTAGACATGACAATTAACTCTCGCATCGCGGGAACAAACAACGGAGGATCCAATATTATTGGATCCTCAACACAAGATAACCTTTCTTCTGGGAACGAAGAACCACCCATTCCGGATATCGAAGGGACTCCCGATGATTCGAGAGGAGACAGGAATGACTCTATACACGCGCATCTATTTGACGATGATGCGCCTATAGAGGATCCAGTCTTCATCGAATATCGGGACGGACTAGTATTCAGAGTCCAGCCTATTGAAGACTGGGACGTATTCCGCGAATTGCTCGAGTCCCGGGCGCAATGCCCTATTTGCCATACCTGTAAACCCATGGTTAGGCAGCATATATTTACCGGGCAACAGAGCGGAGAAGCCTTCTACTATCTCCTGTGGACCTGTCGTACACCAATAGAACGACGGAAAGCAGAAGAAGACATAGACCCAGAGGAGAGCGAATTCGACGTAAGTCGATTCTTTGCCAACCGTATCATAACCGGAGCATCAGACTCCTCATCCGACCCAGCTATCGTTAACGATAGAGGGGGAGAGGGATCTGAAAATAATGAGGAAATTCCGGATCTCGTCGACACCGAGCACGACGGCGACGAGGAACCGACTGGTGGAAACACGAGCGAAAGAGCGCTACCCCCCTCAATCCTCACATATATGGACGAACGAGCCATAAATGAACAGGACTTCATTCGTGACAATATACATTGTCCCGAATGCGGGGACTGTCGTCCCAGGATAATTGCGGACCACACGCGCAGAAGCTCACAGTCATCTACCTATAACCTGAGAGCCATCTGCATGAATTCCGGAACAATCATGGAGATATGTCCGGAGCACCAGGAGATAATAATGGAAGGGACTCGACATATCAGAGTCCCTACCATTATACAAAACAATGAGGATCAATATGATCCTCAACTCGAAACAATTTCGAATTCTATAGAGGACACCGCAGGCATGGAGGATGAGGAACGGCAAGAGCCTATGGCTCGTTATCACCATTCCCCACCTGAATGCCCGCACTGTCATGACTGCCGCCCGATCA
>JGI12053J15887_10001175_pt1 | contig 11894 bp, 13 predicted proteins | sample MedBloCAOM1_O3_FD_15887 | JGI IMG/M metagenome (IMG submission 15887)
CGATCGATCAGCCCTGTCACCGCGCCGCTGGTGAGGCCGGTATGGCGGGCGATCTCGCCCGCGGTCGAGGGCCCGCTCATCAGGATGAGATCGAGGCATTCGAGATCGCTCGAATTGACGCCGACCCGCCGCGCGACCGTCTGGCCATGGAAGCGGCCATGGCGTGGTACGGCTGGGGTTCGCCGGTCGGCCTGGCGATCCTGCTGGTCGGCGCCGTCGCCGTGCTGCTGGGCTTCGCCGTGCTCGGCCTCTGCCTCTCATCATTCCTCCCCTTCGCGGATTCCGCGAAGGGGAGGTGCCCGCGTAGCGGGCGGAGGGGTCATGAGCATCGGCTATGAAGCTCATGACCCCTCCGTCGGCGTGAGACGCCGACACCTCCCCAGCTTCGCTGGGGAGGAAGTGATGACGACGTTTGAATCCGCCCTAGCTGCTCTCGCTCGACAGCACCTCGCCGAACAGCTGCCACGTCTCGCCGTCGAAGCGCGCCAGCTGGACCGACTGGATGGGATAGAAGTCGGTCGGGCTGGTGTTGATCTTGATGCCGGGCAGCAGGATCGGCACCACGAGATCATGCATGCTGGCGGCCTGCTTCATCAGGTTGGCGCGCGTGAGGTTGTCGCCGCACTCGGTCAGCACATGGCGCATGGTGGCCGACACCGAGTAGGCATAGGTGTACGAGGCGTCCGACATGTTGCCCTGCGGCAGGTATTTCTCCATCCACGCCTTCCATTCGAGGAAGTCCGGCGCGGTGGCCCATTGCGGATCGGTCGGATCCTTGAGGTAGGCCGCGGTGATGATGCCCTTGCTGTTGTCGAGGCCCGCGGGCTTCAAGGTCGAGGCGACGGAGGCAGCGACATTGGCGAGGTAATGGGCGGGCTTCCAGCCGAGATCGGCAACCTTGCGGATCGCCTGCGCCGCGGCCTTGGGCGCCGCATCGTTGAAGAAGACGGTAGCACCTGAGTCCTTGAGCTGGATGATCTGGCTGTCGACGGTCGGGTCGGTGACCTCGTAGCTCACCGTGGCGACGAGCTGCTTCAGGCCCTCCGGCCCCAGCCCCTTCTGGAAGCCGTTGAGGTAGTCCTTACCCGAATCGTCGTTCTGGTACATCATGCCGATCTTCTCGCCCTTGTGGTTGGCGAGGATGTGCTTGGCATAGATCGCGGCCTCGGTGGCGTAGTCGGGCTGCCAGCCCATGGTCCACGGGAACTCCTTGGGCATGCCCCACTTGGAGGCGCCCGTCGCGACGAAGAGTTGCGGCACCTTCTTCTGGTTGAGGTACTTCTGCACCACCGTGTTGGTCGGCGTGCCGAGCAGCTGGTAGATCGCGAAGACCTGGTCGTCCTCGACGAGCTTGCGCACCATCTCGACCGTCTTGGGTGGCTGGAAGCCGTCGTCGTAGGTGATGAAGTTGATCTTGCGGCCGTTGATGCCGCCCTGGTCGTTGACCATGTTCCAATAGGCGGTGATGCCCTTGCCGATCACGCCGTAAGCCGACAGCGGCCCGCTGTAGGGATTGGTGTGGCCGAGCTTGATCTCCTTGTCGGTGACGCCCGGGTCGTACTTGTTCTGGGCGCGGACGAGGGATGGCGCGAGCGCGAAGGCCGCGCCCGTGGCGACGAGCGCACGGCGTTTGATTCTCGACATGGCGATTCCTCCTGGGCGCCCCGTTTCTCGGGGTCGTGGCAGGAGTTTAGCGGCTTGGTGTGGCCAAAAAAAAGGCGGCCGGCTCCAGCTGAGCCGCTACGCGGCCAGCGCTTCAGGCGGTGTGAAGGGCAGGCCGAGCGCTTCGGCGACCGGCTGGCAGGTGAGCTGGCCGGCATGCACGTTCAAGCCGTTGCGCAGATGCGGATCCTCGGCGATGGCCTTGCGCCAGCCCTTGTCGGCCAGGGCCAGCACGAAAGGCAAGGTGGCGTTGTTCAGCGCGAAGGTCGAGGTGCGCGCCACCGCGCCCGGCATGTTGGTGACGCAGTAATGCGTCACGCCTTCCTCGACATAGGTTGGATGCGAATGCGAGGTCGGCCTGGACGTCTCGCAGCAGCCGCCCTGGTCGATGGCGATGTCGACGATCACGCTGGCGGGCTTCATCGACGCCACCATCTCGCGGGTGACGAGCTTGGGCGCGGCGGCCCCCGGGACCAGCACGGCGCCGATCACCAGGTCGGCGCGGCGCAGGATGTGGCCCAGCGCATCGCGCGTGGAGAAAATCGTGCGCAGGCCGGGCATCTGCGCCGCCAGCCGGCGCAGCGCTTCGGCCGAACGGTCGACCACGAACACCGTGGCGCCCATGCCGAGCGCAATGGTGGCGGCATGCGTGCCCGATACGCCGCCGCCCAGCACCACGACCTCGGCCGGCGGCACGCCCGGCACGCCGCCTAGAAGCACGCCGCGCCCGCCCGACGTGCGCTCGAGATAGCGCGCGCCGACCTGCGGCGCGAGGCGGCCGGCGATTTCCGACATCGGCGTCAAAAGCGGCAGGGTGCCGAAGGGCGAGGTCACCGTCTCGTAGGCGATGGCGGTGACGCCGCTCTTGAGCAGGTCGTGCGTCTGTTCCGGGTCGGGCGCCAGGTGCAGGTAGGTGAAAAGCACCTGGCCGGCCCGCAGGCGTTTGCGCTCGGGCGCCAGCGGCTCCTTGACCTTCACGATCAGTTCGCTCGACGAGAAGATCTCGGCGGCGTCGGCCGCAATCCGCGCGCCGGCCGCGAGATATTGATCGTCGCCCAGCCCCGCGCCCTGGCCGGCGCCGCGCTCGATCAGCACCTCATGGCCATGATGCACCAGTTCGGCGGCCGACGACGGCACCAGCCCGACGCGATCCTCGTGATCCTTGATTTCCTTCGGCACGCCAACGCGCATGATTGTCTCTCAGAGCAGATGTCCGGCGCGCAGCGCCTTGGTACGCAGGTAGTTCTCGTTGTGCCCGTTGGCTGGAAAGGAGTGCGCCACCCGCTCGGTGACCTCGATGCCGTAGCGCTCGAGCTGGGCGATCTTCTGCGGATTGTTGGTCATCAGCCGCACGCGCTTGATGCCCATGCGCGCCAGCATGGTGGCGGCCGGCGCATAGATGCGCTCGTCGGCATCGAAGCCCAGCTGCTCGTTGGCATCGATCGTATCGAAGCCGTCGTCCTGCAGCTCGTAGGCGCGCAGCTTGTTCACCAGGCCGATGCCGCGGCCTTCCTGGGCGAGATAAAGCAGCACGCCCGACCCCTGCTTGGCGAGCTCGGTGATGGCGCCGCGCAGCTGCAGGCCGCAGTCGCAGCGCAGCGAGCCCAACAGGTCGCCGGTAAAGCACTCCGAGTGGAGGCGGATGAGGACCGGCTCGGTGGGGTCGATCTCGCCGACCACGATGGCGAGATGCTCCTTGCCGCCGTCACTCGGCCGCCAGGCGAGGATGCGGGCGTTCTCCGCGCCCTCGAGCGGCACGTGCGCCTGCGCCACCTGCTGCAGGTTCTTCGAGGCGGTCTCCTCGTAGCCCAGCACGTCGGCGACATCGACATACATCAGGTCCTGCTCGCGCGCCCAGGCGCGCCGCTTGTTGCCTTGATCGCGGCTGAGCGGTCCCAGCACGACGGCGGGCAGCAGGCGGGCGAGCTTGGCGAGCTCGATGGCCGTCTGGGCAATGCGCGGCGCGTGGCTGACCACCGGCCGCGACAGCGAGCGCAGGGCGACATGGCGGCTCGACCCGGCGCTTTCGTGCGGCCGCAGGATGACGTCGACCGGCACGCCCTCGGGCAGGTCCAGCGTGATCGGCTTGTTGGTCTCGCCCATGCCGCCGGCAATGTGCGGCGGGATTTCCATGCCGATCGCCTCGGCGCGGCGGCGCGTGGTGATCAGCACCGGCGCATCCTGGGCCAGGCCCTGCAGGCGCTGCAGGGCGAGCGGGCCGCAGGCTTCGGCGGCGACCACCAGGCCGCCGGCACCGTCCTCGTCGCGCAGGACGACGATGCCGCCGCGGCGCAGCTCGGCCAGGGCGCGTTCAACGGCGGCGAGTGCAGTGGCGGTGCGAGAATGTACCTGACTTGAGGGCATGCTTTCCTTTAGCACGGCGCGGCTTTTTGCCGAAGTGAACCGCTTTTGCCGCCGCAGCGTACCAGATAAGGTATCCGCAGGACGCTCGCAGGTAGCAGCAGAATGTCAGTGAACAATCGTGGGAAGAAAATTCTGCTCGTCGATGACGATCAGGCGCTGCGAACCGTGCTCGCCGAGCAGCTCGACCTCTATGACGGCTTCAACACCATCCAGGTCGGCACCGCCGCCGAGGGGCTGGAAAAGGCCAAGCTTGCCCACTACGACGCCATCCTGCTCGATATCGGCCTGCCCGATATGGACGGCCGCGAGCTCTGCAAGCTGATGCGACGCCAGGGCGTGCGCTCGCCGGTCATCATGCTGACCGCCGCCGATTCGGACGCCGATACCATCCTGGGCCTCGAATCGGGCGCCAACGACTACGTCACCAAGCCGTTTCGCATCAACGTCCTGCTCGCCCGCCTGCGCGCCCATCTGCGCCAGCACGAGCGCAGCGAGGATGCGGTGATGACCATCGGGCCTTACGAATTCCATCCTGCTGCCAAGATGTTGGTGGAAAAGGGCGGCAAGAAGAAGATCCGCCTGACCGACAAGGAAGCCTCGATCCTGAAATACCTGTTCAGGGCGGGCGACCGGCCGGTCGCCCGCGACGTCCTGTTGAACGAGGTGTGGGGCTACAATGCCGGGGTTACCACGCACACCCTGGAAACTCATATTTATCGCCTGCGCCAGAAGATCGAGAAGGATCCGGCCAGTGCCGCGATCCTGATCACCGACCGCGGCGGCTACCGGCTTCAGCCTTAGCCCGCCTTGCCAGAAGGTGAACGAAGCGTCATCTTTTTGGCAACCATTCGAAACACCGGCCGAGAGAGAGGGTCCGCCATGAGCACGCAGCGCATCTACGCCCTGCCCGTCGAGGTCACGGACTGGAAATTCGACGGCGCAACCGACATCCAGTTCAACTGGGAATATGACGACGGTTCATCGGCGCTGCTCGAGCTCTACGAAAAGGGCAAGAAGCAGCAGTGGGACGCCAGCACGCGGCTCGACTGGTCGCTCGAGCTCAATCCCGACAATCCGATGGAACTCAAGGACGAGGCGATCTCGATCTACGACACGGATTACTGGCGCAGGATGACCGACAAGGAGAGGTCGTGGCTGCGGCGCAATCTGCAGGCCAATTCGATCTCGCAGTTCACGCACGGCGAGCAGGGGGCCTTGATCGCCACCGCCAAGATCGTCGCCACGGTGCCGGACATGAACGCCAAGTTCTATGCCGCGACGCAGGTGATGGACGAGGCGCGCCATGTCGAGGCCTACAAGCGCCTGCTGCATGAGAAGTTCGAGCTCGCCTATCCGATCAACCCCGCGCTCAAGACGCTGCTCGAGCAGACGCTGACCGACCGCCGCTGGGACATGACCTATCTCGGCATGCAGGTGCTGATCGAAGGCCTGGCGCTGGCGGCTTTCCAGGCGATCCGCGACAAGTCGGGCAACACGCTGGCCGGCGCGGTGAACGCCTATGTCATGCAGGACGAGGCGCGGCACGTCTCGTTCGGCCGGCTGGCGCTGCGCGACTACTATCCGCAGCTTTCCCAGGCCGAGCGCGACGAGCGCGAGGAATTCGTGGTCGAGGCGCTCTATTTCATGCGCGACCGTTTCAATCAGTCCGAGGTCTGGGAGCGGCTCGGCCTGCCGGCCGGCGTGCTGGATAAGATCCACTACAATTCCAAGCAGATGAACTCGTTCCGCGGCCGGCTGTTCAGCCGCGTCGTGCCCACGGTCAAGGACATTGGCCTGTGGGGCGAGCGGGTGCAGAAGGCGTTCATCGAGATGGGCGCCATGGACTACGCCAAGATCGACGTTGTCGAGCAGCTCGCCAATGACGGCAAGGTCGCCGACGACTTCGACAAGAAGATGTTCGTCCAGAAGGCGATCGCAGCGGAGTGACGGCTTCACAATCGCGTGCGGCGGCCCATTTGCGGACGGTATGATTCGGCCTCGGTGATAGAAGACTGTCTTCGGTCGCCAAGGAGAACCAGCATGCAGAAGATTGCGCGGCGCGCGCTTGTCGCTTCCGGCGTTGCCTTGCTTTGCTTTACCGCGCAGGCTTGGGCCCAGGAACCCATGCGGGTGCGCGGCACGGTCGAGGCCATGGACGGCGCAATGTATGTCGTCAAGACCCGCAGCGGCGACACGGTGAAGGTGGCGCTGACCGACAAGCCTCTGTTCGTGGCGATGGCCAAGGTGAGCATGGCCGACATCAAGCCGGGCATGTTCGTCGGCACGACCGCCCTGCCGCAGGCCGACGGCAGCCTGCGCGCGGTCGAGGTGCACATCTTCCCCGAGGCGATGCGCGGCACCGGCGAGGGCCACCGTCCCTGGGATCTCGAACCGAATTCCACCATGACCAACGCCAATGTCGAGGCCGCCGTGTCGGGCGTGAACGGCCAGACGCTGACGATGAAGTACAAGGGTGGCGAGAAGACCGTTGCCGTCACGCCGCAGACCGTCGTCGTGACCTATGCGCCCGGCGACAAGGCCGAGGTGAAGCCCGGAACCAAGATCTTCCTGTCGGCGGCCGAGAAGAAACCCGACGGCACGCTGCAAACCGCGCGCATCACCTACGGCAAGGACGGTCTCACCCCGCCGATGTAGTTGGCCTCAGATCAACAGCAGCAGCCCCAGCAAGGCGACCGGCACCAGCAGCGGATAGGGCATGACGGCCAGCAGCAGCGTGCCTGCCACGGCGCCGACAAGATAGCCCATCCAGGTGAACCCGAGCAGCGGCAGGTTGGTGACGGCCGGCGGCTGCTTCTTCTCGCCGGCCCACAGCCGGTCGAGCAGCGCGTCGGCGGTACGCGCCAGGGTGCTGGTCACGACCACGGTGCTGACTGCCCTGCCGCCGAAGTGGGTGATCGCCGAGGCTTGCACGCCCATCGCCACCGCCACGATCATTACGGCGAGTTCGCGGTCTATGGGCAGGAAGCCGACGACGGCGAGCAGCGCCGCCTCGACCAGCAGGCCGGCGGTCGGCTTGTGCGACAGACGCAGCAGCAGGCGCGACAGCATGGCGCCCGCGAAGAAAGCGAGCAGCGGTGCGAGATGGTGCCAGGCGTCGGTGTAGTTGCGCTGCGCGGCGGCGATGCCCGCCAACACCGTGTTGCCCGTCATGTTGGCGGCGAACACGCCGCCCATGGTGATGTAGCCCACGGCGTCGGCGATGCCGGCGATCACGGTCAGGATCGTCGCCTGCGCCGTGTCGCGGGCAGAGGGCGAGAGAAGGCTCACACCACGTCGTAGGTGATCTCGACCTCCGGACCGAAGCAGTGGCCCTGGCAGGTCAGGATCCAGTTGTTGGCGAGATCGTCGGGCGTATAGATGTCGTTCTTCGCCAGCACGATCTTGCCCTTGATGCGCTTGGCCGCGCACGAGGCGCAGAAGCCCTCCTCGCACGACGACAGCGGGTTGAGGCCGGCGGCGCGCGCCGCCTCGAGGATGCTGAGGCCCTTGCGGTACGGCACCTTGTGCGTCTTGCCCTCGAAATGGATGGTGATCTCGCTCGGGATCACGTCGCCTTCGTCGGGCTCGATCGGCACGGCGTCATTGCCCGAGGCCTCGAAGCGCTCGAGGCGCACTCTCTCGCGCGCCATGCCGGCGCCCAGCAGCGTGTTCTCGACCAGCGTCATGAACGGCCCGGGCCCGCACAGATAGGCCTCGGCGTTCTCGAAGCCCTTGAGGGCTGCGATGATCTCTTGCGGTTGGGTCAGGCCCTGCTCGGCGTCGAGATGATGGATCACCTCCAGCCGGCTGTCGTGCGCGGCGAGCAGGGAGACCAGCTCCGCATCGAAGATGATCGAGGGCTTGTCGCGGTTGGCATAGAACAGGCGGATGCGGCGTTGGCCGGCCTTCAGGGCCGACTTGATCAGAGACATCATCGGCGTGATGCCGCTGCCGCCGCCGAACAACAGCAGAGGCGCGTCGCCGTCGCCCAGCACGAAGCGGCCGGCCGGCGGCAGCACTTCGAGCGTGAGCCCCTCCTTCAGCGCATCATGGAACCAGTTGGAGCCCTTGCCGCCCTCGACGCGTTTCACCGTCACCTTGGGCAGGCCGTCGGTCTCCGGCGCGCTCGACAGCGAATAGCAGCGGTTGAAGGCGCCTTCGGGATGCGGCACCCGGAAGGTCAGGAACTGCCCCGCGCGGTAGCGGTACTTGTCGGCCAGGTCGGCCGGAATTTCGAGGACGAAGGAGCGCGCATCCGGCGTTTCCTCGACGATTTTGGCGATGCGCAACTTGTTGTAAGACATGAATAAATCCGAGTTCAGAGACTGTCTATTTCCTTGCGGGACTCTCCTAGCAGAGTGTGATAGCTTCCGCTCAGAAAAATGAACGGAGCGTCATATTTACCGCTCCGCGTTGGGAATGGGACCGCGTTCAGTGGCAGGAGGCAAGAGCCGATGACGACGCAGAAGATTTACCAGTTGCCGGTCGAGGTCACGAACTGGAAGTTCGATGGCGCCACCGAAATCGCCTTCAATTGGGAGTATGACGCCGGTTCGTCCGATCTGCTGAATCTCTACGAAAAGGGCAAGCAGCAGCAGTGGGACACCAGCACCCGGCTCGACTGGAGCCAGGAGCTGTTCGAAGGCAACCCGATGGGCATGTCCGACGAGACCATCCCGATCTACGGCTCGCCGTTCTGGGACAAGATGACGGAGAAGGAGCGCGACTGGCTGCGCTTCAACCTGCAGTGCCATTCGATCTGCCAGTTCATGCACGGCGAGCAGGGTGCGCTGATCGCCACTGCCAAGATCGTCAACACGGTGCCGGACATGAACGCCAAGTTCTACGCCGCCACGCAGGTCATGGACGAAGCCCGCCACGTCGAGACGTATAAGCGGCTAATCCACGAGAAGTTCAAGGCGGCCTATCCCATCACCGACTCGCTGAAGAGCCTGCTCGAGCAGACGCTCTCCGACCGCCGCTGGGACATGACCTATCTCGGCATGCAGGTGCTGATCGAGGGCTTGGCGCTCGCCGCCTTCCAGCGCATCCGCGACACCGCCAAGAACAACCTGGCCGGCGCGGTCAACGCCTACGTTATGCAGGACGAGGCACGCCACGTCACCTTCGGCCGCATGGCGCTGCGCGAATACTATCCGCATCTCTCCGACGCCGAGCGCGCCGAGCGCGAGGAGTTCACGGTCGAGGCGCTCTACTTCATGCGCGACCGCTTCAACCAGGCCGAGGTCTGGATGCGTTCGGGCCTGCCGGTCGATAAGCTCATGGAGTACGCCTACAACTCGGGCTCGATGCAGTCGTTCCGCTCCCGCCTCTTCACCCGCATCGTGCCGATCCTCAAGGAGATCGGCCTGTTCGGGCCCAAGGTGCAGAAGGCGCTGGGCGACATGGGCGTGATGGAATACGCCAAGATCGACGTCGAGAAGCTTTTGGGCAACGACCTCAAGGTCGCCGAGGATTTCGACGCCAAGAAGTTCGTGAAGGACGCGATCGCCGCCGAATGACGAGCACGCGGCGCCGGATCTGAAAAAGGGGGCCTCGCGGCCCCCTTTCCATTTGTCTCTGTTTATCCTCGCTGCGGCAGCCGCTCGAAGGTCGGCAGGCCGTCGGGGATCTGATGGAAGGGCTGCCTGTCGACGGTGTAGATCGCCATCTGCGGGCCGCCGAAAAGGCCCGGATCGTCGAGCGTCCCGACCTTCACGACCACGGCGGGAAAACCCGGCGGCCGCGTGACGACATGCGTGCCGCAGTCGGCGCAGAATTCACGCGTCACGGCGCGTTCAAGATCGCTGCGCGTGAATTGCTTGGGCATCCCCTTGGTGTAACTGAAGCCGTTGCTGGGCATGAAAATGAACATGTTTGGCGCGCCGCCCGTGATGTATTGGCATTCGCGGCAGTGGCATTGCGCTTTCATGATCGGCTCGCCGTCGGCCACGTAGCGCACCTCGCCGCAATAGCATCCACCTTCCAGTTTCATGGCATCCTCCCGTCAAAACGGCCGATCACCCTTGATGGTGACGCGATGGCCGTGCCGCACGTGCGGGTGATAGTCGAACGTGGCGCGGTGCATCGCGCAGCGATTGTCCCAGAAGGCGACGGAGTGCCTGTCCCAGCGGAAGCGGCACTGGAATTCCGGTGTCTCGGCGTGGCGCACCAGCATCTCCAGCAGCGCGTCGCTCTCGTGCTTTTTCAGCCCCTCGATGCGCTTGGTGAAGCCGCGGTTGATGAACAGGCATTTCCGACCCGTCACCGGGTGGCGGCGCACGATGGGATGCACCGCCTCGGGGAACTTCTTGTCGCTGCGCTCGTAGGCGCCGCGCGAATAGACGTGGGCGCTGGTGTGGAAGGCGCTCAGCCCCTCGACCAGCCGCTTGATCGGCTCCGACAGCGACTCGTAGGCGAGATACATGTTGGCGAACGCCGTGTCGCCGCCGACCGGCGGCGTCTGGTGCAGGTAGAGGATCGAGCCCATCGGCGGCTCGGGTTCGCACGACATGTCGGAGTGCCAGACTTCACCGGTGGCCACTTCGGTCTTCTCATCGGCATGGACGACGCGGATCTCGGGATGGTCCTCGACCTCGGCCCGGGCCGCGGGATGGATCAAAAGCTCGCCGAACAGGCGGCCGAACGCCTTGTGCTGCTCGACGCTCATCTGCTGGTCGCGGAAGAAGATCACCTGATGCGCCATCAGCGCATCATGCAGTTCGCTCACCTGGCGGTTGGACAGGGGACCGGCGAGATCGACGCCGGAGATTTCCGCGCCGATGGCCGGGGTGACCTTGCGAACCTCGATCGTCTCGTAGGGCATGTCCCGATGATCCGCCTCCCGTCGGCCGTTGGCAATCCGGCTATCGGCAAACCTCGATGCGCGGCGGGGTGTCGAGGACCATGGCGACCTTGGAAATGTCGAGGCAGCGTGCGCCGATCCAGCCTCTGCCCTGCACGAACAGCGCGAACCGCGCGAAAGTGGCGGCCTGCTCGGCGGGCGTCGGCTGAGCGCGGGCCAGCAGCCAGGCCAGCGCATAAAGGTTGCCGGTGGCGAAGTCGGCCGCTGCCGCGTCGAGATCCTTGCCCCACAGCTCGGCATTTTTACGGGCGGCTCCCGTCGGATCGGGGAGATTCGCTAGCCAGCTGTGTGCATTGGCGGCCAGCACGTAGGGTCCGCCATGCTCGACGCGCAGCGCCTTCATCTGTTCGGCCATCGCTCGATAATCCTGACCCTCGATCGTATGGCCGGCGCAGCCCTGGCGGCACACCGCTACAAAGGCGAGGTATTCCGCCAGGATGATCTCGGTATTGCGGTTGTTGTAGCGGCGCCAGAGGCGCGCCAGGTTCCAGCCATCCGTGAGTTCGCGACCCCACGGCTTGGCTGCTTGCGGCGTGTCACGCTCCAGTTCGCCGATCACCGCCTGCGCCGCGGCCTGCCATTCGGGCGGGATCTGCGACGCGGTGGCAGGTCCCGTGCCCAGCAGCGAGACGAGCAGGAGCGCGATCAGGGCTTTCATCATGGCATCTCTCAGTACCGGCGAGCGCGCTTGCGGTCGCGGCTTTCGTATTGCACCAGGTCGTCGGCGCGCAGTTCGGTCGCGTCGCGCGGCATCAGCCGGCGGGCCTGCGCCGGCGTGATCAGCCGGTAGTGGCGCACGTCGTCGAGGGCGGCGCCGACATCCCAACAATCCTCCTCGTTAGTGATCCACGTTTCGGTTGGAAAGCGGTCGAGGCCGACCGGCCTGGAATAGGTCCGCAAGGTCTTGCGATGCTTGTTGGTGTATTCGTGGAAGTACGACATCGCCAGTTCGCGCAGGCTTCGATAGACCGGGTCGCGCCAGCGCAACCAGACATGGTTGCTT
>JGI12053J15887_10001176_pt1 | contig 11884 bp, 13 predicted proteins | sample MedBloCAOM1_O3_FD_15887 | JGI IMG/M metagenome (IMG submission 15887)
TCCGCCCGCCGAATCACCAGACAACGACAGCCGGGTCGGGTCGCCTCCATATCTCGTCGCATTGTCGACGACCCACCCGAGGGCGCATCCGATCTGATCCTGGGTGACGTCCCAGAGGTGGCGGTCGGCGGAGGACAGCGTGTAGTCGACGCTGACGACGAGCCACCCCTGCTCGGCGAACCACCGCATGTCGGTGCTGTGGGCGCTGCGGTCACCCTCGACCCACCCGCCGCCGTGCACGTACACGAGAACGGGTGCGTGCGAACCGGATCCGCCGGGGCGGTAGATGGACAGCCGCAGGGGCTGTCCCTCGAACGTCGTATAGGTCGCCTCGTCGTCCGGCGGGGCCTGTCTCGGTGTGCCGATGCCGAACGTGTCGATGAGGCTGATATCGGCTCCGGCGTGCTCGACCGCGGCGGTCATGCGTGCGGTGATGACGGACGCGCCCGCGACAGTCAGCGCCGCGACGACTGCGAGCACGGCGGCGATGCGGCTATGGCGCAAGCGCCAGTGGACGACAGCAAGCACGCCACCTGCCACCGATGCCACCGTCAGCCACGGCAAGTACCACGGCACATAGGCCGCGGCCAGGCCTACGTACGGCACGTCGGCAAGGAATGTGCCCAGCACGCCGAGCGCGGACGGCGCGACGAGCAGGGCCGCTACGAAGAGGAGGACAACGGGCACCGACCCATCTTTGCCGAGATGTCGCGCGAACAAGCCTGCACTCGGCAACGATATGAACCGTGGAGGGGCAACAGACGCTTCGGGCGGGGATCGTGGTCGGCGCGCTCGGCGTGGTCTTCGGTGACATCGGTACCAGCCCGATCTACACGATCCAGACCGTCTTCAATCCCGGCGACCCGCATCCCGTGCCGATCTCCACGGCCAACGTTTACGGCGTCGTTTCGACGATCTTCTGGTCGGTGATGATCATCGTCACGCTGACCTACATCACGCTGGTGATGCGCGCCGACAACAACGGCGAGGGCGGGATCATGGCACTGATCACGCTGCTGCGGCGATGGACCGGCCAGCGGGGCCGCCGCACCGCGATGACGCTGGCCGCACTCGGGCTGTTCGGCGCTTCACTGTTCTTCGGCGACAGCATGATCACGCCCGCGATCTCCGTGCTCTCCGCCGTCGAGGGCCTCAAGGTCATCCAGCCCGGCTTCGAAGATTTCATCGTGCCGATCACCGCGGTGATCATCGTGGCGCTGTTCTCCGTCCAGCGGCACGGCACCGCGGTCGTCGGGCGGTTCTTCGGGCCGGTGATGATCGTCTGGTTCGCCGCGATCGGCGCGTGCGGGGTGGACGGCATCGTCGACAATCCCGAGATCTTGAAGGCGTTGTCGCCGACCTACGCCCTGACGTTCCTGACAGGGCACTTCCACATCGCGTTCTTCTCACTCGCTGCGATCGTGCTGTCCGTCACCGGCGCGGAGGCGCTGTACGCCGACATGGGCCACTTCGGCAGGAAGGCCATCACGTACGGCTGGCTCGGGCTGGTGCTGCCTGCCTGCACGCTGAGCTACTTCGGTCAGGGTGCGCTGGTGCTGGCCGACGAGTCCAAGGTGAGCGCGCCGTTCTTCCTGCTCACCCCGGAGTGGGCGCGGCTTCCGATGGTGCTGCTGGCCACGGCGGCGACGGTGATCGCGTCGCAGGCGGTGATCACCGGAGCATTCTCGGTGGCGTCGCAGGCGGCTCAGCTCGGCTACCTGCCTCGGCTGCGCATCCAGCACACCTCGGCCTCGACGATCGGCCAGATCTATGTGCCGTGGATCAACGGCCTGCTGATGGTGGCGGTGCTGATCCTCGTCCTCGCCTTCCGTAGCTCCGCCGCGCTGGCGTATGCGTTCGGCATGGCGGTCACCGGGACGATCACCATCACCACCACGCTCTTCTTCTACTACGCACGGACCAGGTGGAAATGGCCACTGTGGGTCGTCTTGACCGGAGGCGGCTTACTCCTTCTGGTTGACCTGATGTTCCTCGCGGCGAATCTGACCAAGCTCGTGCACGGCGCGTGGCTCCCGCTGCTCATCGGCGTCGCCGCCTTCACGGTGATGACGACCTGGGAGAAGGGCCGCGAAATCGTCACGTGCGCAAGGGAAAAAGCCGAGGGGCCATTACGCGAGTTCATCGACGGCCTACGGGACTGCAAGCCGCCGCTGGTGCGCATCCCGGGGACAGCGGTGTTCCTCAACCGGGGTAACGAAACGGCGCCCCTTGCGATGCGGGCCAACGTCGAGCACAACCGTGTGCTGCATCGACACGTGATCGTCATGTCAATCGAGACCGTTCCGGTGCCCCGCCTGACCGACGACGAGCGGACAACGATCGATGAGCTCGGCTACCGAAGGGACGGCATCATCCACGTTCGGGCCTGCTACGGGTACATGGAGAAGCCGAACATCCCGGCCGCGCTGCGCCTGCTCGACCCCGCGCACACCGAAGGCCACATCGATGTCGACACGCCCTCGTACTTCCTGTCCAAGCTCGAACTGGTCGCGGGCGAGAAACCCACGATGGCGGAATGGCGCAAACGGCTCTTCATCGCGACGTCGTACATCACCTCCGATGCCGCCGCCTATTTCAGCCTGCCGCTCGACAGGACCATCAGCATCGGTTCCCGCATCGAGGTCTGACCCTCAGCCGTCGTCCTTGCCGTCTTCGTCCTTCTCGTCCTTCTCGTCCTTGTCGTCCTTCGTCTTTTTCGTGCCTTTGCGGAGCTCGATCGTGGCCCAGTGACCAGGGGAGACGAAGACCGTCCAGTCGCCGTCCTCGCGGCCCAGCTTGAGCACTCCGCCGTCGACGTCCCATTTGGTGCCGTCGTCGTAGTCGGATTCTTGTCCGTCGGTGTATGTGAGTTTGAACGCCATATTGAGGAGTACCCATATTTGCCCGTGCTCACTCCAGCGGCGAAAGGCCCGCCGCGCTCAGCGTGTAGGCGCAGTGACCGCGTTGCTGGCCAATGGCGATGTCCAGCACGGACTTTCCGACCTGCTCCGCGGTGAGGGCGGGCCCCAGCGACTGAACGAACGCGTCGACGTCGATGCCCTGGCGCTCGGCGTAGGCCGCCACCGCCTTCGCGCCAAGTTCGGTCGCAGGCGTCAACGCGGGCAGCACCGAGACGAAGTCGATGCCCAGCCCCGCCCGCTCCGATTCGAGAGCGGCGTAGCCGGCGATGAGCCTGACAGTGGCCTTGGCACCCGCGTAGCCGCCGCTGAGCGGCGAGCCCTTGATCGCCGCGCCGCTGGAGACCGCGATCACGGTGCTGCCGGGGGCCAACGGGTTTTGCAGCGCATAATGAATCCAGTGGAATGACTGGGCGACGTCGACGTTCCAGTTCTGGCTGAACGATTCCCACGTTTGGTCTTGCAGCGGGCTCATCTGTGGTGCCGCCCCGGCGCACAGCACCACGGTGCGCGGTTGGTGCTTGTCGATGAGGCGGCCTGCGGTAGCGGGGTCGGCGGCATCGGCAGATACCGTGGCGCCGCTGCGGGCCACGCCGATGACGCGTGCTCCGGCTGCGGTTAGCGCATCGGCGATGCCGCGGCCGAATCCGCGGCTGGCTCCGGTGACGATCGCGGTGGAGCCGGCCAGGTCGGTGGGTGAGGAGTCGATGGATTGGTTCATATCGAGTCAGATACGACGCGCGTCCTGGACTCATCGGTCGACTCGCGATGAATCCGCGGCGCAGGGCGTATCTGTATTGAGGGAAGCAGCTTAAGCCTTCCGGATAGGAGAACCTTCCGTGCCGGCCCAGCAGGATTTCATCGAGCAGGCGGCGCCGTTTCGCGCCGAGTTGATCGCGCATTGCTACCGCATGCTCGGCTCGGTGCACGACGCCGAGGACCTGGTCCAGGAGACATATCTGCGCGGCTTGCGTGGCTACGAGGCGTTCGAGGAACGCGCGGCGCTTCGGACCTGGCTGTACCGNATCGCGACGAACGCGTGCCTGCGCGCGTTGCAGAACCGAGCCCGCCGGGTGCTGCCCGCCGGGCTCGGCGCCGCGTCCGTCGATCCCGAGGTGGACATCGACGCCAGCAAGTCAGGATATCCGTGGCTGGAACCGATTCCCGACATCTTTACGCCCGAGGCGGCGGTCACCACCAAACAGAGCATTCGGCTGGCCGTCATCACCGCGCTGCAAGAACTGCCCGCCCGGCAGCGGGCGGTGTTGATCCTGCGTGACGTCGTGCAGTTCAGCGCCGCCGAGGTGGCCGAACTGCTCGAGACCACGCCTGCAGCCGTCAACAGTGCGCTGCAGCGAGCCAGGGCGCATCTCGCCGAGGTCGCTCCCAGTGACGACGACATCGCCGAGCCGGCGGACCGCGAGCTCCTTGCGCTCGTCGAACGCTATTGCGCGGCATTCGAAAACAGCGATATGGCCGCGCTCACCGCGCTGCTACAAGCCGACGTCAAGCTCGAAATGCCGCCGTTCGCCGTCTGGTTCACCGGGCGAGATGCGGTGACGCGTTTCCTCGCCGCACGCGCCTTCACTGAGCCGGGCAACGTGCTGATGATCCCCACGTCCGCGAACGGGCAGCCCGCCGTTGCGGATTACCGGCGCGATGGCGACGGCGTGATGCGCGCCCACGCGATACATGTCCTCACCCCTGGCGAGAACGGAATCACGGCGATCACGGTGTTTCTCGAACCAGCCCTGTTCGCGGTGTTCGGCATGCAGGAGACCCAATGAGCGGCGGTCAGCGCCTGAACACCACCCAGCGCATCGCGCTGTACATGTAAACCGCTTCGCAGGCGCCTGCCACGATCCGCGCGACGTGATATTCGACGCCGAGCGCCGAGAGCGCACTAGAGACGCCGAGGATGAACGCAAGGTAGTTCACCACGACCACCACCGCGTACACCGCGAACTGCGGCCCAACGGCTCCGTGTGAGCGGAAGTTCAGAATGCGGTTGAGGAAGTAACTCAGCGTGAACGCGCAGGCGTACGCCACCGTCACCGCGACGGGAAGCGCGACGCTCAGGCTGCCGTGCAGCAGCGTGAGGAGCGCCAGATCGACTGCGAACGTGAACCCGTTGATCACGACGAAGCCTAGAAATGTCGGCGCAACAACGGAATCCAGCCCGAACGGTAGGCGGGCGACGACGACCTCACACAGCCGATGGAAACGGTCGACCGGCCGTGGGGAGGCCTCGGGCTCCACGCTCATACAATCACGCTGACATGACCAGGTAGCTATTCGCTGAGCAGCGGGCAAACGTCAGGCGATGCCGAACATCGCAAGCAGTTGGGTTGTCCGCCACCAGATCAGCAACACGAACACCACCAGGATGGCGACCGACAACGAAACCTGGAACAGGGTGCGCCGCTCCCGCGGCGCATACGCGTAGGCGGCGGCGACCACAGCACCGGTGACAAGCCCACCGATGTGCCCCTGCCAGCTGATGTTCTGCCCACCCATGAGTGGGATCACGAAGGTGAAGGCCAGGTTGATCGCGATGAGCCCGACCACCCATCGGACGTCGAGGTTGAGGCGCTTGCCGACCACGAATGTCGCGCCGAAGAGGCCGAAGATCGCACCGGAGGCGCCGGCCGTCGCCGCCCCTAGTGACGACAGCAGATAGACCAGGACCGAACCGCCGAGTGCGCTGAGGACATACAGGGCGCTGAATCTCAGGCGGCCCAACTGGGCCTCGAGCGGCGGGCCCACGACGTAGAGCGCCCACATGTTGAACAGCAGGTGCGTCACTCCGTAGTGCATGAACGCGGAGGTCAGTAGGCGATACAGGTCCCCGTCGGCGACCGCGGGTGAAAACAGCACCAGCTTGCTCTGCAGGTCGGCCGACGCGGTCTGAAGGGCGAACATCAGCACGTTGACGGCGATCAGCGCGTACGTGACCACCGGCTTCGCCCCATGCTGCCGCCCGCCGAAGCTGGTGCGCGGCTGACGCACCGTTTTCGCCCCAGCGCCGACGCACTCGGCGCATTGATGACCGACTGCGGCGTCGTTCATGCATTCCGGGCAGATGTAGCGGTTGCAGCGGTTGCAGCGGACGTACGTAGCGCGGTCGGGATGCCGGTAGCACGTCGGCGTGGCCTCCTGCGGCGTGCTCGGGACGCTCACAGCGTTCCGAATAATTCAATCCAGTTGCCGTCGGGGTCGGCGACGTACATCCAGCCCATGCCGGGAACCGGTGCGAACTCGGTCACCGGCTCGACCACTTCGTATTCGGAGCCGTCGAACGCTTCCGCCACTGCCCGCAGGTTCTTCACTCCGATCGTGAAGTACCTGACGCCCGCTTGTGCGCGGCCGCCCCCGGGGGTGGCTGGCATAGGCGGCGCTGGCGCGTACGTGACGAGCTTGACCACACCGCTGCCCAGCGAGTAGCGCCGCTGTGACCCGCCTGGGAACTCAATCTCGCCTTGAAACTCCAACTCGAGGAAACCTTCATAGAAGGCGACCATCTCGTCGAGGTTGGTCGTGGCGAGACCAACTTCGATGCCGGGGGTGAGCAGGTCGAACCGCACGGCCACCTCAATCTCTTGTTTGACGATGCCGACTACGAGTATGCCGATCGGAGGAGAACCTACGCGTTGCCGAACCCGACGCGGCTGCGGACGAGGGGCAGCGACGCCGTCGTGGCAAAGCCCGGTGGGGCGTCGCACACCGCGGGTACGGCATTGAGGACCTGCATCGCGGTCGCCACATTCGCAGAGCGCACGTGTTCGTCCATGCTCGCCGGGCGGGTGAAGCNCGCAAGCGAGAAGAAGTGTGTGCGCATCGACGGGTCGCCCTCGATGGTCAACGTCCAGCCGTCCTTCGGACGCGGCCAGTGGTCGGGGTACTCGCCGCCAACGGTCCACAGGGTTTCGATCTCGATCAGCGGTTCGCCATTGCGACGGCCGATCCAGTTCCACCGCTGCCCCGCCGTGGTACCGGCGCGCAGCACGTGGTCGAAGATCTGGTGATCCTCGTGGGCGGCAACGGCCTCCACCGTCGCGGTCACCTCGTCGATACCGGCGTTAAGCGCATCGGCCAGGAGCCACACCTGCTCGGTGAAGATGGAGCTGTTGAACGCCAGGAACGCGTTGGTCGCCGCGTTGATCTGCTCGACGGGCCGGCCGAAGGCCATGTTGTCGAATGTGATGCCGGTGCTGGGGTACACCGACCAGTCCGCACGCTCCTGCAGGGTGATCTTGTCGATGGTGCGGCTCATCCCGGACAGCGCAAGCGGCAGCACGCCAGAAAGGTTGCCCGGGTTCAGGCCGCTGCCGTGCACGCTGGTGCCGCCCTGCTCGCAGGCGGCCAGCACGCGATCTCGGTCAGGCGCGGGCAGTCGGCGCGGGTGGAACAGGAACGCCGTCGTTGCGACGTTCTTGCCGCTGGCCAGGATCGCGCATACCTCGTCCAGGTCGGTGGTGCGGGGTGTGTAGAGCACACAGTCGGCGGGCATCGCGATGACTTCGGCCGTGTCGGCGGTGGCGAGCACGCCGACCGGATCGCGACCGACGAATGTGCCCACGTCCCTGCCGTGTTTGTCTTGGGAGTACACCTTGGCCCCGACCAGCTCGAGGCCGGCCGTGCCGTCGAGGACCGCGANGATCATCTCGGCGCCAACCGCGCCGGTGCCCCACTGGATGACTCGGTATGGCTCGCGCAGCGTCGTCACATCGAGGCACGCTACCGCGGATCCGATAACAGTTCGATCACCATCCAAATCACGATCAATTAAGGGTTCCCGGCTAATTCTGAGGGTTTTCACGATCTATGCGCCGATCTGGTCGCTGGCACACCCAATTCGGCTGATATTGAGGGGTATCTCACGCCGGGCAGCTGTAACGCTCCGCGCCGCGGCGGTCGCTCGTTCGAGTGGCGTGTTTAGCCAGATTTCTTTTCGGCTACCTTGAATTTGGGACGGGGAAATCAGCGATCACATCGCAATTCAAAGGGAAGAAATGCTCATGAAATTCAGTGGTATCACTGCGCGCAGGCACATCGCAGGCGTCGCTGCCGGATGTCTGCTCGGGGGCGTGGCTGCAGCAACCATCGCCGCGCCCACCGCGGCGGCGGCGCCCGAGGTGTGCACGGCCAGCGGGGTGTCCAACACGGTCAGCACGACGCTGGGCTCGGCCCGTGCTTACCTCGACAGCCACCCCGGCGCGAATCAGGCGGTAGCGGCGGCCATGGCTCAGCCTCGGCCGCAGGCGGCCGACACTCTGCGCGGATACTTCACCGCCAATCCGCAGGAGTACTACGACCTGCGAGGCATTCTTGCGCCGATCGGCGACACCCAGAGCCAGTGCAACGTTTCGGTGCTGCCGCCCGATCTGGCAGCGGCCTACGGCCAGTTCATGGCCGGCTAGTTCAAGCGAGGCTTTTCGTTAGCCGATCTTAGCGACTACTCTGGCATCTATGTGGTCGACAAGAACAGCCGCTGTGGCGGCCATGGTTCTCGTCGGCGTCGCCACGTCCGCCGCGACCGCCCAGGCCGATCCCCAACCGCCGGGACCCCCGCCTGCGCCCAAGACGACGATCGATGCCGACGGCACCTACGCGATCGGCAAGGACATCCAGCCGGGCACGTACAGCTCGGCAGGCCCAGTCGGCGGCGGCGCGTGCTACTGGAAGCGCGTCAGCGGGTCCGACATCGTCGACAACGCGCTGTCCAAGAAGGCACAGATCGTTCAGATCGCGCCGACCGATACGGCGTTCACGACGAATGAGTGCCAGTCGTGGCAGCTGACCGACGCTCCCGTGCCCGCCCAGCCGGGCCCGGGCGACATCCTCGGCCAGCTGGGGCAGATCATTCTGCGCAACCCCGGGGGCAACCCTGGGGCGCCACCCCCGCCGAGCAATCCCTGACTGTCAGCGGATTTTCTCGCCGTACACGCGCTCGACCGTCATCGCCATCAGCACCCTGCGATCGGACACCATGACGGCCCGGTATTCGTCCCAGTCCGGGTGCTCCCCCGCGGCGCTGCGGTAGTAGTCGACGAGCGCTTCAACCTCAGGACCGTGCGGGTCGGTTCCCGGCCCGGTCAGCGTCACGGCGCCTTCGGCTGTCGCCCACGCCCAGCCATCGGAACTGGTGACCTCGAACGCGGCGCGGGGGTCGCGGCGCAGGTTGGCCGTCTTGGCGCGCCCCTCGGTCATCGACACGTAGATGACGCCCGCGTCCCTGTCGTAGAAGGGTGTCACCGGGGACAGCTGCGGAAGGCCGTTCGACTTGATGGTGGCGAGCACGCCGAGTCGGGCCTCCGCGATCAGCGTGTGCGGGTCGAATGTGGTGGCGGTCATATCAACGGGCAACCCACGACCGCATGCCTGCTATTCCGTGGTGCCGCCGTAGGGTGACGGACGTGGCCGATCTCCACCCCGGCATCGCTGTCCTGGCTCCCCTTCTTGGCACCTGGTCGGGCCGGGGCGCAGGCGCGTACCCGACGATCGAGTCGTTCGGCTATCTCGAGGACGTGACGTTCGGTCACGTCGGCAAGCCGTTCCTGGTGTACAGCCAGCGGACGAAGGCCGGCGACGACGGCCGCCCGCTGCATGCCGAGACCGGATACCTGCGGGTGCCGTCGCCGGACACGGTCGAGCTGGTGTTGGCACATCCGACCGGCATCACGGAGATCCAGGAGGGCACGCTGTCGATCACAGGAACGACGCTGGAGATGGAGCTGACCGCGACGGCGATCGGGCGCACCTCGTCGGCCAAAGAGGTTACGGCACTGAGCCGTTCGATTCGGGTCGACGGTGACGAACTGACCTACACATTGCGGTTGGGCGCCGTCGGTCAGCCACTCCAGCACCATCTGGCCGCGACGCTGCATAGGAATAGGGCATGAGGGCCCGAGGACGACCGCGAGTGAGGATCGCAGCGAGGCTCAGGTCTACGGGGCGAACCGCAAGCTCCCGCCTGAAGCGAGGACCGGAGCGAGCGGGAGTCGAGACATGACGGAGGACGGCAGGATCCGCGTCCCTACCGATCTCGACGCGGTCACAGCGGTCGGCGACGAGGACCACTCCGCGATCGATTCGGCGGCCGTCGAACGGATCTGGCAGGCAGCGCGGCACTGGTATCAGGCCGGCATGCATCCCGCGATCCAACTGTGCCTGCGCCACAACGGCAGGGTCGTNCTCAACAGGGCGATCGGGCACGGCTGGGGCAACGGCCCCGACGACCCNCACGATGCCGAAAAGGTNACTGTCACAACCGAAACCCCGTTCTGTGTGTACTCCGCGGCCAAGGCGATGACCACGACCGTCGTGCACATGCTCGTTGAGCGGGACGCCTTCTCCCTCGACGACCGAGTCTGTGACTACCTGCCCGGCTACACCACTCACGGCAAGGACCGCACCACGATCCGGCACGTGATGACGCACAGCGCGGGTGTTCCGTTCGCCACCGGACCGCGGCCCGACCTCAAGCGGATGGACGACAGCGCGTACGCCCGCGAGATGCTCGGCAACCTCAAGCCGATCTATCGGCCTGGGCTGGTGCACATGTACCACGCGTTGACATGGGGCCCACTGGTGCGTGAGATCGTTTCGGCGGCCACCGGCAAGAACATTCGCGACATACTGGCCGCCGAGATCCTCGAACCGCTCGGTTTCAGATGGACGAACTACGGCGTGACCGAAGCCGACGTCCCCCTCGTGGCGCCGAGCCATCCGACGGGTAAGCCGTTGCCGGCACCGCTCGCGGCGGCGTTCCGCACCGCGGTCGGCGGCACGATGCACCAGATCATTCCGTACTCGAACACGCCGCAGTTCCTCACGGGGGTGGTGCCGTCGTCCAACACCGTCTCCACCGCCGACGAGCTGTCCCGGTTCGCCGAGATCCTGCGCCGCGGAGGCGAACTCGACGGCGTGCGCATCATGCGTCCGGAGACCCTGTACGCGGCGACAAGGGAGTGCCGGAGGCTGCGCCCAGACATCGCGACGGGGCTGGTGCCGTTGCGGTGGGGCACCGGATACATGCTGGGCTCCAACCGGTTCGGGCCGTTCGGGCGCAACGCGCCTGGCGCATTCGGCCACACCGGGTTGGTGAACATCGCGGTCTGGGCCGACCCCGAACGCGGGCTCTCAGCAGGCCTGATCAGCAGCGGCAAGCCCGGCGGGCACCGCGAGGCCAAGCGCTACCCGGCACTGCTGGACCGCATCAGCGCAGAGATCCCGCGCGCTCGGGGGTAAGCCCTAAACCTCCCAGAGCGGGCGATTTTCGCGCACTCCCCGATACATGCCCCACCGGACGATGAGCGGCATCAGCACACGGTCGAACGACCATGCGGGGAAGCGGAACGCGCGGCCGTTCGGCGCGAACACCTCAAGACCATCCCGCTGCGGACCGAGCACCGAACCCCAGCGCCGCTTCGGCGGGCGGTAGCTGCGCAGCGGCCGTCCTTCGAATTCGGCGCGAATGTTATGGGCCAGCAGGCCGTCGGCCCTGTTGCGCGCCGATGTCCGAAGCGGGTCCGTCGCCGCGACATCGCCGACCGCGAATACGCCCCGATGACCGGGAACCCGGAGCTCCGGAGTGACACGGACGAAGCCGTGTTCCTCGAGCAGGTCGGCAGGCAACCAGTCGGTGTTGGGCCGCACCTTTCCGATCGCCCAGAGCACGGCATCTGCCTCGGTCGGCGGCTGGCCGGTGCTCCATTGGACCGGTTCGCCGGTGATCTGATCGCACGCGAATCCATCTGGTATCACTGCGCGGTGGCCCGGATGGAGCACCACCCCGACCTCGCCGAGGCGCTGTTCGACACGTTCCCACGCCCGTGGGTGGTGCTGGAGCAGGGCGCGCTCGCCGGGGAAGTAGAGGTCGACCCGCTTCTGCGGCCAGCTCCTCGCCAAGTTGGCTGCGCTGCTGACGGCCGCCGCGCCGCCGCCGACGACGCTCACCGAACTCG
>JGI12053J15887_10001177_pt1 | contig 11884 bp, 12 predicted proteins | sample MedBloCAOM1_O3_FD_15887 | JGI IMG/M metagenome (IMG submission 15887)
AATCCCCGTGCCCAATCACAAGATGAAATGGGACGAGGGAAACCCCACGGGACACGGCATCATCTTCATCGGCGTCCAGGGACAGGTCTATTGCTACGTCGCCCCCGGCGGGGTGTGACGATCTTCGCTGGCTCCGGAGTTCGGCTCATCGCCGCAGCCCATTAGCATACCGATCCTGTTGGGCCTGCTTTGAGTCTCGCCTGTCCTCTGTGGATGGGCCGAGGAGCCGAAAACATTGCAGACAGCGCCCGCCCGTTGCCGCGGTCATCCGCCGGGTCGCCAACTGTTACCACCGTAATGCGGCGAGTTTCACGGTCAGTTGATCGCGCATGGGGCTTGGAACTTACAGCGAGTAAACCAATGTGATTGGTGGGACGTGTTTAAAGGGGATTGCCCCATGAGTGTCATCTCAACCGGTATGGGATCGGCCGCCTCGTCGCCTGGAAAGGCAGCGGAGTCCGAGACTTCCTCCGACGAAGTACTGATCAGGCGCATCGCCGGCGGCGACCAACTGGCCATGCGAACGCTTTTTTTCAGGCATCGCGTTGCCCTCTATCGCTGGCTCCTGCGTCTCGTGCGCGATGAGGCCTTGGCCGAAGACCTTCTGAGCGAAGTGTTTCTGGACGTCTGGCGCCAAGCCGCCACCTTCGAGGCGCGCTCCTCGGTCTCGACCTGGCTGCTGGCGATTGCGCGCTACAAGGCGCTCTCGGCGCGACGCCGCCGACTGCATGTGGAACTGGATGAGACGATCGCGTCGACGGTGGCGGACCCGGCGGACGACCCCGAGGTTGTCCTGCAAAAGAAGGATCGCTCCGAACTCCTGCGCCATTCGTTGGAGCGGCTGTCACCCGAGCATGGCGAGGTCATCGACCTGGTCTATTACCACGGCAAGTCCGTCAAGGACGTCGCCGAGATCATCGGCGTCAGCGAGGCCACAGTGAAGACGCGTATGTTCTATGCGCGCAGGAAACTGGCCGACCTGGTCGCGCCGGCATAGTGATTCAACAGAGGGACGGCGCCGCGGCACGGTGGCGCTGGGGCGCGTTCCTCCGCGCAAATCGCTCAGGCGAACACATGCCGTTTCGAATCTGCGTGCGCCTGGCGTTCCCTGGTCGAGCCGACGATGTCGTCGGGCGCCTCAAGCGTTGCAACGCAGCCACACGTCTCAGCCGTTTTCGCAGACCGTCTTGACGCGATGAGCATGCACGGAGTTCGATGCCTGCTGATGGTATGAAGAGAGCATGTGCGATGCGATGCATGGCCTGCGGAGAGGAAATGCGTCTCACGCGGGTGGTGCGGGATGAGACCTGTGAACGCCACACGCTGCATTGCCTGGGCTGCGAAGAGGTTGAGCGCCCTCTTGTCCCCCTTGCTCCCCGCCACGGAGCGGGTGCGAAGGACAATCAAACTGATCAGAAATTTGCTCCTTCCAGCGCCTGGGCGCGAGCGGTCGCAGCGCTTCGCGGTCGGCAACGCGCCATGGGCAAGCCGGCAGCCGGCGCGAAGACGGGTGCCACCTGGGATCGCGAATTCTCGCAACTGTGGGACGAGCCCTTTTCGCGCCAGCGACTTTCATGATTATCCGGAACGGCCGACGCTGCCCCTACACGGCGCTATCGGGCGCGGCGGNATCAAATTAGGCGCTTGCGGATCGACCCGCAGAAACCGTAAGGCCGTCCGATCATCCCTGAGATACAGCGTGCGGCTCGTCGCCAAATCCTGGACGCTCTGAGCGCTCGCGGCATCACGGAGCCAAGCCATAACCGCCCGGGGCCGGCCGGCCATGGGTAGGCCGTATCGCGAGGCCGGGAGATTTTCACAAGCGCTTGCAGTGGGATGCCGCAATCACTTGTGAAAAGGGATTGTTGGTGCGGTCGAGAGGACTCGAACCTCCACGGGTTGCCCCGCTAGCACCTCAAGCTAGTGCGTCTACCAATTCCGCCACGACCGCAGAAGAAATGAACGCGAGCCGTGGGGCCTCGCGTCGAAGGCGCTCGATGTAACAAATCAACTCTCGCGGAACAAGGGCCACGACCTTCGGAGCGGAGCCGGTGGCGCGCGGTCCAACATCGACCCATATCTACTGGCCAAGGGTGAGTTCCTGCACCTCTCCCGCAATTTGGCTTTCCGCTCCTGCGGCCGCCTGGAGAACCACCTTCATTGGGTGCGGCACCGCAGACAGTGCCTCCGGCACACGGAGAGACCGTTGCACGTCATCGGGCTATAATCACGTGGTGGTCAGCGCGCGCGACGATGTGAAGGTCGGACTGGATCCGGCACCGGGATCGGCCCCGGTGGAGTGCCGGATCAGCCAGGGACTGGTGCCCTACGAGGCTGCGCTGGCGCTCATGGAGGCGCGCGCCAACGCCATTGCCGAAGGCTCGGCCCCCGAACTGGTCTGGCTGCTCGCACATCCGCCGCTCTACACCGCCGGCACCAGCGCCAAACCTGGGCAGTTGATCGAGGCCCGCTTTCCCGTCTATTCGGCCGGCCGGGGCGGGCAGTTCACCTACCACGGCCCCGGCCAACGGGTGGCTTACGTCATGCTCGACCTCAAGCGCCGGCGCCCGGACGTGCGCCGCTTCGTCGCCACCTTGGAGGAATGGATCATCCGCACGTTGGCGGCGCTCGAGGTCACCGGCGAGCGGCGCGAAGACCGCATCGGAGTCTGGGTCAGGCGGTCGCACAAGGGCGCCGGCCGCGAGGACAAGATTGCGGCGATCGGCGTCAGGATCAAGCGCTGGGCCACGCTCCACGGCATCGCGCTCAATGTCGATTGCGATCTCTCGCACTACGCCGGGATAGTGCCGTGCGGCATCTCCGAGCCGCGCTACGGCGTGACCAGCCTTGCAGATCTCGGCGTCGCAACGACGTTGGCCGAGATCGACGCACTGCTGCAGGGTGAGTTCGAGCAGCTATTCGGGCCGCTCGATCGCAGTCACGCCGCCGCCGAGAGCCTGGTTCCGAGCTTGCCCGCGATGTAGCGAGCGCCGCTCGTCTCGGATGCGCATGCGCGCGCAGCCGTGCGGACCATTGCCGCCGCCTTCCGCAGCATGGCGTCGGTCAACGCCTTGTCCTAAGCAGTGGCCAAGACGGCGAACTGCGCACTGCCCCGCAGCGCAAGCTCGTTCGGCGTTGCCGCGCGCTCGGCGATCGCGTCGACGCGCGCGCCCGGCGGTCCCCTGCGACATGCCTCCACCATCGCCGTGACCGCCGCAGCCGACCCCGCGAACACCGCCTCGACGGCGCCATCACGCCGGTTGCGCACCCAGCCTGCCAGACCATGATCGAGCGCGGTGTATTCCGCGAAAGCGCGGTAGCCCACGCCCTGCACACGGCCACGGATTAGAACATGGCGAATGACCTCCGCGCTCATCCCACCTCCCCGGTGTCTCTGGCGCGTGCCCCGCGCCATCCCGACGGCGCCCAACGCGCAAGCGAACGAATGTAGTGCTCGGGCAGTTTCCAATCATGCGCCGCTTCGACCACCAACCCGATGTAACCCGGCCGCGGCGTCCCCTCCCCCTCCCGGCGCGCGATGTAGACGAGGGCGCCGGCTCCCCGTTGGCGCCACCGCACCACCAGTCGCCGGCGCAGGTACAAACCGGAATCGACGCTCTCATAGGCATTGATGGCGGCAAGGTCGCGCGCGCTCAGCCACCACAGCACGCCGTGCACCCGCCCGCCGGGCCGCAGCGCGATCGAACCGAAACCTTCCGGATTGATGATGAAGCGCCAGCCGAAGAGCGTCGCAGTTCCGAGCGCCTCGGCGCCAGGGCAGCGCCCGCTCATTAGTGCGCGGCTCATATTCGAGCCATAGGCGAAATGCAGCGTCACGTGTTTCGATTAGCAGAAACGCCGCGCGGCGCAACGCGGCGAAGGAACCCCACATCAAGGCGGAGTTGACGTGCGCGCGACGCGCTGCCGCGTTCCGGTCCAGATCGAGAACCCCATCGAAATCAGCATGGGGGCGAAAATCAGCGCGAAAACTCCCGTTGCCACATAAGAGAAGAAGCCGGGATCGGGATCGCCCGCGAGGATCGTCACGAGGTAAGACGAGATCAGCACATCGGTCGCGGCGCCACCCGGCGCCTCCGTGCCGCCGGGCGCCATGCCAACGAGCAATGCGATGATGAGAAGCAACAGGATCATCGCCAGCGCATAGAGAACGGCGATCGCCACGGCCGGAGCGAGCGGGCGATCTGCATCGCGCAGGCGCTTGGCGTGAAGGCAAAACCACGCCCACACTGCCAACGCCTGAACCAGTGCGAACGGCGCAAGCCCGATACGCAGCACCACTGGAGGAGAAATCAGCAATTGCGAGAGAAAGGCCGTGCCATAGACGACCACCGCGGCACGGGCGAAAGCCCTCGGGCCAAGCCGGCCGAAGGCGGAGAAAAAGAAAGCGAGCGATTCCATCCGGCCGGATCGTGGCACGGCGCGACGGCAAATTCATCCCCGCGCGCGAGCCACGGGCAAGCGCTTGCATCTAGGGATGCGGACCGGCCTCTTCGGCCTCATGGATCTCGCGTTCGAAATCCTCGGGGTCGCGGTCCTCGAGATCGTCGTCGTGGATCGGATGCTGCGCCACACCGCCGTCGGCCCGCTCGATCGATTGTTCGTCCATCGGCGGCAACGAGTCCGGACGGATGCGCTGCGTGGGGTCGGTGCGTCGCACCTCATCCGGCATGACGTCGGTTCCCTCATCACGCTTCGGCAGCGAATCCGGAACGTCATGCGTCTCTCGCCTGGGTTTCGGTGCCATATCGCTCTCCTGATGCCTGTCCATCAGAACCCGCGGCACGACCCGATGGTTCCAGCCGTCACGAGCCCACCACGTTGCCGCCGTTCGGATGCAGCACTTGGCCGCTCATATAGGAGGCGTCCTCGCTTGCCAGGAACACGTAGCAGGGCGCGACCTCGTTGGGCTGTCCCGCACGTTTCATGGGAGCATTCCCACCATGCTTGGCCACATGTTCGGGATCGAACGAGGCTGGAATGAGCGGCGTCCAAATCGGCCCGGGCGCAACCGCGTTGACGCGGATGCCCTCCTTGACCAGCGCCTGGGACAGCGAACGCGTCAAAGCCACGATCGCACCCTTGGTGGCAGCATAATCGATCAAAGTCTTGTGGCCGTGGTAGGCAGTGACCGATGTGGTGTTGATGACGGAGGCGCCCTTCTTCATGTGGCGCAGCGCGTGTTTGGTCATGAAGAAGAAGCTGAAGACATTGGTGCGGAAGGTGCGCTCGATCTGCCTGGCGTCGATCTCGCGGACGTCCTCGGTCTCGTGCTGCTCGGCCGCGTTATTGACCAGAATATCGAGACGACCGAACTCCCTCACGGTCTTCTCGACCGCATCGCGGCAAAGTTTCTCGTCGCCGATGTCGCCGGCCACCTTGATCGCGCGGCTGCCCTCCTGCTCGATCGCCGCGACGGTCTCATCGGCGTCCTTGTGCTCCTCCAGGTAAACGATGGCGATCTTGGCGCCTTCCCGCGCCATCGCCACCGCGACCGCCCGGCCGATGCCGGAATCGCCACCTGTGATCAGCGCCACCTTGTCGTTGAGCCGGCCACAACCGGCATATTTCGGCTCATAGTCCGGCTGTGGCCGCATCTCCGCTTCCCGGCCGGGCTGACGTTCCTGCTTCTGTGCGGGCTGCAATCGTTTGTTCATGGCACCTCTCCTTGCCGCCGGTATCATCTTCGAACCGCGTCGGAGGCGCCCGGTTCCGCCATTGAATTTACAGCCCGAAAACCGGCCGCCCTCCAGCACCGGAGGGAACACAAGCCGTGGCTACGCAGGTGAGCGCTTGTGGGGGACCAAGGTATCGCGCCCCCCGAAAACTCGCGCGGAGGACGATCAAGGAAGCCGGCCGATACCGGCACTTACTTTCTTTCGTTCTGAGCTTTGTTGTTGCGCTATTGGGCGCCAAGACGGCAACCCCTGCCGACGCTTGCGGCGAAATCGCCGTCCGTGGCCTCGGGTTACGCAAACTCCATGATCACCGCATCCACAGCAAGGCTGTCGCCGGGCTTGGCCTTGATGGCCTTCACGACGCCGTCGCGTTCGGCGCGCAGCACGTTCTCCATCTTCATGGCCTCGACGACGGCGAGGGTTTCCCCCGCCTTGACCTCCTGCCCTTCGCGCACAGCGATCGAAATCACAAGCCCGGGCATCGGGCAGCGCACGGCCTTGCCTGAGTCCGCCACCTGCTTGATCGGCATCAACCGCGCGGCTGCGGCCTCGCGCTCGGTATAGACATAAGCGCGCGTCTCGACCCCACGGTAGGAAACATCGAAGCCATTGAGGGCTCCTCGCACCTGCACCCAAATCGGCCGGTCGTCGATGGTTCCCGCCCACACCGGCTCACCGGGTGTCCACGCCGATGCCAGGACGTGGCCCTTCTTGTTGCCGCCTTCGAAGCGCACCAGCAGCCGGTCGCCATCACGCGTGATGTTGAGCACGGTCTCGCTGTCGCCGAGCCGCACCGTGCGCTGCTGCTCGCGCGTGATCGCGGGCCCTGGCCGCTGGCCCGAGATGCGGCGCTTGCGCTCGCCCAGCACGTGGTCCATGGCCGCCGCCACCGCGGCAAGCACGCGTGCGGTTTCGCCCTTCGGAGCGATGGGATGAAAGCCGTTGGGAAACTCCTCGGCGAGGAACGCGGTCGAGAGCTTTCCTGCTTGCCAGCGCTTGTGCTGCATCAGCGCCGACAGAAACAGAATGTTGTTGCGAAACCCCTCGATCGCAAAGGCGTCGAGCGCGTCCGCCTGAGCGGCGATCGCCTCCTGGCGGGTGGGCGCGTGCGTCACGAGCTTGGCGATCATCGGATCGTAGTAGAGTGAAATCTCGCCGCCTTCATATACGCCGGTATCGTTGCGCACCGTGATGCCGCCCGCGCTCTTCTCCGCCGGCGGCCGGTAGCGGACCAGGCGGCCGATCGACGGCAGGAAGTTGCGCGTCGGGTCCTCGGCATAGACCCGCGTTTCGACCGCCCAACCGGAGAGCTTCACGTCGCTCTGCTTGAGCTTGAGCTTCTCGCCCGCCGCCACGCGGATCATCTGCTCGACCAGGTCGATGCCGGTCACGAGCTCGGTCACGGGATGCTCGACCTGCAGCCGCGTGTTCATTTCGAGGAAGTAGAAGCTCTTGTCCTGCCCGGCCACGAACTCGACGGTACCGGCGGAGTCGTAGCCGACTGCCTTGGCGAGCGCGACCGCCTGCTCCCCCATTTTCTTGCGCGTCGCAGCGTCGAGCAGCGGGCTGGGCGCTTCCTCAACCACTTTCTGATTGCGCCGCTGGATCGTGCATTCACGCTCGCCGAGATGGATGACGTTGCCGTGCTTGTCGCCCAGGACCTGGATCTCGACATGGCGCGGATCGACGATGAATTTCTCGATGAATACCCGGTCGTCGCCGAACGAGGATTTCGCCTCGGACCGAGCACGCGCGAAACCTTCGGCGACCTCGGCCTTGGAATGGGCGATCCGCATGCCTTTGCCGCCGCCGCCCGCCGAGGCCTTGATCATCACGGGATAACCGATCTCGTCGGCGATTTTCACCGCGTGCTTCTCGTCGGCGATGACGCCGAGATGGCCGGGAACGGTGGACACTTTGGCCTTCGCGGCTGCCTTCTTGCTCTCGATCTTGTCGCCCATGGCGGCAATCGCCCGGGGATTGGGGCCGATGAAGACGATGCCAGCCTTTGCCAGCGCCTTGGGGAAGGCCTCGCGTTCGGACAGAAAACCGTAGCCCGGGTGCACCGCCTCGGCAGCGGTCCGCTTGCAAGCGTCGATGATCTTGTCGATGACGAGATAGCTTTCCGCGGCCGCGGGCGGCCCGATCGGCACGGCCTCGTCGGCCATTTCGACGTGAAGTGCGTCCTGATCGGCTTCGGAATAGACAGCGACGGTTTCGATGCCCAAGCGCCGCGCTGTCTTGATGACGCGGCAGGCGATTTCGCCGCGATTGGCGATCAGAATTCGCTTGAACATGCCGCGATGGACCCCGCGAGCCCGGCGTTTAGCCTTTGCTGCGGAGCAGCGCAAATGTCAACAGCCGCTCATTCCGCCAAAATTCGGTTTTCCTTCGCGAAACCGCCGGTTGGCGCCGCGTGCGCCGGGACAGGTGCTTGGCGCCGACGGCATAGCCCAACGTTGCCGCCGAACCTGGCGGCAGCGCGTTCCGATCGCCTTACAAAGTTATATGAAGCTTCGCGGCTGGCGGCGGGTCCGGACGTGACTGGCGATCCATGCCAGAACATAGGCGTCGACGTCAGACGAGCGTCGCACGCTGGCCCACGGTACCTTCTGCCAACTCGCCCAATCCCGTGCCTGCGCGAGTCGGCCAGCCAACCGGACCACAATCGGCGACCGTTTGATCGCCGCAAGCAGCGCACCCAGACCAGCACCGGCCGATGGCTCGGAACCCGTGGTCATTGACGCTCTCCCGTCCCGCTGCGGGGACTTGTGATCACGCGTTGAGGGAATGACTGACTAACAACGCCCGCCGCACAGAAGCGGTTCCCTCACGCCTATTGGTATTAGTCGCAGGACCCTCGGTTTGGTTCGATTGATTCGTCATTATCTTTGCGAGGGCGTTAGGCGCGCGGCCGCGATATGGCGAAGTTGCGGCAAGGCCGGCAAACCGATGGAGTCACGAGGACTTGTCCCATCCGCGCGCATGTTCCACATAAAATCATACCGACGGCCCCGCTTGTGCGGCGCGGTAGAATTGAGACTCGAGGGGAGAGAACGGGTGATGAGCGCCAGCGCTGGCATCCATCACGTCACGGCGATTTGTCGCGATCCCGCAAACAACGTTGCCTTTTATACCGGCAACCTGGGCTTGCGGATGGTGAAGAAGACAGTCAATTTCGACGATCCCGGCACATGGCACCTTTACTACGGAGACGAGATCGGCCGACCGGGTACGGCGCTGACCTTCTTTGCGTGGGGTGAACAGCCGGCCGGCCGGAACGGGAATGGCATGGCGGCCGAAACGGCCTTCATCATTCCGGAATCCTCGCTCGGTTATTGGACGCAACGCCTGATCGAACGCGGCATCGCACACGACGCGCCGGAGAAACGGTTCGGAGAACGCGTACTTCCCTTCCGCGACGCGGATGGCATCCGACTAGCCCTCGTCGCGGTGAAAGGCGCCGATCAAATCCCCGGCTGGTCCAACGGCGACGTGCCGGCCGAGCATGCGCTGCGCGGCTTTCGCGGCGTCACCCTCATGGTCGGGGCAGACGAACCGACCGCCGAAGTGCTGACCGCCACGTTCGGCTTCCAGGCCCAGGGGCGCGAGGGCCATGTCGTGCGCTACCGGGCCGGCGGCGACAAACTTGGCACGGTGGTGGACGTGCGCACGGCGGAAGGTTTTCTCGCTGGCCGCCAGGGCACCGGTTCCGTGCACCATGTAGCGTTCCGCGCCGCCACCGATGCGGCGCAGACCGAAATGGTAGCGACGCTCAATGCGCAGGGGTTGCACCCGACCGACCAGATCGATCGTTGCTATTTCCGCTCCGTCTATTTTCGAGAACCGGGCGGCGTCCTGTTCGAGATCGCCACGGACGATCCGGGCTTCACGGTCGACGAGCCGAAGGAAACGTTGGGGGCGGCGATCAAGCTCCCGCCGTGGTTCGAGTCGCGCCGGGACGAGATCGTCGCGGCGCTGCCGCCTCTCGGCTAGCCCTAGCGCGGCAAAGCGTCGCTTCCCGCTCGTCGTTCGGCTGCAAAATTCTTCCCTGGCGCGCACAACGCAGCATTCAATCGTTCTACGGCTCCGCGCCATGAAGGAATGATGCTCTTATAGTCGCAGACTATCGCGCCAACACTGGCTGTTGAGTTTGCAACTCACTATAGTATTGCCTTCCAAGATAAATGACCGCCATGGGACGGAGGTGAGTGATGACTCTCGCGATCAACGATACTGCGCCGGATTTCGAAGCGGAAACGACCGAAGGCAAGATCCGCTTTCACGATTGGATCGGCGACAAATGGGCCGTGCTGTTCTCGCACCCCAAGGATTTCACTCCCGTCTGCACCACCGAGCTTGGCTACATGGCCAAGATCAAGCCGGAATTCGACAAACGCGGCGTCAAGATCATCGGCCTGTCGGTCGATCCGGTCGACAAACATGCGGGCTGGGCGAGCGACATCAAGGAGACGCAGGGCTTCGCGCCGAACTATCCCATGATCGGCGACACCGACTTCAACGTGTCGAAGCTCTACGGCATGCTTCCGGCCGCCGTGTCGGGAGACCCGGCGAAGCGCACGGCCGCCGACAATCAGACGGTGCGCAACGTGTTCGTCATCGGCCCCGACAAGAAGGTCAAGCTGATCCTGATCTATCCTATGACCACGGGCCGCAACTTCGACGAGGTGTTGCGCGTGATCGACTCGCTGCAGCTGACTGCGAAGCACAAGGTGGCGACCCCGGTGAATTGGAAGAGTGGCGAGGACGTGATCATCGCGGGCTCGGTCAGCGACGACGATGCCAAGAAGCAGTATCCGCAGGGCTGGAAGTCGCCCAAGCCCTACATCCGGATCGTACCGCAGCCGAAGGCGTAACATTCAGCCAGCGGTTTTTGCTCAAGGGCGCGGCGAAAGCCGCGCCCTTCTGCATCCACGGCATACGCGCGGCGGCTTCACGTCAGCCGATCCCGGCGAAGCGAGATCCCGGGCTCTCGTCCCGCATGGCGCTTGTCCGTTGCGGGCGACTTGACTTTGCCGGTGCCGTAGCCCGGATGGAAGCGTAGCGAACTCCAGGGCTCTGTTCCTTGCGGGCTTTGCTACGCCGATACCAGAAACTGACCGAGGAGAGATGTCGATGGACGTGCGCGCGGCAGTGGCATTCGAAGCGGGCAAGCCACTCGAGGTGACGACGGTGACGCTCGAAGGTCCCAAGACCGGCGAGGTCCTGGTGGAGATCAAGGCCACCGGCATCTGCCACACCGACGAGTTCACACGTTCCGGTGCAGACCCCGAGGGTCTGTTCCCCGCGATCCTGGGTCACGAAGGCGCGGGCATTGTGGTCGACATCGGACCGGGCGTCACATCCGTAAAGAAAGGCGACCATGTCATTCCGCTCTACACGCCGGAATGCCGGCAGTGTCCGTCCTGCCTTTCGCGCAAGACCAATCTGTGCACCGCGATCCGCGGCACCCAGGGCCAGGGCGTTATGCCCGACGGGACCTCGCGCTTTTCCATCGAGGGGAAGCCCATTCACCACTACATGGGCTGCTCGACGTTCGCCAATTTCACCGTCCTGCCGGAGATCGCGGTCGCAAAGATTCGCGAGGACGCACCCTTCGACAAGGTTTGCTACGTCGGCTGCGGGGTGACGACCGGCATCGGCGCGGTAATCAACACCGCCAAGGTCGAGCCGGGCGCGAAATGCATTGTCTTCGGCCTTGGCGGCATCGGCCTCAATGTGATTCAGGGACTGCGGCTGGTCGGCGCCGGCATGATCATCGGCGTCGACATCAACAACGCCCGCAAGGAATGGGGCGAGCGCTTCGGCATGACCCACTTCGTCAATCCGAAGGAGATCGGCGGCGAGCTCGTCCCCTACCTCGTCAACCTGACCAAGAGCGGCGCCGATCAGATCGGCGGCGCCGACTACACCTTCGAGTGCGTCGGAAACGTGAACCTCATGCGCGCGGCGCTCGAAAGCTGCCACCGCGGCTGGGGCGAGAGCATCATCGTCGGCGTGGCCGGTTCGGGCCAGGAGATCGCGACCCGCCCGTTCCAGCTCGTGACCGGACGGGTATGGCGCGGCACCGCATTCGGCGGCGCGCGCGGCCGCACCGATGTGCCCAAGATCGTCGACTGGTACATGGACGGCAAGATCGAGATCGACCCGATGATCACCCACATGAT
>JGI12053J15887_10001178_pt1 | contig 11882 bp, 16 predicted proteins | sample MedBloCAOM1_O3_FD_15887 | JGI IMG/M metagenome (IMG submission 15887)
GGCGGCGCAAGCCGCAACGCACGCCGAGGCGAGGATCCGACCGATCACGCATCCAACGGTACGCCTCAGAGCGTCAACAGCATTCGGGTATTACCGAGGATGTTCGGCTTGACGTAGGACAGGTCGAGGAACTCCGCGACACCGGTGTCGTAGGAGCGGCACATCTCCTCGTAGACCTCCGCAGTGACCGGCGTGCCTTCAATCTCCTGGAAGCCGTGACGTGAGAAGAACTCGACCTCGAAGGTGAGTACGAAGATCCGCTCCAGGTGTAGTTCCCTGGCCACATCGAGTAACCGGTCCACGATCGCGTGTCCGACCCCTTGGCCCCTGACCTTCGGGTGCACCGCTACGGTGCGGACCTCGCCGAGGTCCGACCACAAGACGTGCAGTGCGCCGCCACCGATCAGTTCACCGTCGAGTTCGCCGACCCAGAACTCCTGGACCGCCTCGTAGAGCGTCACCAGGTTCTTCTCCAGCAATATCTTGCCGGAGTAGATATCGACGAGCGCTTTGAGCGCCGGAATGTCGGACGTGCGGGCACGCCGGATGACAAGCCGCTCGGTCGCTCCGCTCACAGGTGGAGGGTATCGGCTGGGATATCTAGGGCTGGCAACCGGATATTCTGTTGCGGTGTCGGGCCAACCCCATATCGAGCCGGTGGTTCCGCGCGCCCGTGTTGCGAACATCGCGAATGTGCTCACCGGCGTGCGTCTGGTGTTGGTTCCTGTGTTCCTCGTGGTGCTGTTCGTCGGCGATGGCCATGAAACATTTTGGCGGATAGCCGCATTCATCGTCTTCGCGGTCGCTGTGATCACCGACCGATTCGACGGCGCACTTGCCCGGAGCTACGGCATGGTGACCGAGTTCGGCACCATGGCCGATCCGATCGCGGACAAGGCGCTCATCGGTGCGGCGCTGATCGGGTTGTCGATACTGGGCGATCTGCCATGGTGGCTGACCGCGGTCATCATGGCGCGCGAGATCGGCGTCACCGTGCTGCGATTCGTGGTGTTGCGCCACGGTGTCATCCCGGCCAGTCGCGGAGGCAAGCTGAAGACCCTTGTCCAGGCCGTCGCGATCGGCCTGTTCGTGCTGCCGCTGTCGGGGCCGTGGCTGTCCGGCGCATGGGTGGTGATGTGGGCCGCCGTGGTGCTCACGGTGATCACCGGCGTTGACTACGTCGTCTCGGCGGTCAGGGATTCGCGTGGACGACCCTCTGGTCACTGACGACGCCCGGGCGCTGGTCGCGGACCTGACGGTGCGCAGGCAGAGTGTCGCGACCGCCGAGTCACTGACGGCGGGTCTGCTGGCCGCCACCCTGGCCGGAGTCGCAGGCGCCAGCGTGGTGCTGCGCGGCGGCCTGGTCACCTATATCGAGGACACCAAGATCGGGCTGGCAGGGGTGGCGCCACAGCTGCTCGATGCGGTCGGTCCCGTCGCCGCTCCCACGGCGCGCGCCATGGCCGTCGGTGCCAGACAGCGCTGCGCCGCGACCTGGGGGATCGGCCTGACCGGGGTGGCGGGACCCGAGCCGCACGGCGGCCAACCTGTGGGGACGGTGTTTGTGGGACTGGCCGGCCCCGTTGACACCGAGGTCGTCGAGCTGGCGCTGTCGGGTTCACGCTGGGATATCCGGATTGCGGCGGTGCACGAGGCCATCGCAAGGCTGAGGACGATCGTCGAAGCACAGTGATGAGCGCTTGCGCGAAGAGCAGAGCACAGTGATGAGCGCTTGCGCGAAGAGCAGAGCACAGTGATGAGCGCTTGCGCGAAGAGCAGACAACAGTGATCTGGGCCATCCGGGAACCATCCCGGCGCCGCGCAGCGTTGCCGTAGTAATCAAGCCCAGTCAGGGAGGAGAGCATGATGACGGCATTACTGCGCGAGGTGATCGGCGACGTGCTGCGTCGTGCCCGCACCGAGCAGGGCCGCACCCTGCGTGAGGTGTCCGATTCCGCCCGGGTCAGCCTCGGCTACCTGTCGGAGGTGGAGCGTGGCCGCAAGGAGGCCTCGAGCGAGCTGCTGAGCGCCATCTGCGGCGCCCTGGACTTCCCGTTGTCCCGAGTGCTCTCCGACGCAGGCGACGAGATGGCGCGCCAGGAAACCGCGGAGTTCGCCCCAGCGGGCGCGTCCAACATCGATGTCACCACCAAGGTCGTCATTCCGCAGGTCGTCTCGATGGCGGTGGCCTGAGTCGGTTCTGGGTGTGGTGATCGCCGCTGACCCGATAGATTGGGCAGCACGGTAAGTCCGGACGTGCAGAACAAAGACACAGACACGAAGGCGGAGTGAAACTCATGGCCAATCCGTTCGTCAAGGCGTGGCGCTACCTGATGGCGCTGTTCAGCTCGAAGGTGGACGAGTACGCCGATCCGAAGGTGCAGATCCAGCAGGCCATCGAGGATGCCCAGCGGCAGCACCAGGCGTTGACGCAGCAGGCGGCCCAGGTGATCGGCAACCAGCGTCAGCTGGAGATGCGGCTCAACCGGCAGCTGGCGGACATCGAGAAGCTCCAGGTCAACGTCCGCCAGGCGCTCACCCTGGCCGACCAGTCCGTCGGCGCAGGCGACGCCGCCAAGGCCACCGAATACAACAACGCCGCAGAGGCGTTCGCCGCGCAGCTGGTGACCGCCGAGCAGAGCGTCGAGGACCTCAAGGGGTTGCACGACCAGGCGCTGCAGGCCGCGGGGCAGGCCAAGAAGGCCGTCGAGCAGAACGCGATGGTGTTGCAGCAGAAGATCGCCGAGCGCACCAAGCTGCTCAGCCAGCTCGAGCAGGCCAAGATGCAGGAGCAGGTCTCCGCATCGCTGCGGTCGATGAGTGATCTTGCGGCGCCAGGCAATACCCCCAGCCTCGACGAGGTGCGGGAGAAGATCGAGCGTCGCTACGCCAACGCGATGGGCTCCGCCGAGCTCGCGCAGAATTCGGTCCAGGGCCGGATGATGGAGGTTCAGCAGGCCAGCGTGCAGATGGCCGGGCATTCTCGGCTGGAGCAGATCCGTGCGTCGATGCGCGGTGACCAGCTGCCAGCAGGCGGCACCGCAGCCACCGCCCCGGCCGCACCGGCAACAAACCAGCAGCCGGCGCCGGAAAACCCTCTGTCGCAATAGTTTTCGCAGGAAATGGCAATGAACTCACGAACGGGCAGACCAGAGGCTTGGCGCTCGTTGGTGCAGCGCGGTGTCGACACGGCCGCGGAGTGGTCGGACGTAGTGGCCGAGAAGCTCAATGCGGCAGCGGATCCGCGTGCCAAGTTGATGCGCAAACGGCGGTGGGCACTGCGGCTCGGGCTTTTCTTCACTGTCTCGTCTGTGTTCTGGGTCGGAGTGACCGCGCTGCTGGCGTCGTGGAGCACGCCAGCATGGGCACTGTTTATCCCGGCGCCGATCGCAGTTGGCGCGGCGTTTCTGGCGACGTTGTCGTTCCTGCGCTACCGCTGGCTTCGCGGTGAGCCGCTGCCGCCGCAGCGATCACGCGCCGTACGCCGCCTTCCGCCATGGGGGTCGGCGGCCCGGCAGCCGATGGCCGCCCTTGCCGCCTCCGAGCGAGGGTTGTTCTCGCTGCTCGGAGTGATGGAACGCGGCCGCATGCTGCCCGCCGACGAGCTTCGTGAGCTGACCGCGGCCGCCAACCAGACCGCCACCACCATGGCCGCAACCGCCAACGAGGTGATGTCGATGGAGCGGGCGATCAGTTCGGCGCCACAGTCGCGATCTCACCTGACTCCGACGATCTCCGCGTTCACCACGCAACTCGACCACGGCGCCCGCCAGTACAACGAGATGGTCACTGCCGCAGCGCAGTTGGTGTCAGCGGCCAACACCGGCTCGATGTCGAGCTCGCCGATGTCGCAGCAGCGCTACCGCGACGAGCTCGTCAACGCCACCGACCGGCTGATGGGCTGGGCGCAGGCGTTCGACGAACTCGGCCACCTGCGCAGGGCCTAGACGTCGTGTGAGCTGGACGGTCCTGACCTGGGGCCGTAGCGCTCGATGTACGCCTCGTGAATGTGGGCGTTCTTCTGTCGCGAGTGTTCGTCGGCGAGGTTTGGATCGAGGCCGTGTTTGCGCAGCATGTGGCGGCGCCAGACCTTGTTCAGTGCGTGTGAGAAGAACACGAACGGGATCAGGATCGGCAGCGTCATGGAAAGGTGGACATCCAGCGTTGTCGGAATGAACCAGAACGGGATCATTATCAGGAATGCCGGAATGAAGACGCGGACCATCATCCGGACCGTCGCGCCCTTGCCTGCAAGATCGTTGCGTACCCAGTCCCGCATCGAATCGGGCAGCCGCCTGCCGTAGCAGTAGCCGATGTACTCCCAGAGGTTCGGACGGGTCCGTGCGGTGTCGTTGCTCATCTGAACCCGATGCTAGCAATCCTCGTCTAGAACGACGGCCGCAGCGACGGCACCACCGTTGCGGCCAGCGCGCGCAGCGGCGCCTTGACGAAGAAGTCGAAGGCGTCGAGGTAGTCACGCCACACCGTGATCCGGCCGTCCTGCACGTCGAAGGTGCCGCACACCCAGAACTGCAGGCGCAGCGGACCGAAGATCAGCGCGTCGGTGCGTTCGGTCAGCACGGAGTTTCCGTCGGTGGCGATGTGATGAATCTTCACCTCGAAGCCGGCCCGGCCTTCGCCGCTGCGGAACAGCTTCATGATTCGGCGGCGGCCCCGCATCTTCGTCAAGCCCACGTTCTGCCAGACGAGGTCCTCTGAGACCAGGGCCTCAGCCGTGTCGAAGTCTTCGTCCTGCAGGGCATAGAGAAAGGTCTCAACGGTACGGGCGTTCTCGACGTCCGAGATCACTCGGGAAGCCTGGTCGGTCATGGCTGCCAGCCTAGTTGGCGACCGCTGTGGCAGGGTAGGCCCGTGCGGGTCGCCGTGGTTGCTGGACCGGATCCCGGGCACGCGTTTCCAGCCATTGCGCTGTGCCTTCGATTCCTCGCCGCCGGGGACACTCCAACGCTGCTCACGGGCACCGAATGGCTGGATACCGCACGTGCAGCCGGGGTGGATGCCGTCGAGCTCGACGGGCTTGACCCCACCGCGGCCGACGACGACACCGATGCGGGGGCGAGGATCCACCAGCGGGCCGCACGGATGGCGGTGCTGAACGTGCCGCGCCTGCGCAACCTGGCGCCGGACCTGGTGGTGTCCGATGTGATCACCGTGTGCGGCGGGCTGGCGGCCGAGTTGATGGGTCTGCCGTGGATCGAGCTGTGTCCGCACCCGCTGTACCTGCCGTCGAAGGGCCTGCCGCCGGTTGGCAGTGGACTGGCGCCAGGCGTCGGTGTGCGCGGCCGGCTGCGCGACGCGGTGATGCGCGAACTGACGGCCCGGTCAATCCGAGGGGGCCTGCGCGAACGTTCGACGGCACGACTCGAAATCGGTTTGCCTGCAGCCGATCCCGGGCCGCTGCGGCGCCTCATTGCGACGCTGCCCGCGCTAGAGGTGCCGCGTCCGGATTGGCCGTGCGAGGCCGTCGTGGTGGGACCCCTGCACTTCGAGCCGACGTCGTCGGTCCTGCCGGTTCCTGACGGTCGGGGGCCGGTAGTGGTGGTCGCGCCGTCGACGGCGGCGACCGGCACCCAAGGGCTCGCCGAGCTGGCCCTTCAAACGCTGGTACCGGGGGAGGCGGTGCCAGCCGGTACGCGGCTGGTGGTGTCGCAGTTGGCCGGCACCGCCGTCGAGGTGCCGACGTGGGCGGTCGTCGGGCTGGGTCGCCAGGACGAACTGCTGTCACATGCCGATCTGGTGGTGTGCGGCGGCGGGCACGGCATGGTGTCGAAGGTGCTGCTGGCGGGCGTGCCGCTGGTCGTGGTGCCTGGCGGCGGCGATCAGTGGGAGATCGCCAATCGTGTTGTGCGCCAAGGCAGCGCGCGACTGGTGCGACCGTTGACCGGCGAATCGCTGGCGGCCGCTGTCACCGAAGTGTTGTCGGCGCAACGGTTCGCTGAGGCGGCCAGGCGAGCCGGTGACAGCATTGCCGATGTCGAAGATCCGGTACGGGTGTGCCATGAAGCGCTCCCGTCGTCGCGGTAGGTTGGGTCGGGTGCGGTTGACGGAATTCCACGAACTCGTCGAGGGCCAGTTCGGGATGGTGCGTGGCGCGTCGATGCTCGTCGACCACGTGCTGACGGGATTGGGCGGACGAACCCCCACCCAGGCCATCGAGGACGGCGTCGACCCGCGGGACGTGTGGCGGGCGTTATGCGCCGACTTCGACGTCCCCCGCGACCAATGGTGAACGGCTAGCCGCGCTGGCCGAGCACCAGCGCTGTCTCCCGGTGCAGCCTGCCGAAGTTGTAGTACGCCGCGCACGCGCCCTCGGGCGAGACCATGCATGTGCCGATCGGGGTCTCCGGCGTGCACGCGGTGCCGAACACCTTGCACTCCCACGGCTTTATGACGCCCTTGAGCACCTCGCCGCACTGGCACGCCTTCGGGTCGGCGACCCGGATGCCGGGCATGTCGTACTTCAGCTCGGCGTCGAACTCTGCGTAGTCGCGGTGAACCTTCAGCGCGCTCTGGGAGATGAAACCCAGCCCACGCCATTCGAAGTGCGGCCGTAGCTCGAACGTCTCAGACATCAATTTGAGTGCCTGGGTGTTGCCCTCGGGACGTACCACTCTGGTGTACTGGTTTTCGACCTCGCAGCGGCCCTCGCGAATCTGCTGCAGCAACATGTGCACGGACGCCAGGATGTCCAGCGGCTCGAATCCGGCTACCACCATTGGTTTTCCGTACACCTCGGGAACGAAGCGGTACGGCCGTATTCCCACCACCGTCGACACATGGCCGGGGCCGAGGAACCCCGACAGCCTCAGGTCGGGCGACTCCAGGATCGCCTTGATCGGCGGAACGATCGTGACGTGGTTGCAGAACACGCTGAAGTTCTTCACGTCAAGTGCACGCGCCCGGACCAGCGTCACCGCGGTGGACGGCGCCGTGGTCTCGAACCCGACTGCGAAGAAGACGACTTGGCGGTCGGGGTTGTCGATGGCGACCTTGAGCGCGTCGAGCGGGGAGTACACGAATCGCACGTCGGCGCCGCGGGCGTTGGCCTCGATCAGATTTCCCCTCGACCCCGGCACCCGCATCATGTCGCCGAACGTCGTGAAGATGACGCCGGGCTGCTCGGCAAGCCACATCGCGTCGTCCACCCGGCCCATCGGGATGACGCAGACCGGACAGCCCGGCCCATGTACCAGCTCGACCGACTCCGGCAGCAGATGCTCAATGCCATGCCGGTAGATGGTGTGCGTGTGACCGCCGCACACCTCCATGAATTTGAAATGATCACCGGTCGCGAGCTCGGTGATTGATTTGACCAAGGCGCGCGCTGCGGCCGGGTCTCGGAATTCGTCGACGAATTTCATGTCAAGCCTCTTCTGACTCAAGCGATCTCGGACGAGTTGAAGGCTTCGATCTCGTTGGCGTAGTCGGCGCCCATCTTCTCCACCTGACTCAACGTCAACGCGGCCTCGCGTTCGTCGATCTTTGCCATCGCAAAACCGACGTGCACAAGCACCCAATCACCGACCTGCAGGTTGTCGTCCGCCAGCAGGCGCACGCTGATGTTGCGGCGGACGCCATTGACGTCGACCTTGGCCAGAGACTGTTCGGCGTCAACGATTTCGACCACTTGGCCGGGGATTCCCAGACACATCGGCCTCTCCTTTCACGTCCTCACAAACTCTCAGCAGATGCGCGGCAGTGGGTCGCCGACGAGCATGTCGACAATCCGGCTGCCGCCGAACGAAGTNCGTAGTGCCACAATCCCTTGCGGTTCGGGCACGATCTCGCCGACGATCACCGCGTCGGCGCCTTGCGGGTGGGAGCGCAGAGCCGCAATCGCCGCGTCCGCCTCGTCGGGCGCGACAATTGCGACGAACTTGCCCTCGTTCGCGACGTATAACGGGTCGATGCCGAGCATGTCGCACGCGCCGAGGACCTGCGGTTGCACCGGAAGGCTTGCCTCGTCGAGGATCAGCGCGAAGGGGGAGTCCTTGACGAGTTCGTTGGCTACCGTGCCGACTCCGCCACGCGTCGCGTCGCGCATCCACCGCGTCGACGGCGCGGCGTCAAGCAGTAACTCCACCAGTTCGTGCACCGGAGCGGTGTCCGACGCGATGTCGGCGTCTATGGCCAGGTCGCCGCGGGCCAGCATGACGGCCATCCCATGCTCGCCGATCGTGCCGGACAACAGCACCTTGTCGCCTGGCTGAACCAGGTCGCGCCCCAGTCGCCTGCCCTCGGGGATCACACCTACCCCGGCGGTGGAGATGTACACGCCGTCGGCGGCGCCCTTGCCGACGACCTTGGTGTCACCGGTGACGATCTGAACGCCCGCGCGTGCGGCGGCTTCGCTCATGTCGGCCACGATTTCGCGGAGTTCGGCGATCGGGAAACCCTCCTCGATGACGAACGCCGCCGACAGCCACTGCGGGCGCGCGCCCGACACCGCCAGGTCATTGATGGTTCCGTGTACCGCGACGTGACCGATGGATCCGCCAGGAAAGCGCCGCGGGGAAACGACATACGAGTCGGTGGAGAACGCCAGCCGTTCACCCAACGGAGTGCGCAACGCCGCGGCGTCGCCGAGTTGTTCTAGTTCGTCGTTGCGGAACGCCTCGAGGAACACCGAGTCGACGAGCGCGGCCGACGACTTGCCGCCTGCACCGTGCGCGAGCGTCACGACATCCTCGAGCAGACGCGGACGTCGCTGCCGGAACTTGTCGATGCGTTCCAGCACACGGTCTTCGCGCTGCGCGGCAGTCATCGGCTGTGTGGTCATAAGGCGTGCGCTCCGTTCAGTGGACGGGCCATGTGATCCTGGGCCACCGACCACAGCCGGTACCCGAGCATCGCGTGGCTCTCCTGGATGCGGTGGATGCTCTGCGAGTGCACCGTGAAGCAGAAGTCCATATCCTCAGCGACCGCCATCCGGCCGCCGTCGTGACCTGAGAACCCGATCGTCAACAGGCCGCGCTGCTTGGCCTCGGTGATCGCCGTCATAAGGTCTTCTGAATTGCCTGACGTCGACAGCGCGATCGCGATGTCGCAGTCCCTGGCGTGGGCGATGATCTGCCGCTTGAAGATCAGCTCAAAACCGACGTCGTTGCCGAGCGCGGTCACCACCGCTTCGTCGGCGGCCAGAGACCATGCCGCGACCGGACGGCCGCGAGCCGGCCGAGTGAACAGCGACGCCAGGGTCGCGGCGTCAGTCGAACTGCCGCCGTTGCCGAAGGTGTAGAGCCTGCCGCCACGGCGGAACCGTTCGGCCATCTTGGTACCCGCGGCGATCAACGTGTCGCCGTACTCGCTCAGCGAGGACTGTTGAAGTTGTGCGCTTTCAGCGGCCTTGTCCCGTGCCGAGGCCGCCAGATCGTCGAGCAGGCTAGTGGCGTCGGTCTCCTCGGATTCGATGAACGGATATAGGAAGCTGGTGTTCTCGGACTCGGTCATCGGCTCACCTCCCTTGCAAGCCGGGTGATCGCCGCTCCGGCGTGCACCAGGACGAGGTCGTTGGGTGCAACGTCACCCAGCATCGTGACGTCCACCCACTCCTCGCCTCTGGCGGTTCGGACTAACGCGGAACTCACGGCATCGGCCGGTTCGAACAGCACCTCACCAAGCCGGCCCTCGTCGCTGCACGTCACGCACACCTCGTCGGTGCAGTCATCGGAAGCCGGCTTCAGCAGTCCTGGATGCTCGAAGCAGACGTGGGTGAGTTCCCACAGCAGGTGGTACATCAGCACGAACGTCCCCGTCGCCGGGATCATCGGGTCGTCCGAGTCGATCCAGAGGATGTGGTTGGCCGCACCTGCGGGCGGACGCGGACCCGAACCGATCCACAGGGTCAGGACGCCCCACGCGTGCGCGCGTCGCATGGCGTCGACCACCGCGGGCTCGTCGGCCGAAGCGACGGCGATCAGCAGGTCGCCCGGCTGACTCGCGACACGCGCCTGCGCCACGGGATCCGGTTCGACGAGCGCCACCGACGGCAGCGCCCGCTTGCCCATGATCACGGGATGGACAAACTCGACGGCGACGTGGTGGGCGTGCGGTTCCCACTCGGGTGATATCACCCAGAGCGTGGCGCCGTCATGGAATCTGCGGGCGAGGTCCAGCGCTGCTGCCGATAAATCAGCGGCCAGGTCGGCATCGACGAACGACCCGCCGAGTTTCGCGGTGATGGTCATCTTCGACCTCCCCTCACAATCTTCCTCCTGCCCGTTCGGAACGGGCGGTATTGACCAGGTCGAGCGTGACCTGGGTGGCCGTGGCCAGGGCTGTGGTTTGCTCGTCGGTCAGCGTCGCGCACACCCAGTCCCAGTGCGCGGACACCGTTGCACCGGGTTCCGGTGCGGGTGCGAGGGATACGCCGTCCTTGCTCCAGTTCACCCGCTCGGTCTCGGGGTCGCCCAGCGAGAGCGCACCGGCGTCGAACGTCAACGGGCGAGATGTGATCACCACCTGCTCACCTGCCACCGATTCCACCGTTCCCCAGCGGATGCGGCAGTCCTGCATGACGCGCACGGCGGTGGTCGCGTCGCGGTTCAGGAACCGCACCCACGGATAGACGACGAAGACGTGAAAGCTGTGGTGCGCCAACACGCCGGTCTGGGTGTTCAACTCTCCCAACAGCCCGGTGACCTGACCCTTGAACGCCGTCCGCAGTCGGGTCAGCAGCACCGCGGGGTCGACGTTATCCAGTGACGGACCGCCCACCCAATAACTACGGACGATGTCCTCGTCGAGCGGATCGGAGCTTCCGACCGCCTCGGCGATGGCGGTGAGGTAGGGCCATGCACCGTCGAATTCCTTGGCGTGGGTGGCGAGTTCCGACGGACCGTCGCCGCCCGCAGGCCCGCAATAGCCGAGCTCATTCGGCGGGTAGGCGTACTGGGCGAACAATGCATGGCCCGTTGACAGTGTCTTGTTGGTCATCCGCATGTGCCCACTAACAGTTGGCCCAACGCGATGCCGCCGTCGTTCGGAGGCACACGTCGATGTGTAATGACATGAAACCCGTTGGTCTGCAATTGTTCCAACGTCAGGTGAAGTAGCAGCGCATTCTGGAAGACGCCGCCAGACAGCGCGACGGTAGGCGATGCATCCCTGTCTTCACATGCCAGATTGACGACCAGATCGGCTACGGCACGGTGGAACCGCGCTCCGATCACGGCAGCGGGTACGCCGGCGCGGTGGTCGCCGACCACGGCGTGTACTACCGGAGTTGGGTCGATCAGCGCGGGGTTTCTCGAGCGGTCGATGTCAAATGTGTAAGAACTCATGTCACCGTTGACGCCACGGGCCAGCCCCTCCAACTCGATGGCCGCCTGCGCTTCGTAGGCCACGACTTGCCGGACGCCGGCGAGTGCGGACACCGCGTCGAACAGCCGGCCCATGCTGGATGTCGGCACGCAGCCAAGGCTAGTTTCGAGCTGTTGGCGCAACACCCGTTGCTCGTCGGCCGGGCAGGCCGCCACCGGCGCCAGGTCCGCCTCCCACTCGATTCCCGCCGCCCACAGATGGGCCAGTGCCATCCGGTAGGGGCGCAGAACGCTGATGTCGCCGCCCGCCAGTGGCACGTACTTGAGTTGTGCGAGTCGTTGGTAGCCCTTGTAGTTGGCGAGCAGCACCTCGCCGCCCCACACGGCCGCGTCGGATCCGTAGCCTGTCCCGTCGAACGCGAATCCGAGCACCTGCTGCGATCCGTCCATGCCGTGCTCGGCCATCACCGCCGCGATGTGCGCGTGGTGGTGTTGCACGGTCCGAACCGGCCGTCCCGCCGCGTTGCGGTGTGCCCATGCGGTCGACCGGTACAACGGATGGGCGTCGGCCACAAGCACTTCGGGTTCGACGGCGGTCAG
>JGI12053J15887_10001179_pt1 | contig 11881 bp, 10 predicted proteins | sample MedBloCAOM1_O3_FD_15887 | JGI IMG/M metagenome (IMG submission 15887)
GGCAGCGCGGTGACCGAGGTGTAGCTCGAGTTGCCGATCACCAGGGCGATCCGGTTCTCGGCCAGCGCCTGGCCGACGCTCATCCAGCAGGTCGAAGCCAGAGCAGCGAGCTTGATGAGATTTCGCAAAGACATGGCTGAGCCTCCACAGGGCGAGACAGAGTGCTGCGACCGCAAAGCCTTTGTGGCCCTGTCGGTTGGTGTTGTGGCCGAGGAAACCGGTTCAAAGCCGCCATCGTCGATGGGCAAAAATGGTGACCCCGACGGGAGTCTCCGGTTCTCGATGCTCCGACCTGCCTACCGGAGCAGGACGATCAGCGGTTCGGCTTGGGTCATTGCGCTTGCTTTGAGCATCATCTTGAATTCGCTGCCGTCGTTGCGTTCGACGACCAGAAGATAGGATTGGCCCTCATCGAGCACCGGACGCGCCGCATCGCGGTCAAAAGTGATCAGGAGTTTTTGCGCGTCGCCGTCCCAGAGCGCGATCCTGCGGATCGCTTGCGCCCCGCGGTTGACGACCCTGATGTTCGGCTGCAGCGAAACGTTCGTCGCCTTCGCGCCCGTGCCGCGGGAAACGATGCCGCCTTGGAAGGTCGAGACCACAGGCGCCACGCATGATCCCGTGGAGGCGACGACCGCTTTGCTGTTTTCAGCGGTCACGCCGTCGCGCGAGATCGAAACCCGCAGCGGTCCCTTCAAGGTCAGAAGCTTTTGGGTAGGGTAGTGACAGATCCGCAATTCGCTGTTCGCCTGGAGATCCAGCCGTGTCCGATCGCTGATGACATCGAGCGCGTCGAGCAGGGTCGGTTTCCCCTGCGAGAAGGCCACCACGCGACCGCTCACGTCCTCCACATAACCCACGTCGGCGGCAATCTCCTGCGCCGCCGAATGTGCCGGGCCAACTCCCAGGCCCGTGGCCGAGAACAGCAGCGCGGCGGCGATCAATTCCATCGCTGTCGAGAACTTCTCGCTGGTTCCGCGATGTTCGCAGAAGGGGAGTCGCATTCTTCATCTCCTCAGAATGAAACCCACGGTTGCCGTCTTGGTCGGGCCGACGCGATGCCCGGCCCTTACTTGTCGCTCGTGTTGATGACCTGAACCCGACGATTGTCGGCCGCGAGCGGATCGGATGCATTCTTCAGCTGGGTCTTGCCGTAGCCGACGGTCACCAGGCTGCCTGCCTCGATTCCGTATTTCTCCAGCAGGAAGCGCTTGACCGCATCGGCGCGGCGCTCGGACAGGCCCTGATTGTAGGACTCGCCGCCCTTGCCATCGGTATGTCCGGCCACGATGAAGGTGCCGCCCTTCAGGTCGGCACTCGAAAGCGCCTGGCCGAGAGCCGTGACCTGCGGCGTCGCCTTCGGTCCGATTGCGTCCGAGTTGTACTCGAAGTTGACTTCGAGATCGATGCTCGGCCGCTTCTGGGCGATCGAAGCAATCTGCTCGCGCTCGGTGGTGGTGAGCGAACGGGTGGGCCGGTTGCGCAAGGTGTTTACGAAGCGCGATTCCTCCGCCCTGCGGGCGGCGTCGCCGGGCGATGCCGTGAGTCCGCGGGTGATCTTGGCGGGCTTCAACGCCCTGATGATATCTTCCGGGGATGGTTGCTCCGCGGCGAGGCCAGCGCCTAGTCCTGCGGGTAAAGCCAGACCGGCAGCCAGCATGATGCAAGCCAGATTGATCTTTAGGGTCTTGTAATGCGCTGACATGTTATTCTCCCAGTTCTTAGCGCCCTCGGCTGGCTATTCGGGCAAGCAGGAGGTGCGATTGCCGGACGAGCCGGACCGAATGTGAGACACGTTACACAAAAGCGTCTAGGACGAATGTGATAGCGATCACAGAATATCTTATTCGAGTCCTTTAGCCCATTGCCGCATGCCAAGGACCAACGGGTATCACTGACGTGACCTGTGACAATTGCCCGATCGCGGTCGAGCCGCTATGATTTGCCTCGCCTTTTCGGTTGCGATCGGCGGCCGGCGCGCAGCGCGGCGAGAAGGGCTCTACGCGCGACGATTGCAGAGGATGCATTGGGGACGATGAGGACACACGCAATGGTGTACAGGAATCCCCGCCTCATTCTTCTCGTTCTCTTGACGTGCCTTGCCGGCGTGTTCCCGGTTGCCGCACAGCAAAACGACACGCGGGTGGCGTTGTTGATCGGCAACGCCGCTTACCCCGACGCCGAAGCGCCGTTGAAGGATCCGGTCAACAACGTGCGCGCATTGGCTGAAGAGTTGCGGCGGAGCGGATTCGATGTCGACATTGGCGAGAACCTCACCAAAGAGGCGATGCGTGCGGCGATCGAGCGGTTCTACGGCAAGATCAAGTCGGGCTCGACGGCGCTGCTGTTTTTCAGCGGCTACGGTATCCAGTCGGACCGGCAGACCTACGTGATTCCGGTGAATGCGCAGGTTTGGGCTGAAGCCGACGTGCGGCGTGACGGTTACAGTCTCGACCTGGTCCTCGCCGAGATGAACAAGCGCGGCGCCGGCGTCAAGATCGCCATTCTCGACGCTTCGCGAAGAAATCCCTTCGAGCGTCGCTTCCGCGCCGTCGCCGGCGGGCTTGCCCCCGTCATCATCCCGAAGGGGACGGTGGTGATGTACGCGGCTGCCCCAGGTGCGGTCGCACGCGACGGCGATCGCGCGATCTTCGTTGGTGAATTGATCAAGGAGATTCGCGGCCCCGGGAGGATCGAAGAGGCCTTCAACCGCACGCTCGTCGCCGTATCGCGGGCGTCCCAGGGCGAACAGGTGCCGTGGTTTTCTTCCTCGCTGGTCGAGGATTTCTCGTTTGCGACGACGACGTCAGCACGCGCGACCTCGGAGCCGCGCGTGACCGCGGACCCCACGCCGTCCGTGGTCGAGGTCGAGAAAAAGCCGGCAGCTCCGGCGCCCGATCCGGACGCCAATGCGCGCCGCGAATACCAATCCGCGGAGCGCATCGGCACCAAGAAGGGGTACGAGGATTTCGTCGCCAGATACCCGTCCGGCCGTTATGCCGACCTGGCCCGCGAGCAGATTGCGAAGCTGGCGCCATCTGCTGCGCCCGCCGGTCGCGCGGACGACCCCGCCATCAAGGAACTCGACACCAAGATCCGGCTCAATCCCGGTGATGCGGTCGCCTACTACAAGCGCGGTCAGCTCCATGCCCAACGCGGCGATTACACCCGTGCGGTGCGGGATTTCGACGAGGTCCTTCGGCTCAATCCCAGGGATGCCGAGGCGCTCAACAACCGCTGCTGGGCGCGCGCCGTGATCGGGGAACTGCAGCCGGCGCTGAAGGATTGCGACAACGCATTGGAGGTTCGGCCACGCTACCTCGATGCCCACGACAGTCGCGGCTTCGTCAACCTGAAGATGGGCCAGGCGAGCAACGCCATTGCCGACTACGACGCGGCGCTGAAGATCAATCCAAGACACGCCTCGTCGCTCTATGGACGTGGCATAGCCAAGTTGCGGATCGGCAATGCCACCGGCGGCAACGGCGACATCGCAGCGGCGAAAAGCATCCACCCCGAAATCGCCGACGAATTCGCCAGCTACGGCGTCCGCTGACCGCCGGCAGCGGCATCGAACCAGGCGACGGCAGCGCGTTGAACAGAGTGCTTTCAACGAGCGCGGGTACCCGGACCGGTCCACCGATCGTCGTGGCCCGGTGAGGCCGGCCTTGTGGATATCGGCGACTGGAGTATCCGAAACTGGCGGCCGCTCGCGGGCCTGACCACCATCCTGTTCGTCGCGTTGGGCGGGCTCGCCGGTTACTTCAGCACCTACGACAGCAGGTTGCCGGCGTTGGGCGGCCCCAATGGGCTGCTCTATGATCTGACGCTGAAGATTGCCCAGCCGTGGCGCCGCCATGTCCCGACCACGCCGGCCGTGTTGGTCGCGATCGACGATGCGTCGCTTGCAAGTCCCGAGCTTTCGGCGCTGCCACGGGCACTGTTTCAACCGATCTGGGCGCGGCTGATCGACGGGCTCCTCGACGCCGGAGCGCGGCGGGTCGCTTTCGATGTGGTGTTTGCCTATACCGGCGCCGATTTCCAGGTCGGATCATTCACGTTGCCCGGCTACGACCGCAGCCTGATCGGCAGTCTCGCGAGCGGCCGGGACCGCATCGTGCTCGCGCGTTTTCCCGGCATTCCGCCGGCGCCGCCATTCCTCGAGGCGATGGGAGCAGCGCGGGTCGGGGTGCTTGACCTGCAGGTCGAGTCGGACGGGAGGGTGCGAAGCACGGCTCCAATCGTGCGTCTGCCTGACGGGCGTGTCGCCCTGGGCTTTGCCGCGCTCGGTGCCGGATGGGGCGTCCGCCAGGCGGCGTCCGCCCAACGTCTTCTGCTCACTCCCTCCGCGCCGCTCACGGACACGCCGACATACAGTCTCGGGACTCTGCTTGCCTGCCTCGCGTCGACGGCAGGCGTCGATCAGGTTCGAAAAGCGGTCGAAGGCCGGATCGTCGTCGTCGGCACGACGGTGCTCGGCGAAGACGAGCACCGCGGACCGGCGCGATTTCTTGGCCGGACCGCGGACACGTCGTCGGGCGATCGCTGTGCACCGCAACCAAGCCTTCTCGAGCGCCGGCAAGGCGACCCTGTGCCGGGAGTGCTGCTCCAGATCGCAGCGATCCAGTCGGCGGCAAGCGAGCGGCCGGTGACGCTCGCCTCGGCCTGGCTGCGTCTCGGCGCGGGTGCCGGGCTCGCCTTTCTGTTCGCGATGATGGCGTTTCGGGACGACAGCGCGCTCGCGCTGGGCGAACGCGATGTCTCGCCGGCCTCGGTCATCCTGGTGCAATTAGCCCGGTCGGTTGCATTCGGGCTGGTGGGGCCGGTAGTTGTGGGCTGCCTGCTCGGTGCAAGCGCGTTCGTGCTGGCCGATCTTTGGCTGCCGATGGGATATCCGATCCTGGTCACGATCCTCGCATTCGGAACGATCCTCGGCATTCGGTCGGTCCGCCACCGCGCATTGTTCAGGAGGCTGTACCGCACCGCCGGCCGTTACCTGCCGCCGGAACGGCTGGTGACTTTGGCGCGCAGCGGCTTCGCCGATCCGCTCGAAGGACAGGAGCGGGAGGTCTCGATCCTGTTGGCGGACCTCGCGGGTTTCACCTCCTTCTCCAACCGGCCCGATCTCACCGCGTCGGAGATCGTGCGCGTGGCCAACCGGTATTTCACCTTGATGCAGGCCGCCATCGACCGTCACGACGGCTGCAGCGACAAATTTCTCGGCGATGCCGTGCTGGCGTTTTGGAACGGGCTTTCCGATGAGCCGGAGCACGCCATCAAGGCGCTCGCGACCGCGCAGGACATCATCCATGCGGTGAGCGCCGCCGAAGGATCGGATAACAGCCGCCTCGCCGCGCGGGCCGTGGTTTGCTCCGGGAGAGTCTATGTCGGCGATATCGGCGCCAAGCAGCGAAGCAACTTCACGATCATAGGTCCGGCGGTCAACGAGACCTTCCGCATCGAGAAAGTTGCGGACGTGTATGGGCTGCCGTTGCTGCTGGCCGCCTCGACTGCCGAAATGATCATGGGCTCGACGTCGGGCGCGGCGAGCGTGCTTGGGAACAACATCCTGCTGCGCATCGACGATCTCGAGCTCAAGGGTTTTGCCGGCGCGCGGTCGGTCTATGCCCTGGTGCCCAGAGACGATCCCGGGCTGGCCGAGTTCGAAGCGGGGCGCAAAGCGCTTGACCGGGACATGCTGCGCGAGGGGCTTGCGCATCTCGCGGCTGTCCAGGGCGGAATGCTGCAGCAGGCGGCCAAAGTCGTGTCCGCCCGCCACCAACCGCCCGCGTGAAGCCCTTTCAGCGCCCCGGGCCACGCCCGCGTTGAGAGGTAGCAACTCCGTAGCAGAAACCGGATTTCCCCCGTATTTTTCGAGCCGCGTCGACGCAATCTGGAATCGGGAGCGGCTTTGGCCTATGGAGTCGGCGCGCTTTCGGCGGCGAACGCTGTCAAGCGCCCGTGCCGTTCCAGCCGGCGAGGGGAGTTCATGGCGCAGCCGCTTTCGCAACCGCAGCCGCAACCGCAGAAAGCCTTTCCGGTGGGCTGGGATCAATTCCATCGCGATGCCCGCGCGCTCGCTTGGCGGCTCGCCGGTGCCGGACCGTTTCAGGCCATCGTGTGCGTCACTCGGGGCGGCCTGGTGCCCGCGGCGATCGTGGCGCGCGAACTCGGCATCCGGCTGATCGAGACGGTGTGCGTCGCGAGCTACAACCACGTCCTGCAAGGCGAGCTCAAGGTACTCAAGGACGTGGCGGGCACCATCGTGGGGATCGGCGGCGGTCGCGGCAAGGGCGTGCTGATCGTCGACGATCTCGTCGACACCGGCAAGACCGCCAAGGTGGTGCGCGAAATTCTGCCAGAGGCGCATTTCGCCACGGTCTACGCCAAGCCCATGGGCCGGCCGATGGTCGACACCTTTATCACCGAGGTGTCGCAGGACACCTGGATCTATTTTCCCTGGGACACCGGCCTGGCCTTCCAGCCGCCGATCCGGGACGGCGAATTATAGCGGCGGGTCCTAGCGCGTTGCGCTATGATCGGCGGCCATACAGGCTCGACATCGCGACCGCAGGAGGATTTGCCATGGATGCTGTCACGCCGCAGGCACAAAAATCCGCCGACCAGCATTCCCACGTGGTGCGTCCCGCCAACATGGAATGGCAGAAGACGCGCTTTGCCGGCTGCGAGGTCAAGACGCTGCTGTTCGATCCCGCCACCGGCCTCGTCACCGCGCTGATGCGCTTCGAGCCGGGCGCGATCCTTCCCGACCACGAGCACGTAAAGATCGAGCAGACCTACGTGCTCGAAGGCAAGCTCGTGGACAAGGAGGGGCCGGCGGCGGGGCTCGAGGTCAAGCCCGGCGAATTCGTCTGGCGTGAGGAAGGCAGCCGCCATGTCGCCTGGACGCCCGAGGGCGGGCTGATGCTTGCGATGTTCCAGATCCCGAACAAATTCCACGAGCGCGACGGCCGCGTGACCGATCTCGGCGGCCAGGACTGGGAAAGCGTCTGGGGCCACGCGTTGAAGGATTGAGTGTCGCCTCATGCGCTTCCCGCGTGTGAACCGGCGGTGCTAGAACGCATGCGCACGGGCCGCGTGGTGGAACGGTAGACACAGCAGACTTAAAATCTGCTTCTGGGAAACCGGAGTGCCGGTTCGAGTCCGGCCGCGGCCACCATCAAATCATTGATGTGCAATGAGATTTGCTGAAGAGCAGCCACCAAGGTTGGTGGCGCTCCATGTCGCGTATGTTGCAATTTGCTACCAAGCGTTTTCAACCACTTACAAGGTCCCCCGGCGGCTCCGCGCGACATGAATGCGACATACGAGGATGTCTGTCCCGACTGTCGCGCGCACTGGCAGACACTTTCACTTGCGATCTTTCACTTTCAATACTAGATCGTGCTTGCCGTGGCCTCGCGTCGCGCCCCATGTGGGGGGACATGCAGCAGGCTGAACGAGCGGCACACCTAGTTCTGGATTCTCGGCGCCGTCGGCGAGACGGCCGAAAGTTGTCAGGGCTCCCGACAGGAGGAGCCTTTCCCACGCTGGACGTGGGGCCCAGGCCGTGAGGCGGGTTAAAGTCCGAGACTGAAAGAGACGAACCTGACGCGCGTGCGGCAGGGGGTGAGATCAGGAACGTGTCCTGGGTCTCGCCCTATTCACGCGCGCGTGCATTGGCGAACCCATATTGGGAGCCGTCAATGCAGGATACTTCTCTCGACCACGCCGCAGCGGATGTGGCCTGGGGCGCCAAAGCAATCGGAAAAATTCTCGGACTGAGTGAGCGTCAGGCGTTCCATCGCCTGGAACGCGGACAGATCCCGTGCGCCAAAAAAATCGGCAGTACCTGGGCTGCTAGTCGTCAAGCGCTGATCCGTCTCTTTGCGCCGGAGGTCGTTTGAACCGATGGCCGTACATGCGAGAACGCCCCGGCTCGCGACCGGGGCGTCTCTGACGGTTTCAATTCCTGGCGGGATTGAGAAGTCGGAAAATAATACACCCAATTGCGATAGGCAAGCAGCATTCCGTCTCGCCGTCTATGACGGGCAGACACGAATCGGATCGCTGGTCCAGATCGGCCGCACGGTCGCGCTGTGGACGGCGGATGATCTCTTCGTCGGCATCTTCGGATCTCGCCACGAGGCCATCGGCGCCCTCCCGAAAGGGGGTGCGTGATGCTGGACACCCCACCGAATTTAAAAAATCAGAGGGACACCGGGGCCGCCACACCTAGCTCCGGCGCGGTCGAGAAACGATCCGATTTTCAATTTGAGCGGCCGGACTGGGTGCTATTCCGGTCGTTAGAGACGATCGGCCAGAAGGCGGGAGTTGCGAAGACCAAGCTCCGGCGGCTGGTTCTCAAAGAGCTGGTGGACAACGCACTCGATGCCGGTGCCAACGTCAGTGTTGGAATCAATCCCAATAATGGCGCCTACGTCATCCAGGATGACGGCCCCGGCATCGGAGGAACGCCAGAGGAGATCGCCCGGCTCTTCTCGATCAACCGTCCGCTGGTCTCCTCTAAGCTATGGCGCCTTCCCCAGCGCGGCGCCCTTGGGAACGGACTTCGGGTAGTCGTCGGAGCGGTGGCCGCGTCTGATGGATGGATCCGATTATGGACGCGCAATCAATCGCTCGTCCTTACACCCCAGGACGACGGCACAACGGCCGTTGTCGCGACTGAGGCGGATTTCCCCCACGGGACCAAAATCGAAATCTCGCTAGGACCACAGCTGCCCGACGATCCCCGGGCACGAATGTGGGCCACGGGCGCAATCGAGATGGCGGCGGGCGGCGACACCTACGATGGCCGACCATCCCCCTTCTGGTTCGATCGAGATGCATGGTTCGAAATCCTACAGGCCTCCGGCCCCCGACTGGTTCGCGACTTCATCTCTAACCTAGACGGATGCACTGGCGGTCGTGCCGGTGAGATCGCCGGCAGATTCAAGGGCCGTAGTTGTGCATCGCTCGACCGAGCGGAAGCGGCCTCGCTCCTAAAGATGGCGACTTTGCTCGCTAGGCCGGTTCGTCCCGAACGCCTCGGTTCAGTGGGGCAACTCGAGCACCTACCCGCCGCATACGGCTTGGCTCGTGAGACCGTGTACGTTGGGAGCCAGGAGCCAAAGGCAGAAATACCTGTTGTAGCGGAAGCGTGGGTCGAATTCTCACTCCTCTCCGACGTCCCCAAGGCGCAGCTGTCGGTGTTCGTGAACAGAACTCCGATCACCGGTGAACTTCGGGCATTCATCGATAAGGATGGCCTCAACATCTACGGCTGCGGCTTGAGCCATGATGTCAAGATCGGGCGCGGCACTAGCGTTCGTTGCGTGATCAATATAACCGCGCCCTATGTTCCGCTCGTCACGGATGGAAAGGAGCCTGATCTAGAGCCATTCGTAGACGCGTTCTTCGACGCCCTAGAAAAGGCAATACGATGCGCCAAGCGATCTCTCGCCACGAACAAGGTGAAGGGGATCAGTCAGAAGTCGATCATTCTGGAGAACTTGGACGACGCGGTTGCTAAGGCGAGTGGTGACGGCAAGTATCGCTTCGGACAACGACAAGTCTTTTATGTCGTGCGGCCAAAGTTGATTGAGGCGGGATTCACAAACCCACAACAGGACACATTCAATGCTGTCATAACCGAGTACGAAGCCGAGAACGGCGAAATCGCCGGCATATGTCGCGATCCTCGGGGGACATTTTATCATCCGCACATCGGGGAAAGCATCCCGCTCGGTACGCTTGCAGTCGAAGCTTACAAGCGGCCTAAATGGTTGTTCAACAAGGTCGCATACATCGAAAAAGAGGGCGGCTTCGAATCCCTGAAAGAGGCCAAATGGCCGGAGCGTCACGATTGTGGGCTCCTAAGCAGTAAGGGATTCACCACACGTGCAGCCAAAGATCTTCTGGACATTATTGGTGACGGTGGCGAGCCCGTCAAAATATTCGCCGTGCATGATGCCGACGCATCGGGCCCGATGATCTTCCAGACTCTTCAGGAGGCAACCGCGGCGCGACCGTGGCGCCGGAAGGTTGAGATCATCAATCTCGGGCTGGAACCATGGGAGGCGGTCGCCATGGGACTGCCCATCGAGGCCGTCCATTACAAGCAGCGGCCCCCGATCGCGGATTACATCAAAGAGGAGGAATGGAGGGAATGGCTTCTTACGAAGCGGATCGAACTGAATGCCATGACCACGCCGGAGTTCATCGCGTGGCTAGATAGAAAGATGGCCGAGCATGATGAGGGTAAGGTTCTGCCCCCCGATGAGATCATAAAGGCCAGAATACGCGAGAGGCTCCAGAAAACGGTGCGTGATCGCATCGTCGCTCAGATCTTGCGCAAGAGCGGAGCCGAGGCCCGCGTGGCCAAGGCGATAGGCCGCATTAAGCTGCCAGAGATTGATTCTGATGATCTAGTCGACTGGTACGAGGAGCACGAAGCCTCGCACTGGTCGAAGTGGGCCGAAGAGATTGCCGATGATCTTGCTGCGAAGAGCGAGGCAAAGCGCGGGGGCCGGTCATGACCGACACCCTTGCCGTCTGGCAACCGCGTTATGCCGAGCGCGGGGTGCCGCTGTTCCCGGTGAAGATCACAGCCGAGCAGAAGAGGCCCTGCGTGCGGGGCTATCTGTACACCGACGTGGCGCGATCCGCCCAATTCGCTCTTGCCTTTCCCGATGCTGAGGCATTCGGCTTCCCATGCGGTAGCAGAAGCCGTCTCACGGTCCTGGACTTGGACTCAAAGGATCCCGCCATCATCGGGGAGGGCGAGGGCATCTTTGGTGAGTCCCCGTTGGTGTGGCGGACCGGTAGCGGCAACTTTGCCGCCGCCTATCGGCACCGCGGCGAGCAGCGGCGCATCCGTCCGATCCCGTCGCTGCCCATCGATCTCCTTGGTGGCGGCTACTGTGTCGCACCACCGAGCATGGGCACAGTTGGCCGTTACGAGTTCATCCGGGGCTCGCTGGCTGACATCGATCGCCTTCCTGCGATCCGGTTGCCAGAGCAGTTGCGGAGGCCGCAGGAGGCCCGGCGTCCCCGCGATGCCGTCTCCCATGGCCGGCGCAATGACACCATGTTCCGGTATGCCCTACAGCAGGCGCGGCATGTCGACGATCTAGAGGCCCTGATCGACGTGGTGCAGACCAGAAATCAAGAGTCCTGCGTTGATCCGTTGTCGATCGAGGAAATATCGCGTCTCGCGGCCTCGGCGTGGCGATACCAACAACAGGGCCGCAACTTCATTGCGGGAGGTGGCAACTTGGTCGTGAACACGTTCGAAGAGGTCGACACGCTTGCGGCAGTCGACCCTGATGCTTTCGCCCTTCTGTGCATCCTTCGCCGATACCACTACGGCCATGACCGGTTCGCGATAGCTAAGATCATGGCGAAGAATAGTTTGGGGTGGACAGGGCGCAGGTTCAGCTCTGCGAGGGATCTTCTTCTCGATCGCGGGCTGATTGTCTGCGTCCACAAGGGCGGCCGTGGTGTCGGAGATGTGTCGCTCTATCGGATGCCTTAGAGCCGATCCGGGAAGTTCTTGAGTCTGATGTATCGGATGTGATTCATTGCTGGGCGCTTGATTCTCTGGAGAGCGCCCGATGTGGAAGCCTGAACACCGCCTTGCAGCGGACCGCCGTGGCCTTCGTTACCCGAGCGATCTAACTGATATCGAATGGGCGATCGTAGCGGCCATGATCCCGCCAGGCCGGCACGGCGGGCGCAGACGGTCGGTGAACGTGCGCGAGGTGCTGAACGGGATCTTCTACGTGCTGTGGACCGGCTGCCAATGGAAGGCGCTGCCTAAGGATCTGCCGCCGAAGAGCACGGTGCACGACTATCTCGAGCTCTGGAACTGGGACGGCAC
>JGI12053J15887_10001182_pt1 | contig 11879 bp, 14 predicted proteins | sample MedBloCAOM1_O3_FD_15887 | JGI IMG/M metagenome (IMG submission 15887)
ATATCGCCAAGGTCGAAGAGGTCGGAACGGACCGTGTGCTCAGGCTCAATTACTCCGGCGGCGAACAGACGATCACCATCCCGACGAGCGCGGTGGTCGTCGCCTTTGACAAGGCGCCGGCCGATCAGCTCGCCGCTGGGCGCAAGGTCTTCGTCGTTATGAAGAAGGATGGCTCGGAAGCCGCCGCGGTCGTGATCGGCGCTGAAGGCGTAAAGCCGCCGATGTGACGACGCGAGCTGGAAGGCGGTCCGGCCAGAAGCGATCGATGAGCGGGTCGGCGCAACAACTGGACCAAGTTCGGGACGCGCCGACGGCGCCAAGCGTCCCCGCGCAGCCCGCGAACGCAAGGCCGGGTTAGATCGGCCGATCATCGGCGTCTAGCGACAACAACACCCGACAGGAATGCCGCCGGCAGCGAGCCACAGGGTCTCGCGTGGCGCTCCTGCAGATGTTCAGGTTAGGGCTTAGCTTGGGTAAGTTTTTACGATAGCAAAAATAGCAAACCGCGCCGGAGGAAATATTGTCGTTGCAAGAAACTTCGGACATGACGCCGGCTGACCGCGAAGCCCTGGCGAAAGCGGTCAAGTCGCTCGAACATCCCAGCCTTGCCGCCCGGCTTACCAACCTGGTCGGCAAGCCCGTCGAGCTTATCGGATACGCGCTGCCCTCGTTCGCTTCCAAGGCAATCGCATCTGCGACTTCGAAGGGATTTGAGGCAGCGCTAAAGGTGGCATTGCGCACTCTGCCGCGGCCCCCTCGAACCGGGTCGGAGTTTTTTCACCGCGCTCTCGCGACGGCGTCCGGCGCTACGGGCGGCACGTTTGGTTTAGTGGCGCTTCCGGTCGAGTTGCCGGTATCCACCGTCATAATGCTGAGGTCGATTGCCGACATAGCGCAAAACGAAGGCGAAGATTTGTCGGACCCAGAGTCCGTTCTCTCCTGTGTTGAGGTCTTCGCACTGGGCGGACGCGCCGGATCCGCCGACGCATCCGAGAGCGGATATTTCGCGGTTCGAGGCATGCTCGCCAAGACGGTAACCGAAGCCGCGCGGTTCGTTGCCGAGCGTGGCGTCATAAAGGAGGGAGCGCCCATTCTACTTAAGTTCGTCACCCAGGTCGCGCCGCGCTTTGGGTTGGTGGTGACCCAGAAGGTCGCCGCGCAGGCACTTCCGGTCGTCGGCGCCCTTGGGGGTGCCGCGGTGAACTATGCGCACTTCCAAGACGTGGCCCGTGGTCATTTTACGGTCCGCCGGCTCGAGCGGCATCATCGCTTGGTCTGGGACCAAACCCTAGATCTTGTGCAGCTCCAGCGAGGCTGGATGGAACAGATCTTCCGGCGTTAGTAGCCGGGCCGACAACCCTTCCTTGTGGTGGCGTTGCAGGAACCGGGTCAGCACGCCGCGGTTCGGCTCCAATCCATATGACCAGAAATCCTGGCCCATCAGGAGACGCGCCGCCCGCAGCTGCTCCTCCACAAAGGGTAGCGTTACCTTGGCGGCGGAAGTGTCGCCCAGCTTCGAGAGCGCGATCGTCTTGGAGCGTTCGAACGCCTTGAAGACCGCGATCGGCAGCCAGGGATGCTTTTCGGCCAGCGAGCGGCGGATCCCCAACGTGTGCATGATGGGAAACAGGCCGGTCCGCCGATACCAGTCGGCCGCCGTCTGTTGTGGGTCAGCAAACAGATAGCCAACATCGGGATGTTCGTGCTCGAAACAGGACGGGGCCCGCGGCCCGATCACCGCGTCCAGCTGTCCGCTTGCCAGCAGGGCTGAAATGGTGTCATCAGGGCCCATATCCTCCACAACAACGTCGGCCGGCAGGTTGAGACTGATCTTCTCGACCCTTCCGGGCTGTTCATAGCCGCCTCGGACCCAGGTGACGTCCGCCGGACGTATTCCGTAATCATCCTCCAGGATCATCCGGACCCAAATATTAGCGGTGAGCTGATATTCCGGCACCCCGACGCGGCAGCCCTTGAGGTCGGCAGGGGACTTGATCCGGTCGGTGCGGACGTAGATCGAGGTGTGCCGGAAAGCACGGGAAGGGAAAACCGGCACGGCGACGTAAGGGCTCGTTCCCGCGGCGGTTTTAACGCTGTAGCTGCTGAGCGACAATTCGCAGATGTCGAAATCCGCATGCCTGAACGCGCGAAAGAATATTTCCTCTGGCTCCAGCAACATGAATTGCGGATCGACACCATCGATCTGCACCAAGCCGTCCACCAATGGACGCATCCGGTCATAGTCGCCGACCGCGACCGAAAGTTGCAGTTTGCTCATGAGCGTCCCATCGACATCAAGCGTGCAAGGAAGCAGTTGGAGCGGCCGCAAGCGCATCTGGGGTGCCGGTCCGCGGAAGCAGACCCATCAGCGCGCTCGCAGCGGCGCCGATCAACACCGATCCGCCCAGAGCCGCGAAGATCGTCGGCACGTCCCATTGGGCACCGACCATCTGGCCGACCGCGAGCGGCCCCGCAAACGACCCCAGCCGGCCTATCCCCGTGGCCCAGCCGACACCCGTCGAGCGGATCGCGACCGGATAATATATGGCGGACAGTGCGATCAGGCCCGAACTCGCGCAGCCAAGCAGCAGGCCGAACAGGCCCTCTGCCATCATGACGGCGTCGAGCGAGGGGGCGGACCATCCGACCGTCGCATAGGCCAAGGCGCCCAGCGTGAGAGTCGGCGGAAGCACGCGCAAGGTTCCAAAACGGTTCAGCAGCATGCCGGCTGCAGCTGAACCGAACAACGAGCCGAAATTAAAGAGAGCCAGCGCCAGCGCGGATTGCTCGGCGGCGATGCCCACGCGGCGCAGCAAGATAGGGCTCCAGGACGAATTCGTCACGAGGATCATGAACGCGAAGAAAAAGCTTGCCCACAGGAGCGGCGTGCCGGCTGCGCGCCCGGATCCGAACAACTGAAGCACCGTTGCTCTTGGTGCGTTTTCCTTGACGAATTCGAATCGAATTTCGCCCGCGGTCGACACGTCAGGGAAGATACGACGCAGCGTGCGGCCGATCCGGTCTTCCGACTTGCCGGCCGCGACCAGGAAGCTCACCGATTCAGGAAGCGCGATCGCGAGGATCATCGACAACAGGATCGGCAGGACGCCGCCCACGAGGAAAACAGATTGCCACCCGTAGGCCGGGATGAGCCGCGATCCGAGTAGCCCGCCAACTACGCCGCCGAGCGGAAAGCCCGCCCAAAGCAGGCTGACCACAGCAGATCGGCGCGTTTTCGGAACATATTCCGATGTGAGACTAATAAAGCTCGGTATTGCGCCGCCTAGTCCGATCCCCGCAAGAAAGCGCGAAGCAAGCAGTTCGGGCAGATTGCCGGCATAGGCCGTAGTGAGCGTAAAAAACCCGAAGCAGAAGGTGGCGCCGACAAGAACGCGCTTGCGTCCGACCCGGTCGGCGACTGGTCCGAGCAGAAAGGCGCCCAAGGCAAGGCCGGCCAGAGCCGCGCTGAACACCACTCCGAAGGCTTGCGGCGCGATGTGAAGCTGTGCGCCCATCGCGGGCGCTGCCAGGCCGATCGATTGCAGATCCAAGCCATCCAGCATTGCCGCGAACGCGCAGAGTCCGATCACGGTCCACTGCGCAGGACCGATAGGGCGCGTTTCGATCAACGCGCCAACATCCAGAACCCGTTCGGCCATGTTTTACTCCCTGCCTGGTGGTTGACGCCGAGGTTTTTCTTCAGGTCACGGCTTCTCCAGATTGACGATGACCTTCTCGAGAAGGTCCGCTGCCAAGCCTGCATCCTTCCGATCGATGCCAGCAAGCGCCCTTCGGTTTATGGCAACTCCGATAGGCAGCAACTCCGCCTCTAGTCCACGTCCGTGCTCGGTCAAGAAGAGATGACGCTTGCGGCTATCATCCTCACGTCGCGTCCGGCGTATGAAGCCCTCGCGTCGTTCAGAACCGGCGTCAGCGATGATTTCTGCACCCGCATCCGATCGGCCAGGGAAACCTGAGTGAGTCCTTCCTGTTGCCACAGCATGTGGAGTACGGCCCATTCCGCGACGCTGACGTCGTGCGGCATCAGCCTGTCCGGAAGGCCCGGCCACCAAGGCCCGATGGGCGTGTCGCACGATAAAGCTGAGGCTGCGATCCGTCAGCATATGCGCGGGGTCGGCGCCGTGCGAACGATGACGAGCGGACGCTGCTCTCGATACCGTCGATGGCATGCGCCTGCCTGAGGTTTGATCGCACTGTCTTGTGAAGCATGCTATGGCTCAATACTATCTGGTGCAAGGGATGGTCTCGCGTCTTGAGGCGCGGATCGGCGTTCGGCTGCTCGATCGCACGACAAGGGCCGTGGCACTTACCGACGAGGGACGTAGGCTTTATTCCGAAGTCGCACCGCTGTTGACGGGAATCGAAGACGCCGTGACGCTTACCTCCGGCTCATCGGTCGCGCGCGCGGTCGGCTGATGTTTTTGGGCCCAATGAGACCGGACTACAGTGAACGCTCAATTCGTAGAGTAACGGATACGGAATTCTCGTAGGCGGTGCAATTGGCGCAGATGGAAGCCGCAAGGAAATTGTTCTCAGCCGCCAGCCGTCAACCTGTCGGTCGCGGCTCCCGATCCTGTTTTTTATGAAGAGTTACAACAGCTCAGGACAGCAATTGCCGCGCCACGATCAGACGATGAATCTGATTGGTCCCTTCAAAGATCTGATTGATCTTCGCATCCCGCATGAAACGTTCGACCGGAAAATCCTTCATGTATCCGGCGCCGCCGAAGATCTGCACGGCGTCGGTCGTGACCTTCATGGCCATGTCGCTGGCGAAGCATTTCGCCATCGAGGCCTTGGCGGAGAACGCGCGGAACGCGGCGTCGGATTCGAATCCGGCATCCGCGATGCCGGCGCAGTCGTAAACCAGCGAGCGGGCGGCTTCGATATTCATCGCCATGTCCGCCAGCATGAACTGCAAACCCTGGAATTCGGCGATCGCCTTGCCGAACTGCCGCCTTTCCTTGGCGTATTTGACGGCGGCATCGAGCGCGCCTTGCGCACGGCCGACCGAAACCGCGCCAATGGTCGGCCGGTTCATGTCGAGAATGCGCATCGATGTCTTGAAGCCGTCGCCTTCCTCGCCGACCCGGTTTTCAACCGGCACCTTCACATTTTCCAGATAAACCGGCGCATTCGGGGTGCCGTTCAGGCCGAGCCTGCGCTCATTCTTGCCGATGGTCACACCGGACGCCTTGGCGTCCACGATGAACGGCATGGTTTTGCCGAACGATAAATAAAGGCAACGGCACAGGCGCTCCGTCCGCATGCGCGATGGTATCAGGCGAGGAAATAATGGATTTGGTCTTCGGAACCGCACGGCGATCGCCTGTGCGGCGAGCATGGGTTTGGGCAAAGCCAGCGCGATTGCCCTGGGCACTGAAGGTGTAAAGCTCGTTGTCGTTGCAAGGCGGCGCGAAATCCTCGAACGCGCGGCGGATGAAATCCGCTCGGTCACCGGCGCTGATACGGTGGCCGTCGCCGCCGACGTTACGACGCAAGAGGGGCGGGACGCCATTCTCGCCGCCTGTCCCGATCCGGATATTCTCATCAACAATGCCGGCGGTCCGCCTCGGGCGATTTCCGCAATTGGGATCGCGGCGACTGGATCAAGGCGCTTGACGCCAACATGCTGGCGCCGATCGAACTGATGAAATCCACCATCGACGGCATGATAGCGCAAGTTCGGCCGGATCCAGGACGACGCCTATGGACAGCTTCCCAGCGAGCGAACTGCAAAACCGTGCACATTGATTCAATTCTGGTCCTGGCCTCCAAATTATTATCACGCTTGCAGAATAATCCGCGATAGGGCGGACCCCACCGTAGCTTGCCGCCGTAGTTTTCGAGTTTCTGTGGGAAAAAGTAGTCGGCAAATGGTGCGTTCACGACCGTTTTGGAGGATGGTGCATCCGCCAGTCTTAGGGCCAAATGGCAGTTATTGTCTGTCCCGCGGGCTGCAGACCGGCCCGCACCGCCGCAGTCACAACCTGTGCAATCGTCGCCTCAGCTTCGCTGGATACTTTTGGATGCATCGCGCGCGTGACCGACGCGGTGCGCATCCGCTTCGGTCAAGCGCCTGAGATTTGTCAGAAACGAGGCAAGGTCGGCAGCATAAAACAACGTCTTCTTGCCGAACTTGACGGGTTTGAGGTCACCTCGTTTGACCGCTGCGTAGAGCGAAGTTCGGCCGATACTGAGCAAGTCAAGTGTCTCGCCGACCGCGTAAGCTGCCTTGGCAAGACCGAAAGCGCGGGGGTCTATCGGACCAGCGCTCGTGTCCTTATCGGAACGGTCTCTTGACACTGCTTCATTCGTCGAATCGTGTTCGCGCGATTTGCGAGGGTGAGCCATGTCGCATTGTGCCACGCGCGCTGGATCGAATGAACGGCCCAAGTCTCCGCTGCACTACGCTGTTTTTCTCCTTCGAGCATCGGAACGTGGCGCCGGCCTCGCACGGCGTCGACTGCGATCTGCTGCGCGGCCGCTCCGGAACAGCTACGCCCACTGCAACTCGAAAACTGTTCTCCGGTAACGAGCGTCGCAACGATCCAGTAAACCGATAAGGCCGGTCAAAATTGATCGGCCAACTCGATCTCTGCCTTCAGTGCATCGATGCGGCGCGCGGCCTCATCGGGCGTCAGGTCGTTAGCATACGGCTCCGGCTGATTTGCCTCCTCGGCGAGGCTCTTCAATCTCAAGGCCTCTGCGTGGCTCATTTGCGCGCTCACGCGCTCCCGGACGCCGCCGTATTTTACCGTTGCTGCTCTCATCGCTTTTCCCTGTTTTCAAATCTGTAACTTGACTCTATGTTCTTATTTTGTTCTAACAAGCCATGGACAACAGAATTAATGAAATTCGTCGCAAAATCAGTTCGTTAAGAGCTGAAATGATGGACGTTGAGGCCGCCATTCGCGACCAGATCAATCACGACCTCGATTGCACTGAAGCCTCACTCCGGCTGATGGCCAAGCGCGCCGAGCTGCTGGTACTGCTTGGTGAGTGGACGGCCGCCGGTGGCAGCAATCGGCTGCCAACCGTAGAGGAGCGGTTGAAGGAAAACCATCGACCGCCAGAGAAGCGGAACAGGCCCACCCGCAGCACCGCCACCCGTTCCTGAAGGTCTCACTCGGAGCGGCCGATGAACCGGAATCTGGTGCTGCTTAATCAAAACATCGCTCGGCTGCGGCGGTATGTGCGGCTGCAAGCTTGGGAAATTGAGCAGCTCATCGCGGCCGACATCGACTGCACGTCCGCGGCGCTGCGGTTGATGCGGATGCAGGCTGACCTTGTGCTGTTCGTCGAAAAGCGAGAGCGGCTGATGCAAGGGGAGCTGAAGGATGTCTCGTGAGCCGCCCAAGTGGTATGACAACAACGCCGACAATCCGCCGTGGATCAACGCGCTCGCCAAGTCCGTCTTTTGGCGCCGCGCGAAGGATACTGCTTCCACCACGCCCAGGCCATCATCGTCGCGATAGACCAGTATGCGGAGACGGCGCTGGGCAACCGGGAATATTTCCTGAACAAGCCCCACGGCATTGGAGGTGGGAGGAACGATCACGTCCCCTGATTGTTTGGAAGACTTGTGGGAGATACTAGACTACCCCGCCGCTGCCTTTTAGGAGCGGCGTATTTTTTTGAGTTTTTAATGGTCAAGCGTACCAGCACCCGCTTCATTGCGCGGATGATTGAAGGCGCCAAGCCTTCGGAGATGCCGGGATTCATCCCGCCCCAGCTCGCCACGCTCAAGCTCAGGGCGCCGGCGGGAGACAAGTGGATTCACGAAATCAAATTTGACGGCTATCGGATCCAGGTCCATCTCTACAAGGGCAAGGTGAAAATCTTCACCCGCAACGGCCACGACTGGGCCAACCGCTTCCATCTCCTTGCGGAAAGTTTCGATATCCCAGTCGAGCGGGCCATCTTCGATGGCGCGGTCGTCGTCATTAAGGATGGCCGCGCCAACTTCTCAGAACTCTGGCTGCACTCGCCAGCGGCCAACAGAGGAGCATGGTGTTCTAGCCTTCGACCCTCTCTTCCTTGAAGGCTTCGACCTGCGCAAATCTCCGCAGATTGAGCGCAAGCGCGTGCTGAAGATGCTCTTCGATGAGACCAGGCTCGCAAGCCCTATCGTTTACAGCGCCATCTTCTCGTTGACGGCAACGAGATGTATGCGCACGCCTGCAAGTTGAATTGGGAAGGGATCATAAACGCCGAGGCGCCGTATCGCTCCGGTCGCAATGAGGGCTGGCTGAAAGTCAAATGCTCACAGCGCGCGAAGTTTCCGGTCGTCGGTTTCGTGAAGGACCGCGGCGGAATCGCCGCCCTCTACCTCGGCAAGCAAGAGGGCAGCGAGCTGAGTTACGTCGGCAAGGTGGGGACCGGTTGGTCCCGCACCGTCTCCGCCGATCTACGCAGGAAGCTGAATGATGTGGTCAGCCCCGAGTTCAAACTAACAAAGCCGGTTCGAAAACCCAAGGCCACGTGGGTCGAACCGAAGTTTTACGCCGAAGTGGAATACCGCGACACCACCTCCGAAGGGCTGCTACGCCAAAGTTCCTTCAAGGGCCTGTCCATCAAACGGAACTGAAGGCATTTAAAGCCGTTTTCCGAGTCGATTGGTGGAAAGCACCGCGTATGAAGCCGGAAAAACGCGTAACGGATGCGGTCGAGAAGGCTCAGGACATATTGGCTGGTGTCGAGCCTGGCCCCCGCAACTGCGAAAACACAATCAATCAACTAATGGATGTGCTGGATGATACCCAGCTCATCGAAGCCGTGGACGAGGTGAAAGATGGACGATCTGAAGAAGAAAGGTCCGCAGGACCGCAGCAAGATCAACATGCACGAGGACTACGAGGTCAAGTATTGGACCAAAGAGCTGGGTGTGTCGAAGGAGAAGCTGCAGAAGGCCGTCGATGAGGTCGGGAATTCGGCCGCCGCCGTCCGCAAGGAATTGGCAGCGTAACCGAAGGCGCGCGGAGATGCCGGCGATCTTTGGAGCCGGGACCGCGCGCTTCCTTATGAGGGAAAATGAAAGACTGTCCTATCTGCTTCGGAGTCCGTTGGGTCTGCGAAAACCATCCCGATCTTCCTTGGGACGATGATGGGCTGCACCTGCGGCGCCGGTTTGCCATGCGAGTGTAATACCGGCGAGGAGCCGGATATTAGCCAGGTGATCGACGAGAAGAAGCCAACACGCCACTAAAGTTCACCGCGGCATCGTTGTCGAACGGGCAGTGTGGTAGTTCGGATTTGAACTACCAACAACCCCGCTTGAGCGCGCCGCCATGCTTAAAAACTTGCTGGTTGCTCGTGCAACAGGCGATATGACCGCAAGCACGCAGGACTACGAACAGTTGCCTCGCGACTTTGTCGGCGATGGTGCGCGTCCGCGATGCGGACCGGGCTTTACTCGCTGCGCTCGCCGAGCCAACGGTCTCGGCCCTGCGGGTGACAATCCCTCGCGCAAGAGCGGATGAACACCTCGCCGGGGGCAGTCGGTCCCGCGTCCCGCCTGACGGCGGCGCTATGCTGACGCTCCTGCGGCTGCCCTTTTAACCGGTCTCGGCGTCGGCGAGTTGCCGTCGCGGCGCTCCGGCTGATACGCCACTTCTCTTTGGTCCGCGACGCCAGCGTCGCGTCCAAGTCCGATTTCATTCTTAGCCTTCCAGTCAGGCACGCCAAAACTCGCTGGCAGAACCAACACAGATGATGACCAGGAGGCGGCGCGAGCCGTCGCGAAGCCACATAGTTTCGTCGCGTTTGTGTTGTGCGGCCTTGGGGCCGCTGAGTTAGAGGGATGACGGATTTTCACGACGGGTTGGAGGTCGAGAGAGAGTCTTTCGGCCGCCCGTGGTGGAGAATCCGACATGGCAACCGCCGTTCAGAAGATCAAACTTAGTCCATCCCGCGACATTCCCTTCAATAAACTGGTCTTGAGCCAGTCTAACGTGCGGCGTGTGAAAGCCGGCGTATCGATCGAGCAGCTGGCGGAGAGCATCGCTCTGCGCACCTTGCTGCAAAGCTTGAGCGTCCGGGCGGTCGTCGATGCCGACGGCCAGGAGACAGGTATGTTCGAAGTGCCGGCCGGGGGGCGGCGCTATCGCGCCCTCGAACTGCTGGTGAAGCAGAAGCGCATGGCGAAGACGCAAGCTGTGCCTTGTGTGGTCCGGGATGATGGTATCGCCGAGGACGATTCCCTCGCCGAGAATGACGAACGCATCGGTCTGCATCCGCTCGACCAGTTCCGCGCGTTTCGGGTCTTGCACGACAGCGGCATGAGCGAAGAGAACATCGCCGCAAGGCACTTCGTAACGCCGGCAATCGTCAAGCAACGCTTGCGGCTGGCGTCGGTGTCCCCGAAGCTGCACGAGGTCTACGCCGAAGACGGCATGACCCTTGAACAGCTGATGGCCTTCGCCGTTACCCCTGACCAGGGGCGGCAGGAGCAGGTGTGGGACAATGTGAGCCGCTCTCAACTCGATGAGCCGCACCAGATCCGGCGGATGCTGACGGAGAATAGCGTCCGCGCCTCCGACCGGCGAGCCCAATTCATCGGGCTCGATGCCTATGAGCAGGCCGGCGGCGCCATCATGCGCGACCTGTTCGAGCACGACGATGGCGGCTGGCTGCAGGACGTGCCGCTGCTCGATCGTCTCGTCACCGAGAAGCTGAAGGTGGAAGCCGAGACTATTGCGGCCGAAGGCTGGAAGTGGATCGCGGTGGCGGTGAACTTCCCCATCGCCACACCGGCGACCTCCGCGAGCTAGACGGCGTGCCGGCCGATTTGACCGATGAGGAGCGCGCGACGATCGATGCGCTCAAGACCGAGTCCGACCAGATCGAGGCCAATTATCAGGACGCCGAAGAACTGCCGGACGAGGTCGATCAACGGCTCGGGCAGATCGAGGCGGCGCTGGCCGCCTTCGAAGCGCGGCGGATGATCTACGATCCGGCCGACGTCGCCCGCGCCGGCGTTTTCGTGAGCATCGATGACGAAGGCGCGCTATCGGTCGATCGCGGCTATGTCCGCCCGGAAGACGAAGCGCCTGTCGTCGTCGATGCGGAAGCGGAATCCATCGGTGGTGGCGACGCAGCCGATGGGGAGACGGCTAAGGTCTCAATCCCTCGCGCTGTCATCACTGTCGGCGGCGCTCCCGTCGAGCCGGAAGATGACGAAGACGACGCCATCAAGCCGTTGCCGGACCGGCTTATCACCGAATTGACCGCACATCGGACATTGGCGCTCCGCAATGCGCTGGCCAACGATCCGGCCGTGGCATTCGCCGCGGTGTTGCACAATTTCGTGCTGGCGACATTCTATCGCTTCGCGACCTCGAACGGTTGCCTGGAGATTGCCGTCCGCTCACCGACTCTCCCGCCGCAGGCGCCGGGGCTGAATGACAGCGCTTCGGCCAGGGCGATCGACACACGCCATGATGCGTGGAAGGTGCATTTGCCCAAGGAGGAGGGCGACCTCTGGGACGCGCTGATTGCGTTCGACGCGACCGAGCAATCAGCCTTGTTCGCGCACTGCGCCTCGTTCGGCGTCAACGCGCTCTATGAGCCGGCCAATCGCTATAATTTAGGCCGCGTCACCGCGCATGGCGTCCGCCGCAGGCTCGACCAGGCCGATGTCCTGGCGCGTGCGGTCGGCCTCGACATGGTCGCGGCAGGTTGGACGACGAGCGTCGACAATTATCTCGGTCGGGTCACCAAGCCCCGTATTCTCGAAGCGGTGCGCGAGGCCAAGGGCGAGTCGTCGGCGCAGCTCATCGACCATCTCAAGAAGGGTGACATGGCGCGCGAGGCCGAACGCCTCTTGGAGGGGACAGGCTGGCTCCCCGAGCCACTTC
>JGI12053J15887_10001183_pt1 | contig 11878 bp, 13 predicted proteins | sample MedBloCAOM1_O3_FD_15887 | JGI IMG/M metagenome (IMG submission 15887)
GACGGGCCTGCCTAGCTTCTGGCCGCGTGCGCCCCCGCCCGCCGTCCGAAGAATGACCCCTCGCCGAGCTGTGTGCCGCTGGCGTAGCCCTTGCCGTCCTGGGCGATGTTCGACGCACAAGCGCCCGCTGCGTACAGGCCGGTGACGACGCTGCCGTCGTCGCGCAGCACCTCGCCGTCGATCGTCACCGCCAGTCCTCCCATGGTGAAGCCGGAGTACATGGCGACGCCGAGCGACAGGTCGAAGGCCGCCCATGGTCCGTTGTCTTGTACAGCGACGTAGTCCGGCTGCTTGTGGAAATCGGGATCCTCACCACGTGCCGCGTGCTCGTTGTAGCGTTCGAGCGTGGCGGCCAGGTTGCCATCGGGAATCCCCAGTGCCGCTTCCATTTCGGCAACCGTCTCCCAGCCGTCGATGAACTTGATCAACGGCATCTCGGGCATCTGCATGTGCGCCTCGTCGACTACCAGATACGCGGTTTGATCCGGTTGTTCCAGCACGAACGCCGACGTGCGTGAGTGGTACGAGTCTTCCGCGACGAACCGCTTGCCGTCCTTGTTCACGACGACGCCGGTGAGCAGGATCTCCGGCGGGTAGGCGGCCGCGGTGATGAACAATTGATCCAGGTTCTGGGCGACTCCCCCCGCTGAGACGCCCATCCTGATGCCAAGCCCGTCATCGTGGGGGTTGCCAAGAATGTAGGGCTCGACGACTCCATGGTGTTTGGTGCGACGCTTCTGACCCAGCGCGGGGGTGTGCTCCGCGACCATCTCGGGGTTCATCGCGAAACCGCCCGCGGCGATGACGACCGACTTGGCCCGGACGGCGCCGGCGTCGTCGAAGTGCTTCCAGCGCACCCCGACCACGGCACCGTCGTCGACGATCAGGTTGGTCACGCCCGTCTCGTAGCGGATCTCCACGCCGAGATCGTCAGCACGCTTGACGAGCAGGTCGATGACCATCGAGGCGCCGCCCAACTCACCGGGCACCGGCACTGAGTGCCCACGAGGCGCTGGCTTGGCCTGTTCGCAGAACGGCCATACCTTCTCGTTGCCGGTGTATGACAAGCCCTCGGTGCCTGGCGGGACGACCACCTTGCCGGGGTAGAAACTCCGCTCGAACTGAAAACCCAAGTCCTCCAACCAGTTGAAGTGCTCGACGCTGCCATCGCTGTACGCGCGGATCTTGTCGTGCTCCGGTTCGCGCGACACCGCGACCAGGTACTTGTACATCTCCTCGGCGCTGTCGTCATGACCGGTGGCCTGCTGCACCGCGGTGCCGCCACCGAGATAGAAATGGCCACCCGCCATCGCGCTGGTGCCGCCCGCGGCCGCTGCGCGCTCGAGCACAAGCACCTTCGCCCCCGCCGCTGCGGCACTGACCGCCGCGCTGCCGCCTGCGATGCCGAAGCCGATCACCAGGACGTCGACCTCGTCGCTGAATTCCGCGATGTCGCCGGCGTTCACGGTCTGCGGGATGTCGGTTGTCACGCTTGCTCCTGTTTCACGTAGTCGTAGAACGCCCGGATCTCGGGCGAGTTGTGCGCGATCTCGATGTAGGGCACCCCGGCGGCTTCGGCCGAGACATATGCGAACCGCATCCCGCCCGGCATTGCCCCCTGCTGGACTACGGGTGTGCCATGGCTTTCGGCGTCTGCCAGTGCGGCGTCGAAGGCGTCGGTGTCGGGGGCCTCAACGCAGATATGGTGCAGGCCCGGTCCGACGCGGTCGAGAAACTCGGTATAGATGCTTTCCCCTGAGACCGGCGCGATCACTTCCAGCTGGGTGTCGCCTGCGTAGCTCAGCGAGATGTGGGCGACGAAGTCGGCGGGCCGTCCGCGGAAGGTGCACGTATCCGGAGCGAAATGGACGCTGGGTATGCGGACCCACTTCTTGGCGCCCAACAACGTGGTCAGCGCTTTTTCAGTGGCATCGAGGTCGCGCGTCACCCACGCAATCTGGACAGGTGTCTGGTCAAGCATCTCCTTGAGAATATCGTCGCCATGTCCGGCTGGCTAGAACGTGTTCTAGTTTATTTGTCACCGAGGTACGCCTTGATGCATCGATCGGCCATCACCCGGGCTGCCGCGGGATCGACACCGAAGGCGACGCTGGCGGTGTACCACTCTTCGCCGGACAGCTTCAGGAAGCGACGACCGTCCTCGGTGCCCGTCCACTGCTGCCCGAACGACGGNTCGATGGTTTCGCCGGTACTCAGGTGGATGGCCAGCCCGAGCAACATGGAATCCCAGCCCATGCCGACGGCGCCGGGGCCGAACTCGCGCCAGATCTCGTCGTCGTCCACCGGGATCATGTGCTCGAGTAGCAATCGCGTTCGGTCGGGTCCGTCGCCGGCGATGGTGACGTCGATCCAGCTGACCTTGCCGCCGTACTCCCACGTGGCGGTGAAGTTCTTCGGCGGGTCACACGTCAGGATGGTTCCGCCGGCCTGTCCCTCCAACTGGTAGGAGCCGCCGACCTTCAGCTCGCCGGAAATCGGTAGGAACCACCGCGGAATGCGCTCGATACTCGTGACGGCATCCCAGAGGTCAGCCGGGTCGGTGCCGTAGGACTGACTCACGGTGACGACGTGCGCCTCTCCAGTGTCGATCGCACGGGGCCCGACCGTGCGCTGAACCGTGTTGATCTGGTGGTCGACGTCAATCTCAGTCATGTTGTGTCCCTTCGTCGTTGCCGCTTTCCCCGTGCGATTTCGGTGGCCAGCGCGTCGAGGTGCGGTGCCCAGAAGCGGCGAAACCCGTCCAGCCACTCGTCGACGTCGCGTAATGCCCGACCGTCCACCGCATACAACCGCCGCTGACCGTCCGGTCGTACCGACGCAAATCCGTTGTCGCGCAGCACCTTCAAGTGCTGGGACACCGCGGGTTGGGTGATCGCGAACTCGTCCTGAATGGTGGCGGCGATGACTCCCGCAGACAACTCGCCGCCGGTGAGAAGTTCGAGAATGCGGCGGCGCACCGGATCCCCAAGGACGTCGAACGCGTGCACGATCCCAAACTAAAGCCAAGACTTATATAAGTCAAGCCTACAATTATCCAGTGAGCATGTCGATCAGCAGCCGGACCTGGGTGTCGAATACGGCCCCGGGTTCGGTCAGTGTGTCCGCGCCGTACTGACCGAACACCTCGAGACTGATCGCACCGACCAGCCCCGCCCACAACAGAAAGCACTTGGCCACGGCTGAGTCATCACCGCCGAACCCGAACTCTTTACGCACTAGCTCGAAGTCTGATGACAATGGTTGTGCCGCAGCAATATTGGATTGAGATACGTCGCCAGCCGCGATGCCTGCTCCGATCGCGTCGAATAGTGCAGCGACCACCCGGGTTCCCGGCCCGACAGTGCGCTCACGCGGCGCGTGATATCCCGGCACCGGGCTGCCGTACAGCAGCGCCCAGCTGGCCGGCTGGTCGATCGCCCACGCGCGGGCCGCGCGGGCCATTGCGAACAGTTGGTCGCGCCACGATCCGCCGGATGCCGCCCCTGCCCGGTCGACCTCGTCCGCCAGCTCGGAATAGGCCTCGACGAGGAGCAGTGTCAGCAGATCGTCGCGGCTGGCCACATAGCGGTACACCGCAGACGACACCATGCCGAGGTCGCGCGCGATGGCCCGCAGCGACAGCCCAGACGCGCCCTCGGTGACCAGATGGCGCCTGCCGAGCTCGATGATCTGCGCCTCGATCTTCTCGCGGGTTTCCTGCCGCTTGCCCATCCGGCCAGTGTGACACAAAGCGAGATCACTGCTCTTGAATCTTCCGGCGCGGCGTGGCACTCTTAATCGAGAGCACCGCTCTCGAATCACGCATCCGATGGAAGGAACCCCGATGACCGTGCGTTACGACGCCCCCAATGCCGCCGCCCGCGCAGGCAACGAGCTGATCCGCTGGCTGGCCGAGGCCGGAATCAGCATCGCCGGAACATGCGCGCTGCGGGTCCGCGGTCGCAAGACCGGCAAGCGCCGGGGTGTGGTGATCAACGTGCTCACAGTCGACGGCCGCGACTACGTCGTGTCGCCGCGCGGTGACACGCAGTGGGCGCGAAACGCACGCAGCGCGGGCGTCGTCGAGATGGGGCCGCGCTGGCGGAGCAGGGACGTGCGCATTGCCGAGGTCGCCGACGACACCAAGCCGCAGCTGTTGAAGCGCTATCTCGACCGGTGGTATTGGGAGGTCAAGGGTCACGTAGGTGGTTTGACCCCGCAGTCGACCGACGATGAAGTGCGGTCTGCCGCACCGTCAATCCCGGTCTTCGAGCTTCTCCGCTAGGGCACAGGGGCCGACCAGGGCTCGGGAGTCGGCGCGCCAACACTGCCGGAAGCGGCAGAGATGACGTCCTCACGAGCCTGCTGACTGGCGGCCTGCCACGACACCGCCGCAGGGTATTGGCCCCAGGTGCTGTTGAACATTCCGACGATCGCCGCCCTGCCGTCGGGGGTGAGGTTGTAAACCGGGCCGCCCGAGTCGCCCTTCTCGCTCACCACACCGTTGGCCATCGTGAACCAACCGTTGTAGACGGCCTGGATGGTCCCGCAGCTCTCCGCCGTCACCACACCGAAGTGACATACCGGCAGGCCGGCCACGGCCACGATCGCGGGATCGGCGATCAGTTGCCGTCCGCCCGGCAGGATGTTGTTGATCACGACGTCGGGTGAAAGGCTGATCGCCTCCCAGTCGGCAATCTGATGATTGGTGTCGACGGTGGCGCCGTTCGGCGTGTTGTCACGGAACAGTGCTTGGGTGCCGATCAAGTTGCCGTCCCTGTCGCTCACCTGTCCGTTGCCCCTGCAGTGGCCCGCGGTGAACGCGATCCGCATCTGCGGGTCGACATACCCGAGGGTGCAGACGTTGGTGCCTTGGCGAACCTCCATACCGGGGAACACCGGCACCCCGGGAGTGGCCTGAGCCGGTGCAGACGACAGCGTGAACGCGATGATCGGGGCGGCCGTCGCTGTGAGCATGCGCAACCATCGTCGGCGCACTGTCGCCTCCGATCTTCATGTGTCAAGGCTGTCCAGCGTACCGGTGAGCCGCGGATTGCTGTACCGGTACGGACTTCCCGCAACTGCACACGCATTTGCTCATCGGCCAAGGACGCTGCGACGTTACACGGCACCAAACAAGGGTGGCCCGGACTTTTCAGCCCGGGCCACCAACGCGTTTTCGCTATGGGATCGTCAACACCTGACCCGGGTGGATGAGGTCGGGGTTGGAGACGCCGCTGGCGTCCGCGATCACCTGATACTTGCTCCCGTCACCGTAGAAACGCTCCGAGATCGCCCACAGGGTGTCACCGGAAACCACTGTGTATGTCTGCACAGCGGGCGGCGGAGGCGGTGGTGGCGGCGCGGCGGGCTCCGCCTCTGGCGCGGGGGCGGGCGCCTCTTCTGCCGCGGGAGCGACTTCGGGCGCCTCTGCCTCTGGCGCGGGCGGAGGCGGATCGGCGGTTTCCGTCTTCGACGACCAGGCAGGCCCGTCCGTGGCGTACAGCACCACGTTGCGGTCGTCCTGCAGAACGAGTTTGATGTCCTTGGCGCCCTTCGTGTCGGTGTGCCAGATCGGCTTGTCCGGCGTGTAGAGCACGACATTGCCGTCCTCCTGCACCTCGAGGCGTTCGGCGTTCTCGCCGTTGGTGCCCGTCGCCCACACCGACTGGCCGCGCGCCGCGAGCACAAGGTTGCCGTCATCCTGCAACGTCAGCGTGTAGGCCCCATTGCTGGATGTCAGCGATCCGCCCTTTTCGAGCTTCTGTCCTTCGGTAAGTGTGTCTCCCATGCGAGCGAGCCTACTGACCCAGCGTGCGCATGTATGCCGTTCCGCTCGCCGCAATTCAAACGTTTGGCGAACGGCGAGTGACCCAATTACGTTCAGGCCCAAGCGACTCCGTAGCTCAGTTTACGGAATGGTCAGCTCGTCGCCGGGGTGGATCAGGTCAGGGTTGGAGATGCCACTGGCGTCGGCGATCACCTGGTATTTGCTGCCGTCACCGTAGAAGCGTTCCGCGATCGCCCACAGCGTGTCTCCGGACACGACTGCGTATGTCCGTGCAGCCGGCGGAGGAGGAGGCGGCGCAGGTGCCGGTTCGGGCTCTGCCGCAGGAAGCGGTTCGTCGGCCGCGGCGGGGACCACTTCCGGCGCCTCCTCGGCTGGCGGTGGCGGGGGCGCTTCATCGGTCTGCGTATTCGACGACCACGCCGGTCCATCGAACCCGTACAGCACCAGGTTGCGGTCGTCCTGCAGCAGCAGCCGAACGTCCTTGGCGCCCTTGGTATCGGTGTGCCAGATCGGCTTGTCCGACGTGTAGAGCACGCAGTTGCCGTCCTCTTGCACGTCGAGGCGTTCGGCGTCCTGACCGTTGGTATCCGTCGCCCATACGGCCTCGCTGCCCGCCGCGATCACCAGGTTGCCGTCGTCCTGCAATGTCAACGTGTACGCCCCATTGCGTGATGTCAGCGATTGCCCGCGTTCGAGCTTCTCGCCCTTCATCAGCCTGTCGCTCATGTCGTGGCCCCTTTCCGCTTGATCCCGGCTGAGCTTACTGATCTTGGCTGTGGCCTAGGGCATTTCGAGTCATTACGAGTCAGGAATCGAATCCGAGTCCCAACGCATCCAGCGTGCGCAGCAGGATGTTGCGCTGCCCGGCCGAGTGGTCGGCCCGATCCAGCGACCACCGCGTCGCCTGGATACCGATGCTGGCCAGCGGCTCCGGCGGAAACGGCAACGGTCGCCGACGGACCATCTCCAATTCGGTGCGCGCCGTTGGCTCGCCGTCGAGGAGATCGAGGCACACGTCGGCGGCGAACCGCGCCGCACCCACACCGAGTCCGGTGAACCCGTTGGCATAGGCCACCCGGCCGTCACGTGCCAGCCCCCAGTGCGCGCAGAACCGGGTGTTGGTGTCGATGGCGCCCGCCCAGCGGTGGGTGAACCGGACATCGTCGAGGGCGGGAAAGGTGATGAAGAAGTGTGCGGCCAGCCGCCGGTAGGTGGCCGTCCGGTCCTCGTAGCGGACGTCGACCTTGCGACCGAAGTGGTAGACGGCGTCGTAGCCGCCCCAGACGATCCGGTTGTCCACGGTCAAGCGGTAGTAGTGAAATTGATTGGCGCAGTCGCCAATTCCCTGTCTGTGTCGCCAGCCGACGCGTTCGAGCTGGGCGTCGGTAAGCGGCTCGGTGGCAAGCACGTAGTCGTACACCGGGACGGTGTGCAGCCGGTTGCGCTTCAGCAGGCTCGGAAAGACATTCGTCGCAAGGACGACGTTGCGGCAGGTGATGATCGCCGCACCGCACTCGACGCGCAGCGCGGCGATCACGGATTCGAGGCGTTGCGCGTTGGTGTGCTCGTAGATCTGCACACCGGCGTCCCGGCAGGCGCGGGCCAGTTCCAACGCCAGCTTGGCCGGATGCACGATCGCAGTCGTGTCTGGGTTGTACAGGCCCGCGAGGTAGGTCGGGGAATGAACCTCGTCGCGGACTTCGCTGAGGTCGAGGAACAGTCCCTCGGCCTGGCCGGCTGCGTCGGCGAGCCAGTCGACTTGATGCGGTTCCGTGGCCACCGACAGCATGCCGGTGCGCTGCCATTCGACGTCGAGTCCGAGTGACTCGATGTCGGCCTGCATCCCATCGAGGTTCTGCACGCCCATCGCCTCGAGGGTGTCAATCTCGTTGGGCCAGCGTGTCTTTCCATTCTCGAGGCCGTGTGTCAGGCTGGCGTCGACGAAGCCGCCGTTGCGGCCCGACGCGGCCCAGCCGATCCGATTGGCCTCGATGAGCATGATGCGGCGATCCGGATTTCGCTGGGCGGCATGCAATGCGGCCCACAGCCCGGTGTAGCCCCCACCGATAACCAGCAGGTCGCAGGTGATCGATCCGGTTGCCTTCGGGTATTCCGGCCGCGGAATGTCGAGCCACATCGAGCCGAAGGTGCTTGCCGCAAGCGAACGTTCGACCAGGCCGGGATCGACGTGGTCATCAAACACCGTCTCCACATCGCGGACACTACGGGGTGGCCGCGCATCGTGGCGCAAATCTCAGCGGGCAGGCACCGGTTTTCCGCCGGTGCGCCTGCGGCCAGCACGGCCAACAGCGGCAGGTACGCCGCCATCGCGAAGTCCTCCAGCACCAGGATCGACAGCACGGCCGGGGTTTCCCGGTTGCCCAGCCTGCGCAGGTCGGATAGCAGCCGCGCGATCACACCCGAGGACGAGATGTACGTGACGCCGGCCAGAGCCGGGATGCCAACACCGCTGAGGCCGAGCAGCCAGCCGGCGAGGGTCAGCAGCAGCAACACCACGCCGATGGACGCCCCGGTGCTGACGAACTGCGTGCGGACGGGATCGGTGTGATGCCCTCCCTCGCCGAGTGCGAGCAGCAGCGTCGCCGATACCTGCGATGCCGTCGTCGGTGCCGATCACCACCACCTTGCCGGCCCGCAGGCCGGGCACTTCGCGGGTCGGGTCGGCGAATCGTTCGGCGATGCGCGGCGCGCCGAGAATCTGGGCCAGCGCCTCGGCCTCGTCCTAGGTGAGCCGGAAGACTTGTTGGGCCTGGTCGGGGTCGTACTTGGGATACACCACGATCTCGAAGTCACCGATGCGCCTGGCGACGACGCCGATGCGGTCGCCGTCGTGGTTCTCGAATTCGAACCGCAGGTCGACGCCTGGCAGCAGAACCTCTTTGACATCCATGGGGATCATACTTCCCGGTCGAGCGTCGACTTATGTGCGAACTTTCGCCGTTTCGTCAACGTCAAGTCGACGTCCGGCAGGCAGCCATCCCGGCGGTCCGAAGATGTAGCCGAGCCGGTCGCGCCAGCGCGTCGCGGTGCGCACGTCGCGNGCGATCGCCACATACTCGTGGGTCTGCAGCTTCCAGATGTTGAACGTATCGACCTGTTTGGTGAGGCCGTAGTGCGGCCGCGTGGTCTCTGCCTGGAAGCTGCCGAACAGCCGGTCCCACAGGATCAGAATTCCGCCGTAGTTCTTGTCCAGGTACTGTTGGTCCATGCCGTGGTGAACCCGGTGGTGGGATGCCGTATTGAAGATGAATTCGATTGGCCGCCAGAGCTTTCCGATGCGCTCGGTGTGGATCCAGAACTGGTAGATGAGGTTGATCGAGAAGCTGGCGAACACCATCCACGGCGGAACACCGAAGAGTGGCAACAAAGCCCGTAGGAAGACGTCGCCGCTGATGTTCCATTTCTGCCGCAGTGCGGTGGCGAAATTGAAGTACTGGCTGGAGTGATGGGCCTGGTGAGTGGCCCAGATCAGCCGCACCCGGTGTGCCATCCGGTGATACCAGTAGTAGAGCAGGTCCACGCCGACGATGGCGATCACCCACGTGTACCACTCGGTGGCGGGCAAGTGCCACGGCGCGACGTAGACGTAGAGCGCGGCGTAGCCAAGCAGGGCGATCCCGTTGAGCAACGCGCTGGTCCCAACAGACACCAGGCCCATCCAGATGCTGGCCCACGCGTCGGGCCGCAGATAGGCCCCGGCAGGTGCCTGCTCGGCCTCGGTGTGGGCCAGCTTGCGGGCGGCGGCCCACTCGATGATCAGCAGCAGCAGGAAGAACGGGACCGCGAAGCTCACGGGATCGTGCATCAGCGGCGGCAGCACATCCGAGAATGCTTTTGCCAGGTCCACGACGACACCTCCCGCGGCGAGTTTAGCTGGCGCGCGGCTACCGGCGGTTGAGCACCTGACTGCCCCAGGCCGACCGGATGTGCAGGTCGACGTCGTTTACGACGGCGTCTTGGCGTCCGATGATCAGGCAGGCGCGGTCGGACTCGTCGTACTGCGGCCACAGCGGTTCGCCGGGCAGGCCGTAGGGTTTCGCATCGACGGCAAAGTTCACCCAGCGGGCCCGCATCCGCGCTGACACCACTGCACCGGCCTTTAACCCGCCCAGTTTGAACGTGACGTCCTTNGGTCCGGTGATCAAATTGCCCCAGACGTAGGGCAATTCGGTGGCGTGGGTGGCGCCGATGCCCATCGCCTTGAGCATCAGCGTTGACCAGTCGAATCGGTACAGGTAGACGGGCGCGACTGCGCTGTGACCCTCCGCCAGCCACACCGACGGCATCCGGAAGCCGATGTCGCGCGCGACACCCATCCCCCTGGTCTTGGTGCGCCTGCTGCGATAGACGGCGCCGATCTGGTCCTCGGTCGGTAGCTGCACGTCGGGTTGTTCTGCGGCCATCTCGGCGAACATCCGCCGGATCTCGTGCGGCGTGATCGGCATCAGCGGCGACTTCATCCACTTGAACAGTGCCGCCTCATGCTTGTTGGTGCCGATGATCAACGGCACAGGATGCGAGCGGCCCTCGCGCGCGAGCTTGACGGGATAGTCGGGCACGAGATCGCCGTCGACGATCGGCGCGAATGCCAGCAGACCTGGGCTGCGAAACGGCACGTCGTTGAACAGCTCCCGGGATGCCGCGACGATCGCATCGGCAGGCACATCGGTCAACCGATCAACGTCGTTGGGCCCCAGGCCAAGTGCGCCGATGAATTCTTCGGCGACCCGGCGGCCCCTTGTGGTGTCGTACACCGACGTGGCGGGCGAGCTCTGCGCGATCGCTGCGCTGAACAGTCCCGCGGCGACCGGGGTGGTCAGCAGGGTGGTGACGATGCCGGCACCCGCGGATTCCCCGAAAAGCGTCACCCGGTTCGGATCGCCACCGAATGCGGCGATGTTGTCGCGCACCCAGTGCAGGGCATGGATCACGTCGCGCAGGCCGGGATTGGAGTCGAATCGCCGTGTCGGGGTGGAAAAAGAAGACAAATCGAGGAATCCGAAGGCTCCGAAGCGATAGTTGACGGTCACGACCACAACGTCGCCGCCTGCGCTCAACACGGCGCCGTCGTAGAGCGGTTGGCTCGCCGCACCGAAGATGTACGCGCCGCCGTGAATCCACACCATCACGGGTTTCCGGTCGCCTGCAGCGGTATCCGATGGTGCCCAGACGTTGAGGCTCAGGCAGTCGTCGTCTTGTGGCGCACCGAGGTCGATGGGGATGCGCGGCTCCACTGGTTGCGGGCAGACCGGACCGTAGGAGGTCGCATTGGCGACCTCGCGCCATGGCTTGGGAGGTTCGGGCGCACGCCACCGCAGATCACCTGTCGGGGCGGCGGCGTAACGCACGCCTTTCCACGCCTTGACCAGGCCGTCGTCGCTGCCACGGATCGGTCCGTGCTCAGTGTCGACCACCGTGCTTAAGCCTGTCATCGGACATGATCGTACGGGCAGGTAGCCGATTTCGACCGCTGGAGGCACCGCGGACAGTGCATCGGTGGTGTCTCAATCGTCGGCGGCGCGGCATTCCTGCGTGCCACGTCGCTCGTCGTCGCGGCCCATGCGGTGCCGACGCCGTCCCCGTCCGCCGCATAGGTCATCGACTTCTCTGGCGCAAAGCCGAGTCGCTCGCCGATCGCGACGGCGTCCATGTTCGCCCCGAGAAACACGAAGTCCCACGAGTAGTCGTGTTCCTGGCGGCAATTGTCAGACGCCGATGGTGGGGCGCGCCATCTGAAGGGCGTGGCATAGGTTGGTCGCGTGCGGACATGGGCGCTGCTCTTCGCGGCCATCGCGGTCGAGGTTGCGGCGACACTGTCTTTGCGCGCATCCCAAGACCATTCGGCGTGGCTTCTGCTCGTGGTGGCAGGTTATGTCGGCTCGTTCGTGCTGCTGACGATGGTGCTGCGGGCGGGCATGCCGGTCGGCGTGGCATACGGCATCTGGGGTGCATCGGGCACCGCGGCCACCGCCGTCCTGGCCGCCGCGATATTCGGGGACGCATTCACCTGGCCCATCGCGGCGGGAATTGGTCTGATCATCGCCGGTGTGCTGCTCGTCGAATTCG
>JGI12053J15887_10001184_pt1 | contig 11870 bp, 8 predicted proteins | sample MedBloCAOM1_O3_FD_15887 | JGI IMG/M metagenome (IMG submission 15887)
GCCTCGGTGCGCCATTCCCGAATTAAGCATCACTCCGGCAGCACTGCCGTCGCCTCGATCTCGAGCCGCGCCAGCGGCTCGACCAGGCGCGTGACCTCGACCACCGCCATGGCGGGAAAATGCCGCCCCATGACCTCGCGATAGGCGGCGCCGAGCGCCGGCAGATCGCCGAGATACTCGTCCATGTCGCGCACGTACCAGGTCAACCGTACGATATGCTGCGGCGAGGCGCCGGCCTCCTTGAGCACCGCCGCGATGTTCTCGAGCGCGAGTTTCATCTGCGCCACGAAACCTTGCGCGAAGCGGCCCTGCGCATCCTGTCCGATCATGCCGCCGACGAAGACAGTTTCGCCGCGCGCGCGCATCCCGTTGGCGAAGCCCTTCGGTCGCGGCCAGCTTGCCGGCTGCAGCACGGCGTGGAGGGCGTCGCGATTTTTGCGGGTCGAGCGTTCGGACACGTTGGTTTCCTTTTTCCCGAAGAAAGTCGTCACGAGGCAAGCTGGTGCGAGGCGGGCTCGCCCGCCAGGCGGCGAAGCTCGAAGCGCTGCAGCTTGCCGGTCTGGGTGCGCGGCAGCGCGGCGACGTATTCGATGGCGCGGGGATATTTGTACGGCGCGATATTCGCCTTGACGTAGTCCTGCAGGAGCTTGGTCAGAGCCGCGTCGCCGGCGTGGCCCGGACGCAGCACGACGTAGGCCTTGACGATCTGCCCGCGCTCCGCGTCGGGGGCGCCAACCACGCCGCATTCGGCGATCGCGGGATGGGTGAGGAGTGCCGTCTCCACCTCCGGCCCGGCGATGTTGTAGCCGGCGGAGACGATCATGTCGTCGGAGCGCGCCTGGTACCAGAAGTACCCGTCGGCATCCATGAGGTAGGTGTCGCCGGTAATATTCCAGCCGTCGCGCACGTAGGCGCGCTGGCGTTTGTCGGCGAGATAGCGGCATCCGGTCGGCCCTCGCACGGCGAGGCGGCCGAGGGTGTTGGGCGGGACTTCGTTGCCGCCGGCGTCGACCACGCGCGCCTCGTAGCCGGGCACCGGCCTGCCGGTGGCGCCCGGCCGGATCTCGTCCTCCGGCGAGCCGATGAAGATGTGCAGCATCTCGGTCGCCCCGATGCCGTCGAGGATCTTGATCCCAGTCGCCGCGCGCCAGGCCTCGAACGTGGCCTGCGGCAGCGTCTCGCCGGCGGAGACGCATTTGCGCAGCGATGAAACGTCATGTTCGGCGAGCTTTGCCAGCATCGCCCGATACGCGGTCGGTGCGGTGAAGCAGACCGTCGCACCGAATTGCGCGGCGGCGGCAAGCAGGTCGTCTGGGCCCGCGCGCTCCAGCAGGATGGTGGCCGCGCCGACGCGCAGCGGGAACAGCACAAGGCCGCCGAGCCCGAAGGTAAAGGCGAGCGGCGGCGAGCCCATGAACCGGTCGGTTGCCTGCGCGCGCAGCACGTGGCGGCCGTAGCTGTCGCAGGTCGCCAGCATGTCGCGATGGAAATGCATGGTGCCTTTCGGCTCTCCGGTCGTCCCCGACGTGAAGGCGATCAGGCAGACGTCATCGCTTGCGGTGTCGCAGGCGGTGAAATGCTGGTAGCCCGGTTTTGCCATCAGCGCTTCGAGCGCGTCTGACGTGCCGCTGCCCCAGTACACGACGCGCTCGAGATCGCCGACGAGCGGCAGCGCCTTCTCCATCTCATCTGCCAGGCGGTGATCGCAGAGCGCGAGGCGGATTTTCGCCTTCACGATCGGATAGGCGATCTCCTTGGCGCGCAGCAGCGGCATGGTCGCGACCACGACCCCGCCGGCCTTGATGACGGCGAGATAGGCCGCCACCATCGTCGGGCTGTTGGGGCCACGCAGCAGCACGCGGTGACCGGGCAGGACGCCGAGGTCACGCGTCAGCACATTGGCGATGCGGTTCACCCGCTCGGCCAGTTGCGCATAGCTCAGGCTCTCCGTCGGGGAAATCAGGCACGGCCGGTCGCCATGGCCGCTCGCCGTCCAGCGGTCGAGGAGTTCGACTGCGCAGTTCATGCGATCGGGATATTTCAGCTCCGGCAGGTCGAACAAGAAATCCGGCCATTGCGCGCGCGGCGGAAGGTTGTCGCGCGCGAAGCTGTCGAGATGCGCCGACGGGGTCATGGCTGTCGCTCCTCGCCAAAGTCCATCATGGGTTAAGCCGCTCCCCGTGCGTTCTCCCTATTCCGCGGCGAGCGCCGGGCGCCGCGGATGGTTCTTCAATAATTCGCGCGCGATCACGATCTTCTGGACCTCGGTCGCGCCTTCATAGATGCGCAGCGCCCGGATCTCGCGATAGAGCTCCTCGACCTTGACGCCCTTCTTGATGCCGAGGCCGCCGTGCAACTGCACCGCGCGGTCGATGACGCGTTGCGCCGCCTCGGTGGCGACCATTTTCGCCATCGCGGCCTCGCGGGTGACGCGCGCGGCGCCCTGGTCCTTGGTCCAGGCCGCGCGATAGACCAGCAGCGCCGAGGCGTCGACCTCGCTGGCGCTGTCGGCGATGGCCGCCTGGGTCATCTGTAAGTCGCCGAGCGGCGCGCCGAACAGCCGGCGGCTTGCGGCGTGTGCGACGGTCTCGTGCAAGGCCCGGCGGGCAAAGCCGAGCGCGGCGGCGCCGACGGTGGAGCGGAAGACGTCGAGCGTCGCCATGGCGACCTTGAAACCGTCGCCCGCCATGCCCAAGCGATTGGCCAGCGGCACCCGCACGCCCTCGAACCGCAGCGTTGCGAGCGGATGCGGCGCGATCACGTCGATGCGTTCGGTCACCTGCAGGCCGGCGGTGTCGGCGTCGACCACGAATGCCGAGAGCCCCTTGGCGCCGGCGCCTTCGCCGGTGCGGGCGAAAACGACGTAGTGATCGGCGATGCCGCCGTTGGAGATCCAGGTCTTCACGCCGTCGATGCGCAGATGCGACGGTCCGTCCGGCGTCGCGGTGGTCGCCAGCGCGGCAACGTCGGAGCCGGCTTCCGGCTCCGACAGGGCAAAGGCGGCAATGGCGCGCCCGTCGCGCACCGGCGGGAGATAACGCGCCTGCAGGTCCGCCGAGCCGAACATCGAGATCGAGCCGGTGCCCAGTCCCTGCATGGCAAATGCGAAATCCGCCAGCCCGTCGCGGTAGGCCAGGATTTCGCGGGCGAGGCAAAGCGTGCGCACATCGAGCCGCGGATGCAGCCCGCCGTGCTCGGCCGGCACGACAGCCCTGAGGAAGCCGGCTTCGGCCAGCGCCTGCACGCGGGCCCGGCATGCCGCGTCGACATCGTCGTGCGGCAGCGCGGGCAAGGTGGCGTCGGCCCAGCGCGTCAGCGCCTGCGCGAAGCGACGGTGGCCGTCGTCGAAAAATGGCCAGGTCAGGGTCTCGTCGAGGTCCATGTCAATTGCCCTCGAACACCGGCTTCTGCTTGGCGGCGAAGGCGCGGAACGCGCGCGCGAAATCCTCCGTCTCCATGCACAGCGCCTGGGCGACCGCTTCCGCTTCGATCGCGCTTTCGACCGACATCGCCCATTCCATCTCCAGCATGCGCTTGGTCATGCCATTGGCGAAAGTAGGCCCGGCCGCCAGCTCCGCGGCCAATTGCTGCGCCTGCGCCAGCACCGTGTCGGGCGGCGCGAGCCGGTTGAAGAAGCCCCAGCGCTCCGCCTCCTCGCCGCCCAGCACGCGGCCGGTATAGAGCAGTTCGGCCGCGCGCCCCTGGCCGATGATGCGCGGCAGCATCGCGCAGGCGCCCATGTCGCAGCCGGCCAGCCCGACGCGGTTGAACAGGAACGCCACCTTGGCGGTCGCGGTTCCCAGGCGCAGGTCGGAGGCCATGGCGAGGATGGCGCCGGCGCCCGCGCACACGCCGTCGATGGCGGCGACGATCGGTTGCGGACAGGCGCGCATCGCCTTGATCACCTCGCCGGTCATGCGGGTGAACTCGAGCAGCTCCGCCGTCGCCATGTTGACCAGCGGCTCGATGATCTCGAAGACGTCCCCGCCGGAGCAGAAATTGCCACCGGCGCCGCAGATGACGAAAGCCTTGACGGCCTTCTCCTTGGCCGCAGCGCGGAAGAGATCGGCCAGCTCCGCGTAGCTCTCGAAGGTGAGCGGGTTCTTCTTGTCGGGCCGGTCGAGCGTGATGGTCGCGACCTTGCCGTCGACCGCCAGCCGAACATGCTGCGCGGCGTAGCCCTTGAGCGGCAGGGTGACCGGATTGGCTGCGCTCATCGCGCCCCTCCGTTGCCGATGGCCTTGCGCGCCGACGCCTTGGTCTTGGCGAGGAGGCGCAGGAGCGTCTCGATGTCAGCGGCAGAGAGTTCCGCGAACATCTCGCCGATCCAGTCGCCGTTCTCGCGCGCCATGGCGCGGAAGAACCGGCGCCCCTCGGCGGTGAGGTTCACGATCTGGGCGCGGCGGTCCTTGGGCGAAGGCCGCCGGTTGATGAGGCCCTGCTCGACCAGCCGGTCGACCAGACCGGTGACGTTGCCGTTCGACACCATCATGCGTTGCGAGAGCTCGCCCAGCGTCATGCCCTTCGGCGCCCGGTCGAGCTGCGCCAGCAGATCGAAACGCGGCAGCGTGACCTCGAAGCTGTCGCGCAGACGTCGGCGCACCTCGGTCTCGATCACCTCCTTGCAGGTGAACAGCCGCAGCCACAGGCGCAATTCGTCCTTGTGGTCGTGCGGCCGCTCGGCGACCTTGGTCTCGGCATCGAGGGGGACGGCGCGGTCTTCCATCACATCTCCCCGCCCGCCACTGCGAGCGTCGTCCCGGTCACGGCCGCGGCCTCCGCCGAGCACAGGTAAAGCACGGCGGCGGCGACTTCCTCCGGCCGGATCAGGCGGCCGATCGGCGCGTCCTTCTCGTAGGCGGCGAGCACGTCCGTGCGCGCGCGGCCGGTGGTGGCGGCCACGCGCTCGATGCTGCCGCGCACGAGGTCGGTGTCGGTATAGCCGGGACAGACGGCATTGACCGTGACCCCGCGCGTCGCCATCTCGGCGGCGAGCGCGCGCGTCAGGCCGACCAGCGCGTGCTTCGCGGCGCAATAGGCGCTGACATAGGGGTAGCCCCTGAGGCCGGAGGTGGAAGCGACGTTGACGATGCGGCCGAAGCCACGCTCGATCATGCCCGGCAATACCGCCTGGCTTGCATGGACCGCGCCCATGACGTGGACGTTCCACATCGCCTGGAAAACCGTAGGATCGGCCTTGATGAAGGCGCCGGTCTCGACCGAGCCGGCGTTGTTGACGAGAATGGCGATGGGCCCGCGAGCAGCTTCGGCCGCCATCACTTGGCGCTTGACCTGAACCACATCCGTGACATCGGCGACGCCGCATCCCGCGGCCTCTCCGGCGGCAACCGTCGCGCGCAACGGCGCCTCGCTGCGTCCGACCACGGTCACGGTGGCGCCGGCGCCGGAGAGCGCGGCCGCGACCGCGCGGCCGATGCCGCGTCCCCCGCCGGTGACCAAAGCGTGCTTGCCTGCGAGCGCCATATCCCTGCCGGTCGAGAATCGTGCAGTGGTGGAAATATTTTAAGCTTAAAATGTCCATGCTTCAAGCTTGTCGAAAGAATGTTTTAAGCCTAAAGTAATTGCGAACCGCCACGGGCCGGGAAGGTCCCGGGGCTGGGCAGCCCTTCGCGCTGCGCAGCGCGGGAAACGCCGGCAATAGGTTGGAGACGTGCATGAAAGTTCATGTCATCGGCGGCGGGCCGGCCGGCCTCTATTTCTCGATCCTGATGAAGAAGGCGTGGCCGGCGACGCGCATCACCGTGTTCGAGCGCAACCGCCCCGACGATACCTTCGGCTTCGGCGTGGTGTTCTCCGACCAGACGCTCGATACGTTCGAAAACTATGACCGCGAGAGCTATCGCGCCATCATCGGCCACTTTGCCTATTGGGACGACATCGAGATCCATTTCCGCGGCACCACCCACCGCATCGGCGGCAACGGCTTCTGCGGTTGTGCGCGCGGGACGCTGCTGAAGATCCTGGGTCGGCGCGCGCGCGCGCTCGGCGTCGAGATCAAGTACCAGACGGAAGTCTCGCCGCTCGACCCGGCGATCCGCGATGCCGATCTCGTGGTGGTGGCGGACGGCATCAATTCGCGCATGCGCGACGCCTTTGCCGACCGGTTCAAGCCGAACGTCGATCTGCGGCCGAACTTCTTCTCCTGGATGGGCTCGACGCGGCCCTTCGATGCCTTCACCTTCTTCTTCCGCGAGACCGAGCACGGCATCTTCATCGCCCATTGCTACCAGTACGAGCCGCAGCGCTCGACCTGGATCATCGAGACCGATCCGCGCACCTTTGCGCGCGCCGGTCTCGACCAGCTCGACGAGGAGGCATCGGCACGTTTCGTCGAAACCCTGTTCGCCGAGGAGCTGCAGGGCCACCGGCTCGTCACCAACCGCTCGATCTGGCGCAATTTCCCGACCGTCCGCTGTGAGCGCTGGGTCGCCGACAACATGGTGCTGATCGGTGACGCCAAGGCGACGGCGCATTTCTCCATCGGCTCCGGCACCAAGCTCGCGATGGAGGACGGGATTGCGCTCTACGAGGCGTTCCGCGCCACCGCGGGCAAGCCGGCGCAGCCCGCGCACGCTTCCCCGAAGGGCGGCGCGGTTGCCGCTGCGCTCGCCCATTTCGAGTCCCGGCGGCGCGAAGAAGTGGAGAAGACGCAGCACTCGGCCGACGTCTCGCTGGTATGGTTCGAGCATGTCGAGCGCTTCTGGAACATGGACCCGACGCGCTTCGCGTTCGGCCTGATGACGCGCTCCAAGGCGATCACCTACGACAACCTCGCGCTGCGTGCGCCCGCATTCGTCAACGACGTGGATCGGGTCGTGGCGCGCGATGTTCGTGCGCTCGGCTTCCCTGCCGAGACCTCGAAACCGCTGTCGCCGATGTTCCAGCCGTTCCGCCTGCGCGGCTTGACGCTGGAGAACCGTGTCGTGGTGTCACCGATGTGCCAGTACTCGGCGCAGGACGGCCTGCCGAACGATTGGCACCTCGTCCACTACGGCTCGCGCGCCATCGGCGGCGCCGGCCTGATGTTCACTGAAATGACCGACGTCTCGAAGGACGCGCGTATTTCGCCGGGTTGCGCCGGCATGTACGAGGACGCACACGAAGCCGCGTGGAAGCGCATCGTCGAATTCGTGCATGCGCAATCGCAGACGAAGTTCTGCCTGCAGCTTGGGCATGCCGGCCGCAAGGGCGCGACCAAGCTGATGTGGGAGGGTATCGACGAGCCGCTGGAGGAGGGCGCGTGGCCGATCGTCTCGGCGTCGCCGCTGCCGTATTTCCCGCACAGCGCGGTTCCGCGCGCGATGAGCCGCACCGACATGGAGCAGGCGATCGCCGATTACGTCGCGGCGACCCAGCGCGCCGACCGCGCTGGCTTCGACATGGTCGAAATGCACGCGGCGCACGGCTATCTGCTCGCGAGCTTCATCTCGCCGCTCACCAATCGGCGCACCGATGACTACGGCGGCTCGCCCGAAAACCGCATGCGCTTTCCGCTCGAAGTCTTTCGCGCCATGCGCGCGGCCTGGCCGGACGAGAAGCCGATGTCGGTGCGCATCTCGGCCACCGATTGGGCCGACGGCGGCCTCACCGGCGACGATGCGGTCGAGGTGGCGCGTGCGTTTGCGGATGCCGGCTGCGACCTCATCGACGTGTCCACCGGCCAGACTGTCGCCGACTCGGAGCCCGTGTTCGGCCGCATGTTCCAGACCCCGTTCTCCGACCAGATCCGCAACGAGGCCGGGCTCGCCACCATGTGCGTCGGCGCGATCACGACCGCCGACCAGGTCAACACCATCATCGCGGCCGGCCGTGCCGATCTGGTCGCGCTGGCGCGCCCGCATCTTATGGATCCGTACTTCACCCTGAAGGCGGCGGCCTGGTACGGCGCGCCGGCGATCCATTGTCCGCCGCAATATCTTGCCGGCAAGGACCAGATCTTCCGCAACAGCGTCCGCGACCGCGAGGAGCTGCGCGATTTGCGGCTGAAGGCAAAACCCAAGGGCCACCGCGATACCTGGAAGGAAGCGGCGGAGTAAGGGCTTGCAACGAGTAGTCGTAGCTTGAGTTAGCGTGGCCCCTGCGAATCCGGTTTTGGGCCGCCGACAGCTCCGCTGTTCGGCCCGCCGGAAGTGGGTTCGCGTGCAGTCAGCTGCGACAACAATTCTTCGACCCCAGGGTTCAGGGCCTTGATGTGCGTGCCGGCGTAATGAGTAAGCGCCGCGCGACCGGCGTTCGCCATCGGACGACACTTTTCCGGCACCTGCGCGGTCCCGCCCTTGAGCACGCTGCGCACGGCAGCGAAGGATGCCCCTAGGCAGACGTTTTGGTCTTCCACGGATAATTGGGCGCCCACAGCATCGAAGGCAGCCGCGACCGCGACCGCCACAACTTCATCTATCTCTTGCTCGAATGCTTCGATGGCCGCCGCCTCCATGCACGAACCGCTTGACGGTGCCGGAGCCGATTGCTGTGAGTTCGGCGGCTTTACGGCCGTTGCCGACGGCGGAGGCGCACCAGCCTGTGGCGCCGGACTTGGTTCTTGCAACGGGATTAGCGGCGGGGCCTTACCTTTACCAGGAGCCCGTTCCGCCGCTGAGTTCGGCCGAGAACGCGCTGCCTCCGCGTTTAAATCCATTTCCATTTGAGTGGCCTGACGCAGGCCTTGCTGGAAATTCGATATTGCCAGTTGCATGGACCGTCGCTTCTCGACCGGATCTTTCACTTTGGCCAACTGCTTCAGCGCGTCTTCGCCATCGTCGCTGTATCTCTTGAGGGCCCGCAACGTGATCCTGACCCGATCGCGCTGTTGGGTGCCGTCGTTCCTAAGAATCAGCTCGCCTTGCTCTATTTTGGCGCGTAGCTGCTCGCTCGCTTGCTGTGCGAGCGCCAGATCATCGATCGGACGTCGCGCGTCCACCTCTTCGCTCCGCAACTGCTGCGGGACGACCCACTCCGGGTGCAGATCGTAATTGACGAAATCGGAATAGCCGCCGGCGCCGATTTCCGGCAGCTCAAACGCGGGATCTTTGGGATGCGCCGCTTTCCAGATGTCGGTGAGACTGTCTTTGAGACTCTCGACGTTACGCGTGCCTCGTGCCGCTTCGGCTTTGTCCGTATTTTGTACCGAGTTGGGTGCTCGATATGCGCGACCAATGGCTTCAAGATATTTGTAGATCCCTGCCGCCTGCAGAGTTTTTATGATCTGCGTTCTCTCGCCAGCCGAGAGCAGCCCATAAAAGGAACTGTCGAATTTGTCCGGTGGCGGAACTTGGGGCAAGGAGCCCGTCTCATTGAACGTCTTTGCCGCTTGGTAAGTGAAGGCATATGCTTTGAGAGCCGCGTCGCTGATTGCGCCATCGCTCGTTGCTGCCCGCTGAGCCGGTTGAACTTGGTCGGGCTCGCGTGAAGTCTTGCCCGAGCCGGCCTCGAACGGCTTCCCGCTTTTTTCGTCTTGGTGAAAAAAGATGTCCTGCGCGAAATGCAGGTACTGCCCCAGCACGAGGCTCTTGGCATCCGCCGACGTTGCGGTATCGGAGAGCATTTTGTTCACGGCGCTGGTCAATCCGACAAAGCTGCCACGAACGAAGTCCCTTTGATAGGAAACAGGAAGATAGGCGTAAGAGCCAGCGACGTAGGCATGGTGAGAAACGGCAGCCCAAATTCCTGCGTCAGCTTGCGTCCGGTTCGTTTCCTGCGCGGTGGCCACATCACAAGGGCCGAGCGGGCCGACCTTGCCGAAGGCAGCCGTTGTACGATTGAGATCCATGCTCCAGTTAGCCGAAACGATACGTCGGCTCGTCGATTCGCCGAGACGCCCCTTCGAGTTCGAGGCATTCACTTCAAGCAAGACCACGTAGGTGCCAAAGCCATGAATATCAAAGCCGCTCGCGCGAGCCGGGTTTGGCCCGAACGCGCAGCAGAGCACTGCGGCAAATAACGCAGATTGGATGGAAAATCGGCGCAGCCGATCTGGCGCATGCCCGCGAGAGCTCGGGGCCAGAGGTTGGAACACAATTCGCAGGGCTAAGTCCTTTCGGGCGTCAACCAGCAGTTACACAGAGTACCAAGCTCTTGTTTTGATTGCAACGATCAGGCATGGTCGCCTGTCAACGGTTGGGGCAGGCCAAGCGGCAGGAGCAGAATGTGTCCTACGATTTGAGAGCTTGCCGCCTTCGCGGGTTGGTCCTGCTCGCGTGCGTTTGGGCAATGTCACTGTGTCTGTTGGCCGGATTCCCGGACCCCGCCGCAGCGAACTGGTCGGATGATCCGGAACGTTGCGATGACGCCAACGAGGTGGAGAGGAGCACCGCAGCTTGGTACAATATGTGCGTAGCGAAGAACGAACCAAAACGTCCGGCGCTATTTCTTCCCAGCATTGATCCTCGAAAACTTCCAGACCCCCTCTATTCGCAACTAAAAGCGCAATGCGACGCGTCCCTCCGGAATGACGCAAACCGCGCACAACGTTGCTTGATTGACATGTCGCTTAGTTACCGCGCGAAGGCGCAATGCGGTGCCGTGGCGACGGCGCCGGTTGACGAAGACCTGCGAGCCTGCATGCGCGATGCCAGCGTCGCTATTCTGATGCGGGAGGAACCCACCGTTCGGTCGCGCTGTTCATCGAAGAATCCGGGGAAAGAGCTCATCGATTGTGTCGACGTCGCATACCTGTTCGGCTCTCGCGGAGGCCGGACGGCCGATCAGGAGCGCGCGCTCAACGAGCAGCGCGCCAGCATGACTTCGCGCCTGCGTGACAGTCAGACCAAGGACACGCAGGCTTCCACTAGCCCCGGTAAGGCATCTTCGCCCCCCACGGGCTGCGCTCCCGGCTACGGCATGAAGCCAACCCCCGGCGCGTTCGGCGCCTGGTCGTGCCAGCGGCTGGGCGTGATTTTTCTTACGCCCGAAGGGAAGATCGCTGGGAACCAGAGCGATCCCGGAAATTCCGCTGGCGGTGCTCCAATCAAGACGGACCCGGCTCCCAGTAGTGGGCTTCCAGCGCCATCTCAGCCGAGCGCAAAAATCGGTTCCCCTTCCTGGGCGCCAACGAATGCGCCGTCCACAGCACGGGCTGGGGCGGGCGCAGGGGGGCCCAGCCCGGCGCCGCGGGCGGCTCCGGTCTCCGGAGGTAGCCCCAATCGGCAATCGGACGTCACCGGAGGTCCGTCACGTCCAGGCGGGCAAGACATCCGCAGCTATGACAGCAAGCAGGGAGCGATTGTTGTTGGTGACGGCCGCAAGGTGAACATCAAGCCGATGATGGCGGCGCTGGAAAAAGTGGCGCCCGCGGCGGCCAAGCAACCCTTCGTCGCCTCCCCCGGTGGCGGTCTGCGGCTTTCGCCCGCGGTGCAGCGGGCCCTGGTGCAAAACGGCAGCGCCTTGCGCAAGGTTGGCGGCGTCGAGCTCGACGTCACCTTCGAGAACCTGGCCCTGCTCGGCGTCCCTGAAATGCGCGTGACCGGTCCGGCGACGCTGATCGACAATCCGGTAATGATCTCGCTGCGACGGCTGGTGGCCGCGGCAAAGCCATATGCCGATTCCGCCGAACACTGGCGTTCCCTTCCCGAAGATATCCGCTATCCCGGCGGACTTGGCCGCGTGCATGGGTATGTGCTGGATCCTTCGACCAAGGATGTATTCATTGTCGGCACCCCTGCAATCAGCCGCGAGGCGAGGCTCGACATCGATCTCTTCACCGTGCTGATGGAGACGGTATGGGCAAAGGGTTTGACACCTGGCGTGTCGATTGATCCGATGCCTGCTGGTTCGTCGGGATCAGATGACTCTCCACGAAGGTCGAATATCACGCGCGGCCGAGACGGGACGGCCATCGACTGGCTCGCGCCAAT
>JGI12053J15887_10001185_pt1 | contig 11867 bp, 13 predicted proteins | sample MedBloCAOM1_O3_FD_15887 | JGI IMG/M metagenome (IMG submission 15887)
ACCGCTACGGCGGGTGCGCCGGACGCCAGCACCTGCGCGGCCAGCGCCTGCGGGTCTGCCCCACCGGCAGCGAGCCCAACTACGCGGAAGCGCTGGGGGTTGCGCTGGATGACGTCCAGCGCCTGGACGCCGATGGACCCGGTGCTGCCGAGCAGCAGTACCGTACGTGGGCGATCTGGCAGGTCCATTGAGGTCATTGTTCCCGATGGCAGTGGTGTTAAGCGTGCACGGTAGTGAGTCTGCGCTGGCCGGGCGGTGGTATGCGATGATGTCGGCGTGACCGCGACTGATCAGCACCCCGCCGACCAGGACTCGACCCGCGGCGTGCACTCGACCCACGGTGTGGATCCGGACGAGGAGCCGTCAGCCGCGTGGGGCTGGCATGGCACTCCGCAGCGCGCCGGCAAGATCGCTGGTTGGTTCACCGCTATCGCGCTATTCGCGATGCTGATCGGGAACAACGAAGGTCACGTGGGTGACTTCTTCCTGATCGCCCCCGGCACGATACTTGTGGTGATGCTGATCGCCAGCCACCTCAAGGCCCGCAGAGCCAAGCGGCGCTGAGGATCGGCGGGTGGCCGGCACCCGCGGCTCCCCAGCCGTCGAGCTGGAGGTCGGCCAGCGAACTGTCCGGATCACCAACCCTGAGCGGGTGTACTTCCCCGCCCGGGGCGAGACGAAGATCGACCTGGTGCGCTATTACCTCGCGGTCGGCGACGGCATTGTTCGCGCCCTGTGCGGACGTCCCTGCATGTTGCACCGGTTCCCCACCGGAGTCACCGGCCCCAAGGTGCACCAGAAGCGGCTGCCGGCCGGCGCCCCGCCATGGGTGCAGACGGTACGGGTGGACTTCCCGTCCGGGCGCTCCGCGGACGAGCTGTGCGTCACCGATCTCGCCGACGTGATCTGGGCGGTGCAGATGAGCACTGTGGAGTTCCATCCGTGGAACACCCGGGCCACCCACGTGGAGCACCCAGACGAATGGCGCATCGATCTGGACCCGCAACCCGGCACCGGGTTCGTCGAGGCTCGCCAGGTGGCCATGGTGGTGCAGGAGGTGCTGGCCGAACTCGGTGCGGTGGGTTGGCCGAAAACCTCCGGGGGCCGGGGCATGCACGTCTACGTGCGGATCGAGCCGCGCTGGAGCTTCACAGATGTCCGGCGCGCGGCCCACGCCTTCGCCCGTGAAGTGGAGCGGCGCGCACCGGATCTGGTCACCACCGCGTGGTGGAAGCGAGACCGGATCGCCGCGGTGTTCGTCGACTGGAACCAGAACACCCGCGACCACACGATCCGCGGCGCCTACTCCGTGCGCGGCGTACCCGAGGCGGTGGTGTCCACCCCGCTGCGCTGGGACGAGGTGCCCGACGCCGAACCCGCTGACTTCACGCTTGCCACCGTGCCCGAGCGATTCGCCCGCCTGGGCGACGTACACGCCGGCATCGACGACGCGGTGTTCTCGCTGGAACCGCTCCTCGAGTGGGCCGACCGCGACGAGCGCTAAGCGGGCCGTTGTCACGTGCTGGTGAGGACGTCGGCGAGGTTAAACCGGACGGCCCGCTCCAGTTGGTCGTACGTGCAGCTGCGGGGATCGCGGTCGTCACGCCACCGGACGAATTGGGTGGTGTGCCGGAACCGCACACCTTCCATGTAGTCGTAGCGCACCTCGACGACGCGTTCGGGACGCAGCGGCGTGAAGGACAGGTCTTTGCCGGCGTTCCAGCGGCTGGTCTCGGACTTGCGCGGCGTGCGTTCGCCCTCCTCCTGCCGGGCCCAGGCCCACGGGTGGTCGTCGAAGCCGGTGACGAGCGGCTGGAGCTCGGTCAGCAGTTCCCGGCGCCGAGCCATCGGGAACGCTCCGACCACGCCCACCGACACGAGGACGCCCCGGTCGTCGTAAAGACCCAGCAGCAACGAACCGATGGCGTCCGAGCCGGACTTGTGCAGCCGGTAACCCGCAACGACACAGTCGGCGGTGCGCTCATGCTTGATCTTGGTCATCACCCGCTTGTCCGGCTCGTAGCGCAGGTCGAGACCCTTGGCTATCAGCCCGTCCAGCCCGGCACCTTCGAACTGATCGAACCATCGGCGGGCGACGTCCTGGTCCTGCGTCGCAGGTGTGACATACACCGGTGCGACAGCGCCGGCAAGCGCCTCCTCCAGCGCCGCGCGTCGGAGCACGAGCGGTTCTTGGGTGAGGTCGTCGTCGCCCAGAGCGAGCAGGTCAAAGGCGACGAAGCTTGCCGGGGTCTGCTCGGAAAGCAGCGTGACCCGGCTGGCGGCAGGGTGGATGCGCTGCTGCAGCGCCTCGAAGTCCAAGGTGTTGCGGTCCTGATCGGCGATGACGATCTCACCGTCGATCACCGCGCGGGACGGGAAGTTCGCGAGGACCGCGACGACGATCTCGGGAAAGTAGCGGGTCATCGGCCGTTCCTTGCGGCTACCGATCTCTACCTCGTCACCGTCGCGAAAAATGATCGACCTGAAGCCGTCCCACTTCGGTTCATAGTGCTGGCCGGCGGGAATCGCGGTTGCAGGCTTGGCCAGCATCGGCGCGACAGGCGGCATGACGGGAAGGTGCACGACCTTCAGTGTCCTCGCTGGTCAATCTACCCGCGGGACGGGCGCGGGGTTCAGGGCTGGGATGCCGCGAGCTGGCCGCAGGCGGCTGCGATCTCGCGGCCGCGGGTGTCCCGGACGGTGCAGGCCACCCCGCATGCGCGCACCCGCGCCACGAACTCCTCCTGCGCGGGCCGCGGGCTGGCGTCCCATTCGCTGCCCGGGGTGGGGTTAAGTGGAATCAGGTTGACGTGTACCAGCGCGCCCAGGTGTTCCCGCAGTAGCCGGCCGAGCAGGTCAGCCCGCCAGGGCTGGTCGTTGACGTCCCGGATCAGCGCGTACTCGATGGACACCCGACGTCCCGTGGTGTCGGCATAATGCCGCGCGGCATCGAGCACTTCGGCGACCTTCCACCGGCGGTTCACCGGGACCAACGTGTCCCGCAAGTCGTCGTCCGGGGTGTGCAGCGACACCGCGAGTGTGACCTGTAGTCCTTCGGCGGCCAGCCGCCGGATCGCCGGCACCAGCCCCACTGTCGATACCGTCACCGACCGTTGAGACAGCCCCAGCCCGTCCGGGGCGGGATCGGTGATCCGGCGGACGGCAGTGACAACCCGTTGGTAGTTGGCCAGCGGCTCGCCCATTCCCATGAACACGACGTTGGATAGCCGACCGGGTCCACCGGTCAGCTCACCGTCGCGCATCGCGGCTGCGGCGGCGCGGACCTGATCGACGACCTCCGAGGTGGACAGGTTGCGGGTCAGCCCGGCCTGCCCGGTAGCGCAGAACGGGCACGCCATCCCGCAGCCGGCCTGGCTGGAGACACACACCGTGGCCCGGTCCGGGTAGCGCATCAGCACGCTCTCGGTGAGGGTCCCGTCCACCGCACGCCACAGCGTCTTACGGGTTGTGCCGGCGTCNCAGCTGACGTGCCGCACCGGGGTGGCCAATTCAGGAAGCAGCGCAGCAACAAGCCGGTCCCGTCGCGCCGCGGGCAGGTCGGTCATCGCGGCCGGGTCGGTGCTCAACCGCGTGAAGTAGTGTCGGGCCAGTTGGTCGGCGCGAAATGCCGGCTCGCCCAACTCAGTGACAACCGCGCGACGCTCATCGCGGTCAAGGTCGGCAAGGTGCCGTGGCGGCATTCCGCGGCGGGGAGCCTCGAATACCAAGGGCAGCGCAGTCATCTCGCTTTCCAGTGTCCCACGGTGAGAACTGTGGGCTCGCGGCGCAGGTGCAGACGGTAGCGGACGGGAATGGTCAATCCTGACGTCTGGGCAATCGCTCGCGCCGCCACCTTCGGAGTGAACTCGATGCGCAGGGCGTCCTCCAGATCACCACGATTGCGAAACCGCCAGATGGTGTCCACCCGGCGGCAGTCGAAGCCTTGGGCAGCGAAGAACGCCTCGACGGCGGCCGGCCGGTAGCGAGGCGCTGCCGCGCACAACCACTCGCCATAAGGGCCGTGGTTCCCGTCCAGATCGATCACGACCGTGGTACCGCCCGGGCGCAGCACGCGGCGCGCCTCGGCCAGCCCGCGTTCGCAACCTGGGCCGAAGAAGTATGCGACCCGGGCGTGCACCAGATCGACGCTGGAGTCGGGCAACGGCAGCCGTTGAGCGCGGCCGAAGAGCACCCGGACGCGGGCCAGGTCACCAACCCGTCGGCGGGCTCGAATCACCAGCGGATGGTGTGGCTCCACGCCGACCACGCTGCGAGCGCGTTCGGCGAACTGAGGCAGATGAAACCCGTCCCCGCAGCCGACATCGGCGACGTCGGCGCCACCCCAGTCAATCTGATCGGCCAATGCTGCCCACAGCGCCCCATCCGCGTCGACCGCCTGATTCTCCCGTTCGTAGACCTCAGGCCAGTGCCAGATGTTGGGGCTGGCGAGCACGCCTGGGTCGGTCACCGGTCTATTGTGCCTGCGCGCCAAGCAGTAGCCCGAATCTTGTAGTGTCGCGCGGTGACCGAGGACACATTCTTTCCGGGACTGATCTGCTGGATCGACGTATCGAGCACCGATCCGGCCCGCAGTCGCGACTTCTACGCTGGGTTGTTCGGCTGGACCTACGAGATCGACCCAGACCCAGGCACCGGGAATTACACCATCGCGCTGCGTGGCGGGGAACCGGTGGCTGGACTGGCAGGCGTTCCAGTGGAGGCAGACCAACCGGTCGCTTGGCGGCTGTATCTGGCCAGTGCCAACATCATGCACACCGCCGATACGTTCGCTCAGTGGGGTGGACAGGTGCTCTATGGGCCGGTGGATGCGCCAGGACAAGGCAGCGTGTTCATCGGGGCGGACCCGACCGGCGGGGTGATCGGATTCTGGGAGCCGGGTCCGCCGTGGACGTTTCATACCACCGACCCCGGGTCGCTGATTTGGGCCGAGTTGAACACCTGGGATGGCCAGCTGGCCGACGAGTTCTACGCAAACCTCTTCGGCTACCAGCAGAATCAGATCGGTGATGGCCGCTATGTGGATTACACCACCTGGTCGCGGGGTGGGCCGACGATGCTGGCCAGGTTACAGATGAACGAGGATTGGGCCCGCGAAATCCCTGCGCACTGGATGCTTCACTTCGCGGTGGACCCGCAGATCGGCACGGACGGTGCGGTCAATCGGGTGCTCGACCTCGGCGGGCGGGTGGAGATTTATCCCTACGACACCGAGTTGGGACGGATCGCGCGGGTCGCCGACCCGTCGGGGGCTCACTTCGCGCTGATCGATCCCACCACGCGGGTCGTGCCGCCGCCGACCAGCATCGCCGACGAAGCCGGGTACCTCCACTAGAACGGTACGAGCAGGCTCAGCAGCAGCCAGGCCACGACCGCTGAGGGCAGCAGTGAGTCGAGGCGGTCCATCAATCCGCCGTGGCCGGGCAGCATGGTTCCCATGTCCTTGACGCCCAGATCGCGCTTGATCAGCGATTCGATCAGATCCCCTCCGGTCGCGGTGAGCACGATCGCCGCCCCGAACAACACCCCACGCCAGGGCTGACCGTCCAACAAGAGGGTCACCGACAGAGCACCTGCCGCAGTCCCGACCAGGAGGGATCCAATGAAACCCTCCCAGGACTTCTTCGGACTGATCAACGGCGCCATCAGGTGCCGGCCGCCCAGGACTCCGGTGGCGTAGCCGCCAACGTCCGAACCGACCGCGGCGAGCATCAGGCACAGGACCCGCGCCGCTCCATCAGCTGGTATCACCAGCAACGTTGCGAATGCGGCGAAGCCTGCCACGTAAGCCGCGCTGAACACCGAGGCGCTGACGTCCCGGAGATACCCCGCCGCGCCACTGGGAAAGCGCCACACCAGGCAGACCAGCACTGTGATCACGAATGCGAGGAGTATCCCGTCACGGCCGAACGGCCAAGCCAGCCACACCATCGCTTGACCACCGAGCACTACCGGTGGCAACGAGACCGCGATACCCCCGCGGCGCATCGCGCCGGCCAGCTCCCAACTGGAAATCGCCACGGCCGCAGCAACGATCCCGATGAACACATGTCGCACCGTGAATAACGCAACCAGGACCCCAGAACTCAGCAGCAGCCCGACTGCGATCGCGGCCCACAGGTTCCGGCCCGCCCTGGGAGTACCGAGGCGCCGCGCCGGGTCCACGGCGGAGGTGGGTCGCTCGGGCGAACCGCTGGCGGCCATTCAGACCTCGAGCAGTTCAGATTCCTTGTGTTTGACAAGCTCATCGATCTGCCCCACGTACCGGTGCGTGAAGGCCTCCAGCTCCTTCTCTGCCCGTGCCACGTCGTCCTCACCTGCCTCGCCGTCGCGACCGATGCGGCTGAGCTGTTCCTTGGCCCTGCGACGGATATTGCGAATGGATACCTTGGCCTCTTCGCCCTTGCTGTGCGCCACCTTGACCAGGTCCCGGCGACGTTCCTGCGACAGCTGCGGGATGAGGACCCGGATGATCATCCCGTCATTAGTGGGATTGACGCCCAAGTCGGAATCCCGGATCGCCTTCTCCATCGGCCGCAGCTGGCTTGGATCGTAGGGCTTGATCACGGCCATCCGAGCCTCGGGAACCGAGACGCTAGCGAGTTGGATCAAGGGCGTGGCTGAGCCGTAATAGTCTACGACGATCTTGGAGAACATCGTGGGGCTGGCTCGACCGGTACGCACTGTGGCGAGGTCCTCCTTGGCCACTGATACGGCCTTCTCCATCTTCTCTTCGGCGTCGAAGAGGGTGTCGTCGATCACGGCTGCTCCTTGTGAACTAGCGTTATGCCGCAGAGCTGACCAGGGTTCCGATGGGCTCGCCACGTACTGCCCGAGCGATGTTGCCTTCGGTAAGCAGATTGAACACGATAATCGGCAGCTTGTTGTCCATGCAGAGGCTGAATGCGGTCGCATCCGCGACTTTGAGGCCGCGTTCGAGTACCTCGCGATGGGTGATGTGGGTGAACATCGTGGCGGAAGGATCGATCTTCGGGTCTGCGGTGTATACCCCGTCGACCGCCTTGCCCAATAGCAGAACCTCGCAACAGATCTCCAGCGCTCGCTGAGCGCCGGTGGTATCGGTGGAGAAGTAGGGCATCCCCACGCCAGCCCCGAAGATCACCACCCGGCCTTTCTCAAGGTGCCTGATGGCTCGGCGCGGAATGTATGGCTCAGCGACCTGACCCATCGTGATAGCCGTCTGCACCCGGGTGTCGATCTTATGCTCACGTTCCAGAAAGTCCTGCAGAGCTAGGCAGTTCATCACCGTGCCGAGCATTCCCATGTAGTCGGCGCGGGACCGTTCCATCCCACCCTGCTGGAGTTCTTCGCCACGGAAGAAGTTTCCCCCGCCGATCACCACCGCCATCTGCACGCCGCTGGCCACCACGTCGGCGATCTGCCGCGCGACAGCCTTGACGACCTCCGGGTCTACCCCGACCCCACCGCCGCCGAACATCTCGCCGCCGAGCTTGAGGAGCACTCTGCGGTATTCGGGAGCCACCAGCCGGTCGACCATCATTGGGTGTCAGGCCTGGCCGACCTCGAAGCGGGCGAAGCGCCGCACAACCATTCCGGCCTCGTCCAGCAGCGCCTTGACGGTCTTCTTGGATTCCTGCACGGAAGACTGCTCCAGCAACACGGCGTCCTTGAAGAAACCGTTGAGGCGGCCCTCGACAATCTTCGGTAGGGCCTGCTCCGGCTTGCCCTCCTGGCGAGCGGTCTCCTCGGCGATGCGCCGTTCGTCGGCCAGCACGTCGGCTGGCACCTCGTCCCGAGTGACGTAGCGCGGTTTCATGGCGGCGACCTGCATCGCTACAGCTCGAGCCGTCTCGCCTGAACCGCCGTCATACTCCACAAGCACGCCCACCGCGGGGGGCAGGTCCGAAGCGCGGCGGTGCAGGTAGGTCGCCACCTCGCCGTCGAAAGACACTACCCGGCGCAACTGCAGCTTCTCACCGATCTTGGCCGAGACGTCCTGCACCGCGTCGTCGACCGTGCCGCCGTTGAGCTGCGCCCGCGCGAGCGTCTCCGCGTCGGCCGGTCGGGTCCGGATCGCCTCAGCAACGATCTTGCGGGCGAGTTCCTGAAAGTCGGCGCCCTTGGCCACGAAGTCGGTCTCGCAGTTGAGTTCGATCATCACGCCGCCCTCGGCCGCCACCAGGCCATTGGCCGTGGTGCGCTCAGCACGCTTGCCGACGTCCTTGGCGCCCTTGATCCGCAGCAGTTCAACCGCCCGGTCGAAGTCGCCGCCGGATTCTTCCAGGGCCTTCTTGCAATCCATCATCCCGGAACCAGTGAGGTCCCGGATCCGCTTCACATCGGCGGCAGAGTAATTCGCCATCGTGACTTACCGTCCTGGAGATTTCGTTATCGGATCGAAGCAGAGCGGGCAGCCGACCTCTTAGGACTGCGATACGCCGTTGTTGGCGGCCATAGGTTCCGCCTGCGACGGCTCGGCTTCCTGTTCGCCAACGTTGGTCGACGCAGGGGTGAGAGGGGCGGGCTTGCCGGCGTCGCCGGCGACAGGACTGCCGGGCACGACGGAGCTCGAAACCATCAGCTCCTGCTCCCATTCCGCCAGCGGCTCGTGAACATTGGCCCCGACCTCTGGCTTGTCCGAGCCATCGGCTCCGGCAGAGCGTCCGCCTCGCGACATCAAGCCGTCGGCGGTGGCGTCGGCCACGACCCGAGTGAGAAGCGCCGCGGAGCGGATCGCATCGTCGTTGCCCGGGATGGGGTAGTCGACCTCGTCGGGATCGCAGTTGGTGTCCAGGATGGCGACCACCGGGATGCCCAGCTTGCGGGCCTCACCGACGGCGATCTGCTCCTTTTTGGTGTCGACTATCCACACCGCACTGGGCACCCGCTGCATGTCCCGAATCCCACCCAGCGTCTTCTCAAGCTTGTCTTTCTCCCGGGTGCGCATCAGGATTTCCTTCTTGGTCAGCCCGGAAAAGCCACCGGTCTGCTCCATCGATTCAAGCTCCTTGAGGCGCTGCAGGCGCTTGTGCACGGTGGAGAAGTTCGTGAGCATGCCGCCCAGCCAGCGGTGGTTCACGAACGGCATACCAACCCGCTGCGCGTGATGCGAGATCGCTTCCTGAGCCTGCTTCTTGGTCCCGATGAACAGAATCGAACCGCCGTGGGCCACGGTCTGCTTGATGAACTCGTAGGCCCGGTCGATGTAGGTCAAGGTCTGCTGCAGGTCGATGATGTAGATGCCGTTGCGCTCGGTGAAGATGTAGCGTTTCATCTTCGGGTTCCAGCGGCGGGTCTGGTGCCCGAAGTGCACGCCGGAGTCGAGCAGCTGCTTCATGGTGACGACGGCCATAGCCGGTGCACACCTCAATGTGTCAGGCACGTTGGCTTGCGCCAGCGCGCTCATGCGGTTGTCACGGCGGGCCGGGTTGGACCGCCGTCCTGGCGCCAGACCAGCGGCCGGACCCCGTGCGATCAAGACCGCGACGAGGACCGCCGGACGCCGAGGCCCCGGTAGGGCGCAGCGCTGGCGCGCGAAGTCGACCCGCATGCGAGTCGCATGTTCAGTGTACGACCTGCCTGGCTCCAACCGCAGCCCAGGTGGTCGCACAGCCCGCAGTTGTCCACAGCGCCCGCCTCATCCCCAACCTATCGGCCCTGTAGCTGGGCAGCGGGCCGCAATGCGGTGACGCTGTCGTTGTGTCTCGGAACCTAGTCGCCACCGTGCTCATCGTGGTTGTGTGCGGTGGGCCGCTGGGACTGTCCGATCTGCCCGGGTGGCGTGATCATGCAGTCCCGACCACAGCTCTGACCGCCGTGGTGCAACGAGCCGGAGCTGATGACATCGGTGACGAACCCGAGCGGTGGTTTGGCTGGCCGCTCGCCGGTTCTCCGACCGTGGTCCGGGCTTTCCACCCGCCGGCGGTGCGGTACGGGCCAGGGCATCGTGGCGTTGACCTCGCCTCGACGGCTGGAGCTCCGGTGCTCGCCGCTGGCTCCGGCACGGTGGTATTCGCCGGCATCCTGGCCGGCCGCGGTGTGGTGTCGGTGGACCATCCAGGGGGACTGCGCACGACCTATGAGCCGGTGTCACCGACCGTCACCGCTGGCGATCGGGTGGTCAGGGGTCAGGGGATCGGCACTGTGCAGCCCGGCCACCTGGGCTGCACCGTCATGGCCTGCCTGCACTGGGGCGTCCTGCGCCGCCTGACGGAAGGGGCGGCGCCGGGTAGAGAACAAGACACGCAATACCTGGACCCACTGCGACTGCTCGCCGGAACACGGGTGCGTCTGCTGCCCATCAACGACTTGGTGGATCAGCAATGATGTCGCCGACGCAGGACGAACGCGGCCGCGTCAACCAGCGGATGCTTCCAGTAACTTGCTCCGGAGTCGCAGCACCGCCCTGGTGTGCAGCTGGCATACCCGTGATTCCGTCACGCCAAGAACCCGTCCTATTTCGGCGAGGGTGAGATTCTCGAAGTAATAGAGCGAGACCACTACTTGGTCCCGGTCGGTGAGCTGCGAGACCGCCTCGGCAAGCAGGCGCCTGCTCTCCACGGAATCGAGCACAGCGCCCGGCTCCTGAGCGGCGTCGTCAGGCAGCGTTTCGGCGATCGACGTGCCGCCGCGACCCACCGCCATGAGTTCGTCCAGCGCAATCACACTGGTGAGCTGCAGCTGGGCATAGAGCTCGCGCAGATCGGCGACGCTGACACCGAGTTCCACGGCCACCTCCGCGTCAGTTGCCGAGCGCTGCAACCGGCTCTCCAAGCGTTCCAGCGCACGCTCCACGTCACGGGCCCGGCTGCGCACTGAACGGGGCACCCAATCCTGTGCGCGCAGCTCGTCGAGGATCGCGCCCCGGATCCGCTGCATCGCATAGGTCTCGAACTTCAATCCCCGCTCAGGTTCGAACCGGCTGATGGCGTCCCAAAGGCCGAACACGCCCGACTGCACCAGGTCCGCGATATCGACATGGGCGGGTAGTCCCGTTCCAACCCGGCCGGCAACATACTTCACCAAAGGCGCATAGTGCAGTAGCAGGCGGTCACGCAGAGTCGCGTCGCGATGCTGCCCATAGGCTTGCCACAACGCGACGATGCCGGCATCTACGTCCCCGATCCTGCCGCCCGCAGTCCCGCTAACGGCCGTGAAATCAGCGGGGGCTACCGCGGTCAGGACGCGGTCGCAACCCCCGGCGGACTCAGGAACGGGGGTGGCTCCGGTCATGGATCGCCTTCAGCCTCTCGACAGTCACATGCGTGTAGAGCTGCGTGGTGGCGAGCGTAGCGTGACCGAGCAACTCCTGAACGGCGCGCAGATCCGCGCCACCCTCCAGTAGATGGGTCGCGGCGCTGTGCCGCAGGCCGTGCGGACCCATATCGGGCGCATCCCGCACCGCACCGACTACGTCATGCACCACGGTTCGGATTATCCGCTGATCGACTCGACCACCGCGCGCTCCGAGGAACAGCGCCGCTGCTGAATGCGGTTGCGCGAGTGCCGGGCGCCCTCCTTCGAGCCAGCGCAGCAGCGCGCGTTCAGCGGGCAGCCCATAGGGCACTGCGCGTTCCTTGGCGCCCTTGCCGAGTACCCGGACCAGGCGCCGCTGCGTGTCGATATCGCCAAGGTCAAGTCCGCACAGCTCGGCAACACGAATCCCGGTCGCGTACAACAGTTCCGTCACAGCGTGATCACGAAACGCGATCGGATCCTCCTCGGCGGCGCCGCGTTGGGCAGCGTTCAGTGCGGCGGCGGCCTGTTGCGGCTGCAGCACTGCGGGCAAGGCTCGCTGCGGGCGCGGTGCGACCAGCCGCCATCCGGGGTCGCTGTCCAGCACACCGGCTCGAGTAGCCCAGGCAGTG
>JGI12053J15887_10001186_pt1 | contig 11860 bp, 12 predicted proteins | sample MedBloCAOM1_O3_FD_15887 | JGI IMG/M metagenome (IMG submission 15887)
ACCGCCGCGACCGGCTCGCCGGCAAAACGCACGATTTCGTGGGCCAGCAGCCGCCGCGGCGGCGCCGTCATCGGCGAGCCGTCGGGCCGCTTGAAAACCAGCAGCGTCGGAAGGGTGCCGATGTCGTCGGCGACCAGATCGGCGCCCGTGTAAACCGCCTCGACGCCAGGCATTTCCCTGGCGGCCTTGATATCGATCGACACGATGTTCGCGTGGGCATGCGGCGAGCGCAGCACATGCAGCCACAACGCGCCGTCTTCCGGTCTGTCGTCGATGAACTGCCCCTTCCCGGTGAGAAGTCGCTGATCTTCGAGCCGCTTGACGGGCTGGCCCGCCCCGAAACGCATGTTGCCGGGAAGAATATTCATCAGTTTGTCCTTGGAGTCTCTTTGTTCAGTCGCTGCGTTCTAGCCGATACGCAAGGAACAGGCCAACCAACGTTTTGATGTCCGCGGCGTTCAAAAATCGTCATGGCCGGGCTTGTCCCTTGCTCCGTCATTCCGGGATGCGCCGTCAGGCGCAGACCCGGAAATCTCGAGCTGATCATCTCTGGATTCCGGGTTCGCGCTGCGCGCGCCCCGGAATGACGGACGGCAGGCGAACTGTCACCCGATCTCCCGCAGCACCGCTTCGACCGCCTTGCGCTCGTCCGGCGTCAATGCGGCCTGCGGCGGAAGCGGATCGCCGACGTCGTAACCCTGGATGGCAAGCCCGGCCTTGATGCAGGCGGCCAGATTGTAGCGCGCAAAGGCTTCGTTGATGCGCCACAATCTGCGTTGCAGCGTCAGCGCCTCGTCCCAGCGCGTGGCCTTGCAGAGATTGTAAAGCTCGACGCTCTGGCGCGGAATGATGCAGGCCGGGCCCGCCATCCAGCCGACCCCGCCGATCAGCATCACCGCGGCCGGGATATGCGCCGAGGCCGAGAACACGCGGATAGCGTCGCCGCAGCGGTTCATGATCGACAACAGCCGCCCGGTATTGGTGGAGGCATCCTTGATGTAGCCGATCCGCGGATGGGTGGCGAGTCGCGCGATCACGTCGAGCGTCAGATCGGATCGCTGAAATTGCGGATTGGTGTAGATCACCACGGGAATATCAACGGCATCCGCGATGGCGCGAAAATAGCATTCGACCTGCGCATCGCCGAGCGGGAAATACGCTTCCAGAATTGCAAGAATGCCGTCGGCGCCCAGTTTCTCATACGACTGCGCCTGCGCGACGGCATCGGCCGTCGCGGTCGATGCGACACCGGCGACCACCGGCACGCGGCCCTTTACCGCTTCGATCGTGGTCTGCACCACGGTCCTGCGCTGCGCGGTGTTGAGATAGGCGAACTCGCCGGTCGAGCCGAGCGGCGTCAGCCCGTGCACGCCCGACTTGATAAGATCGTCGCAGAGACGGCCGAGCACGTCGGTGCGGACTTTTCCGTCAGCATCAACCGGCGACACCAGATAGGGAAAGACGCCGCGGAAATCAGCCATTGCAGGCGCCGATGTAGCGGTCCGGCATGTGATCGCGCAGCCGCGGCGGCAGCATATCGATCAGAATTCCTCCGGGATCGGTACGCATGTTCGAAAATCCCATGCCGGTCAGGAGCGCCGTGGCCAGTTTGATCCGCGCCGCGATCGACAGCACCGCGGAAAGCGGCCCAAGTAAATGATCCCTGAGATCCTTGGCAACGCCGCTGACGAAGGGGGGAAAATCCGAACTCGTATCGGAGGCCAGACTGGCTTTATCGAACCTGCCCTGTCGTTCGCAGTTCAGAACCCGCCCGAGATGTCTGAAACCAAACGAAGTGGGTGCGACGGTCGGCACAATATCGTCGCCGTGGATCAGCCGATAGGTGCGCATCCCCAGCTGTTGATTGTACAATTCGGCAAACGCCTTGTTGCCCGGGCGCGGCATGCCGAAGGTGTAGACGGCGTCGACGTCGGCCTGCAACTCGGTGCCGATCCGGTTCGCGATCAGTGCCGCGAGCGCGCCGCCCAGGCTGTGCCCGGTGACGAAAACCTTGCCGCCCGGCGGAACGCATTGTTCGAGCAATTGCTTCAGTTCGGACCAGACGACGTCGGCGGCTACTTCGTAGCCTTCAGCCGTGTCGGTCGTCACGTCCAGATGCGCATCGAAGTCCGAAATCCAGTTGGCCAGCGAGACCGGATCGGTGCCGGCGAACGCGACGATCACGGCCATCGGGTGGCTGGCGACGAAACAATGCGTGCTCGCCTTCGGCAGCACGGTCTTGGATTCCTCGACAAGCACTCCGCCCTCGACCAGAGCGAGCCCGAACGATTGCAGAATTTTCGCGATTTTTTCGGGCTCGTCGGTCTCGTAAGCAAGCTGCGACATCCACGCCATCGCCCTGGCGTTGCCGATCTCGAATTCCGTCCCGCCGGAAAATTGCTTGAACGCGTCCGGATTATAAAGCTCGGCCGGAAGCTTGGTGAGAAAGCTCAAAATACGGCTCCATCCATCGTTGCATGCAATTTGGGCCCGATCGAATTTGGCGAGCGCACCACGCCGAACAGCACTGCGAACTCACACACTTTTTCTTTTCCATGATGGCATAACGCCCTGCGCCGATCGCGACCAATCGATGATAGCAAGCCCCCGCTCGCGCGTCCCGCGATATCTGCCGGTTGACAGGTGCAAGCGTATCACCGAGATTCGGAACCGAAAACACCGGCTATCGACCGCGATGATCGTCGCCTGCACGGGCGCGGCGGCATCCTCGCCAATATGTTGATCCACCCGAGCCGAAAAAAGGGCGGCGTAACCGGCACCGTCACATTTCGCCAGGCAGACCAATGCCCGTCAGCTTTCAGGAAATACTCACAGCGTTCGAATTCGCTGGAATGAGCGGAGACTTCGGCACGCATCAGGCCATCCTGTGCAGGCGCACCGGCAAGATCTATTGCCGCTCCGAATTTCCCGACCTGGACGAGTTGAACGACGAGATGCCTGATGACGTCGAGGATGATGAGAAATACGTCGCGATCCCCGACAAACAAGAGCTCGGTCTCGGCAAGCCGCTGGCGCTGGACTTTGCACGCGAATTTCTGCCGAGCGACTTCGATGAGGTTAGATATATCTTCAGCAAGAGAGGCGCCTACAAGAAATTTCGAGCGCTGCTGATACGAAGAGACGTTCTTGATTCCTGGTACGATTTCGAGGCGAAAGCCACCGAACAAGCCTTGCGCGAGTGGTGCGAGTTCAATGCGATAGAAGTCGCCGGCTGATGCCTTGCGACGCGGTAGCAAGGTACGTGAGCAAGCCATCTATTCCTTTGCTCGTTTGCCGGGCGCCGCCATCACGAGAAATCGTGCCTCAACGTGGCTGCGATCCGCTCCAGCGCCCAGTCGACCTGATCCGCGGTGATCACAAGTGGCGGCGCGATCCGGATCGTGTGTCCATGGGTGTCCTTGGCAAGGATGCCTCTGCTCTGCAGCGCCTCGCAGTAGCGACGGGCGTCGCCCGCTTCCGGGTGAAGCTCGACCGCCAGCATCAGCCCGCGTCCGCGCACCTCCCGGATCGTGTTGGTGCGGATGCTCTTCAGGCCATCGAGGAAGCGCGCGCCCTGGACGGCTGCGTTCTCGATCATCCCTTCCTCGACGAGCACGCGCAGGGCTGCCCGCGCCACCGCGCAGGCCAGCGGGTTGCCGCCGAAGGTCGAGCCGTGCTGGCCGGGTTTCAGGGTGCCGAGCACCGCGTTGTTCGAAAGCACGGCCGACACCGGATAGAAGCCGCCGGACAACGCCTTGCCGAGCAGCGTCACGTCGGCCTCAATGCCATCGTGCTGCTCGGCGAGCAGTTTGCCGGTGCGGCCTAGCCCGGTCTGGATCTCGTCCAAGATCAACATCACGTCGTGCGCGGTGCAGAGTTCGCGGACCTTCGCAAAATAGCCGGATGGCGGGATGATGACGCCGGCCTCTCCCTGGATCGGTTCGACGAGGAAGGCGACCGTGTTCGGCGTGATCGCCTCCTCCAGCGCCCCGGCGTTGCCGAAGGGGATGATCCGAAAGCCCGGCGCGAATGGCCCGAAATGCTCAACGGCCGCCGCGTCGGTGCTGAAGCCGATGATACCGAGGGTGCGTCCGTGGAAGTTGTCGGCGCAGACGATGATCTCGGCTTGCCCGTCCGGCACGCCCTTCACCTCGTAGCCCCACTTGCGCACCGACTTGATGGCGCTCTCCACTGCCTCGGCACCGCTGTTCATGGGCAGCACCTTGTGGGAGCCGGTCAACTCCGCGATCTGCTCGTAGAAGGGAAGCCAGCTGGTCATTGTGGAAGGCGCGGGAGGTCAATGTCAGCCTGCCCGCCTGCTCCACCATGGCGGCCAGGATCTTCGGATGGCAGTGGCCCTGGTTGACAGCCGAATAGGCGGACAGGCAATCGAGATAACGGTTGCCTTGCGTATCCCACACCCAGACCCCTTCGCCGCGCGACAGAACCACGCCGAGCGGCTCGTAGTTCTGGGCGCCCAGGCGCGCTTCCGTCGCGATGAAATCGGCAACGGTTGAACTCATCTTTCGTCACTCCAGTTGCAGGTCTCGCCAGTTGCAGGTCTCGCCAGTTGCAGGTCTCGCCAGTTGCAGGTCTCGGATGGGCGGAATCGCTTTCATAACCAGAACCAATGCACGTTTCGCAGCTCGCGGACCCACCAACCCCGCCGTTAGTTAGGCCAATGCCCCTTGCAAAATACGACGGTTCATCTATGTATATCCTTGTTGGATATACATAGAAATAATGCCATGACAAGCTCTACGGTATTCACCAGCAATCGCAGCCAGGCCGTCCGGCTGCCCAAGGCCGTTGCCTTCCCAGCGGGCGTGCATCAGGTGGATATTTTGAAGATTGGCCGCAGCCGCCTGATCGTACCACAAGGCAGACGGTGGGACGACTTGTTTCAGCAAGGTCCGCGCGCAAGTGACGACTTCATGGCTGAGCGCGAGCAGCCGCCGGCCGAGGAGCGCGAGCCGCTCTGATGCTCACCTACATGCTCGATACCAATATCTGCATCCATGTGATGAAGAATTATCCGCCGAATCTGCTGGAGAAATTCAACGCATTGGCGGAGGAACTCTGCATCTCCAGCATCACGCTCGGTGAGTTGCATTATGGCGCGGAGAAATCGGCTCGCCGTGCCGATAACCTGACCGCGATCCAGCATTTCGTGGCGCGCCTCGACGTGTTGGCGTTCGAGGCTAAAGCGGCGGCGCACTACGGACAGGTCAGGGCGGAACTGGAACGTGCGGGAGCGCCCTGCAGCCCGCATGATATGCAGATTGGCGGTCATGCCCGTAGCGAAGGGCTGATCGTCGTAACCAATAATATGCGCGAGTTCAGCCGCATGCCGGGAATCAGAGCTGAGAATTGGGCCTGACCGAAGCGCCGTGATGTTCGACGTTCGGCGAGCAAAAGCCGCGCCAAGGATTTTGGTTTTACCGCGAGCCGCGAAAATCACGGCATCATGGCGCGCCACTCGGAACAACACTGCGAACGCGTATGTGATTGAACTAAAAACATAATTTTTTGGCCGGGCAATCCGCTAATTCCAGCATATCTTGGATACGTGATCAGGACCGCTGCCAGCCACCGTAGCCCCTCGCGGACTACCCACGACCGGCTGCGCGCCAACAGGGGCGAGCGCAGAGCCGCGGCATCCGTGCCTTATTGGTATTTCGATGCGATCTCTGCGGTCCCGACTGTTGGCTCTTTGGATCATGCTGGTCGTTTCAGGTGGAGCGACCGCATACCTTCTATTCGAGTCATTTCAGCAGACTTCAATTGCGCGCGTTGCGCGATCCGAAGAATTGGTGGGGCGGGCCTGCCGTGATATTGCCGACCGCTATCAATTCTTCGTCTCCGGATGGGGCGGCGCACCCGTCGATGACCTGCTCAAGCAGCAGCTTGTAACGGTCGTGGAGGCCGCCCTTGCAAGTGCCATCGGCGTGGAGGGGGGAATATGGCAGGCTGATGCGGGCTCGCTTGCATACGCGTTTCCCTCTTACGAGGGTACAGGGCCAAAGACCGACCTTCCGGCTGCGGAATTGAACACGATCCGGCAGGTGAACGTTGAAGCCTTGCGGTCCGGACGTCCCGCCTCTAATCGCCAATCCGGGCGGTCCCAGGTCCTTCTTGTGCACGCCTGCCCGCTTCGCGGGCCGCTCCAGGGCGTGACCGGCTGGACCATGACGCGAACGTTCACGGCCGAAGGACCAGCCTACAATCAATTGCTGGCCGGCCTGTTTGTCCTTGCTCTGACGATCTTTGGCTCTGCCGTTTGGCTCGCTCGCCTGCTCTATTCATGGTCGCGGAAAATCGCGCTGCTCGAGACCGCTCTTGGCGACCGGGAAAGCGGTTCGGTCGATCTTCCGAAGCTTCCAAGCACCGGCGAGCAGGAACTCGACCGCCTGGTGGATGCCGTGAACAGCACCGGTGAGCGCGTGTCGCTGGAACGACGACGCGCGACCGCGGCCGAACGTCTTGCGGCCGTCGGACGTCTGTCAGCCGGCCTCGCGCATGAGATCCGCAATCCGATCGCGGCAATGCGCCTGAAGGCAGAGAATGCTCTCGCGTCGAGTGATCCTGCGCGCAAGGACACCTCTCTCGAAGCTATCCTGCAGCAGGTGGCCCGCCTCGACGCCCTGTTGCGCGACCTCCTTGAAATGACCCAGGCGCGCAACCCCAAATTCGCGGATGTCGAGTTGCCCTCGTTCCTGCAGCGCACCGTCGAAGCCCATCGGGAGCTGGCGGCAGGGGAAGGTCTCGCGCTGAAAATTGGAACTCAGGAACTGCACAATCCGTTACCCCGTTTTGATCCCTCTCAGATGCAGCGGGCCTTGGACAACCTGATCCTCAACGCCATCCAAAACACCCCCGCCGGTGGGTCCGTCGTTGTCGATGCCTTTCCCCGCGATGGCAATCTGCTGTTGCGCGTTGCGGACACGGGTCCGGGCGTGAGCGACGAAATCCGGGACCGCCTGTTCGAACCGTTCGCAACCGCCCGGTCGGACGGGACAGGGCTTGGGCTTGCCATCGTCCGCGAAATCGCGCGCGATCATGGTGGGGACGTGCGCCTCGTGACGACCGGAGGCGGTGCAACCTTTGAGATTGAAGTGCCATGGCAACCATCCTGATCATCGACGACGACGCGGCATTGCGCGAGAGTCTTGCCGAGACGCTGACCGACCTTGGCCACGCGCCCCGAATGGCGTCCTCCGGGCGCGAGGGCCTGGCAGCTCTTTCGGACGAAGTGGACGCCGTGCTTCTCGACCTGCGGATGCCCGGCGGAATCGACGGTATCGAGGCTCTCCGTCGGATTCGCTCGCATCGTGACGCGCCTCCGGTTGTGGTGTTAACGGCGTTTGCGAGCGCGGAGAATACCATCGAAGCCATGAGGCTCGGCGCCTTCGATCATCTCACCAAGCCGATCGGACGCGACGAACTGAAAGCCCTGTTGCAGCGGCTGCCATCTCGCACGCGGTCCGTAAGCAACGCTCCAGAAGGCGGCAACGGCACGCTGATCGGATCGAGCGAGGCGATGCGGCGCGTGCAGAAAGCGATCGGGCTCGCGGCGGACAGCAACGCCATCGTTCTCATCCTTGGCGAGACCGGCACGGGCAAGGAATTGGTGGCCCGTGCCTTGCACGATCACAGCCGGCGAAAGGAGAGCCCGTTCATTGCGGTCAACTGCGCTGCCATCCCCGCGGACCTGATCGAAAGCGAACTGTTCGGCCATGTGAAGGGCTCGTTCACGGGAGCGACCAGCGACCGCTCCGGCGCGTTCCGAGACGCCGAGAATGGGACGCTGTTTCTCGATGAGATCGGCGACATGCCGCTTGCGATGCAGGCAAAGATCCTCCGGGCTCTGCAAGAGCAGGTGATCACGCCCGTCGGCGGCAAACCGGTGCGAACCGCCGCGCGAATCATCGCGGCGACGCACCGGGACTTATCGAAGCTCGTGGCGACGAACGAATTTCGCGAAGACCTATACTATAGACTTAACGTCGTGCCGATCGCGATTCCCCCGTTACGCGAGCGGCCGTCCGACATTGTTCCGCTGGCCGAGCATTTCCTTGTCCTTTCCGCATCTTCCAGCCATTCGCAGAAACAGCTCAGTCCCGCTGCAGTTGAAAAGTTGTCCCGCCATGGCTGGCCCGGCAATGTGCGGGAACTTCGCAACGTGATCGAACGCGCCTGTGTGCTGACAAGGGGCGACGTCATCGAAGCCAGCGATATCGATACGAGCGGCGAGCAAGTCCGGTGGCTATCGAACAGCGCCTTGCTGGAAGCGGACTTGCCGACCGCGGTGGCCATGCTCGAAGAGGCGATGATCCGGAAAGCGCTCGAGGCTTGCGGCGGTAACCGAACGGAAGCAGCGCGTCGCCTCAACATCAACCGCCAACTTCTCTACACCAAGATGCAGCGCTACGGGCTGACGGATGGCGCGCTGTCAGAAAACCAGACACTCGCCGTCGGGAAAGACGACACCTGAATACAGGCGCCCGCACTAACTCCTTCAAAATCAACGATCCGCCTGTTGGCACATCGCTTGCTGAACAGAAACACGGGCGGCTTCGTCACACATCCGAAGGAGTTTTCCGATGAAGATGAAACGAACACAAATGCTGTTAAGCGCGCTTCTCGCCACAACGGCCCTTACGGTGGGCGCTGCGGCCTACTCACAGACCATGGGCCCCGTATGGGATTCTTCGCAGCTCCCCGAATCGCGCGGCACTGTGAGACAGTACACGCTGACCCCGCGCGGCGACGCGGATGGACTAATCCTGAACGACGGCACCGAAGTAAAGCTGCCGCCGCATCTCACTGGACAGATCGTCTTTGCGATTCGGCCGGGCGACCAGGTTTCAATTCGCGGATTGCGCGCCCGCGCGATTCCGCTCATCGATGCAGCCTCGATCACCAATGTCGCGACCGGCAAGGGCGTCGTCGACAACGGCCCGCCGGATGGACCGGATCGCGGCGGCTATGAGCAAGCCTATAGCGGCAGGATTGCCTCGCCGTTGCATGGCAAGCGCGGCGAAGTGAATGGAGCGCTGCTCGATGACGGCACCGTGCTTCGCCTTCCCCCGCCGGAAGCAGAACGTCTGGAAGGCTGGCTGCGGCCGGGTCAGACGGTCTCCGTGCGCGGCGACGTTCTCGATACCGCGCTCGGCAAGGCGATCGACGTACGGGCAATCGGGAGTTCGCCGGAGCAGATGACCGAACTCGCAGGTCCTCGTCCGCGGCGAGGACCAAAGGGCGGCCCTGACCGGCTTGGCCCGCCCCCTCCCCCGCCGGGCTTCGCTCCACCCCTGCCCCCGCCGCCGCGGGGCTAACCAGCACATTTCGTTTCAGCAGACCAAACAGGAGACAAACATGCACTGGATTGACCCCGACAGCCTGCCGGAAGTGGCAGGCACCCTCGAACGCTTCGTTCTCAACTCGCATGGCGAAGTCGACGGCTTTGTCATGAACGGTCAGACGCAAACACCGATTCTCGTTCACACCCCTCCTCACATGGAAGGCGAGGTAACCCGTAACGCGAAGGTAGGCGACAAACTCCGGGTGCGAGGGGTGCGGCCGCGTGACGCCGATGTACTTGCCGCCGTCGCGGTGACCGGAGAGAGCGGCCGGCAGATCGTCGATAAGGGTCCGGATCACGACCGCAAACATCCGAAGATCGAGCATCAAAAGATGCAGCTTGAGGGAACCGTCCGGCTCTCGCTGTTCGGTCCGAAAGGCGAACTTCGCGGCGCGCTGCTGGCCGATGGCACCATCATACGCATCGGCCCGAAGGAGGCCGAACACCTCACCAAGCTTCTCATGCCTGGCACCAGGATCGCTGTGAGCGGCGACGGTGTTGAAACCCAACACGGTCGCGTCGTCCAAGCGAAAGAAATCGGCAGCGAAATGGACGACCTTCGTCCCATTAAGGGACCGAAGCACAAGGCCAAGCCAGGGCCCCGGCACAACCGCGAGGCGCGCACTTAAGACCAGGCCGCGTCGGCGGGAGAAGAAGAAGGCAATTAAATCGAGGCTGGAACCGCGATGCCACAAAGAGATGACCAGAGAATGGCCGGCCGCGCGCTCGATGCCGCCAATTTCTTCCTCGCCGACGTGCGCGACGGGCTTGGGCCCTATCTTGCCATCTACCTCCTGACCGAAAAGAAATGGGATGAAGCCCGCATCGGCATCGTCATGTCGATCGCGGCGATTGCGGGCATCGTTGTGCAAACGCCGGCCGGCGCGCTGGTCGACGCTACAAAATCGAAGCGCATGGTGATGGTCGGCGCCGCGATCCTCGTCACCGCCGCGTCGCTATTGCTGCCGTTGTTTCCGGGCTTCTGGCCGGTTGCGATCTCGCAAGGCATCGCGCACGCAGCCGGCGTGATTTTCCCGCCGGCGATTGCGGCGGTATCGCTGGGCCTGGTCGGTCACCGTGCCTTCACCGCTCGGATCGGGCGCAACGAGACCTTCAACCATGCGGGCAATGCCGTAGCCGCAGCGATCGCCGGCGGTTCGGCCTATCTGTTTGGTCCAACTGTCGTGTTCTATCTTCTGGCTGTGACGTCCCTCGCCAGCCTTGTCAGTGTCCTTGCCATTCCGGAAAGTGCCATCGATCATGATCTCGCGCGCGGCCTTCATGACGCTGAGCAAGGAACCGGGCAGGAACGAGACCAGCCGACCGGACTGAGTGTCCTCCTGACCTGCCGGCCGCTGCTGATCTTCGCGGTTTGCGTGGCATTGTTTCACCTGTCGAATGCGGCGATGCTGCCGCTGGTGGGACAAAAGCTCGCGCTGCGGGACGGGGATCTCGGCACAAGCCTGATGTCGGCCTGCATCATTGCCGCGCAGATCGTCATGACGCCGATGGCCATGCTGGTCGGGACCAAGGCGGACAGTTGGGGGCACAAGCGGTTTTTTCTCGCAGCGCTGCTCATCCTGCCCGTTCGCGGCGCGCTCTATACCTTGTCCGATAATGCCGCATGGCTGGTGGGCGTCCAGCTTCTCGACGGTATCGGCGCTGGAATCCTTGGCGCTATCTTTCCCGTGATCGTCGCCGAGCTCATGCGCGACACCGGCCGCTTCAATGTCGCGCAGGGTGCCATCATCACCGCGCAAAGTATCGGCGCCGCCCTCTCGACGACGTTGGCGGGACTGGTCGTCGTCAAGGCGAGCTACGGCGCCGCGTTTCTCACGCTCGGTGCCATTGCCGCCATTGGAGCCGCGGTCTGCACGCTCGCCTTGCCGGAGACGCGGGAAATTTCCGCTCAAAGCTCGCGCCGCTGGGGTCAGACGGCGCGGCCGGCCTCCGGTATCGCTGCCGGATAGAAACACAGTCCTTGGAGGATCATTTGCCGACCGCGCCGCACGAAGCCACTATCGCCTGGAGCATCATTGCCCTGGCCACCGCGGGGGTCATTATCCGGCCCTTTCGCCTGCCCGAGGCGATCTGGGCGCTGGCCGGAGCCGCCGTGCTTGTGCTGTTTGGCCTGCTGCCGTGGAGCGATGCGCTCAACGGCATGCGCAAGGGCGTCGACGTCTATCTCTTCCTCGCCGGCATGATGCTGATTGCCGAGTTGGCGCGGCGCGAGGGCCTGTTCGACTACCTTGCGGCGTTCGCCGTCGAACATGCGCGCGGCTCGCCGCAGCGGCTGTTTCTGCTGGTCTATCTCATCGGCACGCTTGTGACCGTTCTCCTGTCCAATGACGCTACCGCGATCGTGCTGACGCCGGCGGTCTATGCCGCTACCCGCGCCGCCGGCGCAACTCCCCGGCCCTATCTTTTCGTCTGCGCCTTCATCGCCAACGCGGCGAGCTTCGTGCTGCCCATCTCCAATCCCGCCAATCTCGTCGT
>JGI12053J15887_10001190_pt1 | contig 11851 bp, 10 predicted proteins | sample MedBloCAOM1_O3_FD_15887 | JGI IMG/M metagenome (IMG submission 15887)
GGAGGGTGAGGTGGGCAACGGGCTTGCGCCAGCACCATCTCGCCCTTGGCAGACACCACCTCACCTCCCCATTGCTTCGCAATGGGTCCCTTCCTCTCCCCCGCTGCGCGGCGGAGAGGACTGATGAATCCAGCTCAATCGATGACCCAGTATTCGTGCGGCTGCTCGATCGACTCGTCGTTGTTGGTCTCGTGCGGCTGCGCCTTGTGCAGGTGGTAGCGCTTCTGGTTCACCTCGACGACCGCCCGGCCCTCGTGCCGTTCCATCACCGTTCCGCCGAACGGATCGCCGTCGGGCAGGCTGCCGTAGAAGGTATCGCCGCCGTGCAGCGTCGGCACGTCGCCGGCATCCGTCTTGTCGCGCTGCAGGACGAGCACCGATCCCGTGCTGAGGGTTTGCATCAGGAGCGATGCCTGCCAATTCGCCATCCGTGCCTCCGCTGGTTGCCCCGAGCATAGCGTTCCCGAGATGTGCTAACAAAGCATGCAATATCCAACGGAGGGAATTCGCGATGAGCGACGCCAACAAGACCACGGGACTGCAGCTTCGTTCCCTGATCGCCAAGTCCGGCGAGCTTGAACTGTCTTTGGCAAAGGTCGAGCTTCCCGAGCCCGGTCCGGACCAGGTGCTGGTCAAGGTCGAGGCGACGCCTATAAATCCGTCGGACCTCGGCCTGCTGCTCGGGCCGGCCGACATGGCGACGGCGAAATCGACCGGCAGCGGCGAGGGCGTCAAGGTTACGGCCAAGGTGCCGGCCACCTCCCTGCCCTTCCTGGCGGCGCGGCTCGATGAGGCCATGCCGGTCGGCAACGAAGGCGCGGGCACGGTGATCAAGGCCGGTTCGTCGGAGGCGGCCCAGGCGCTGAAAGGCAAGTCGGTGTCGATGGTGGGCGGCGGGATGTATGCGCAATACCGCCTGCTGAAGGCGACCGACTGCCAGCCGCTCCCGGCCGGCACGACGGCCGCCGAGGGCGCCTCGTGGTTCGTCAATCCGCTGACGGCGCTCGGCATGACCGAGACCATGAAGCGCGAAGGCCACACCGCGCTGGTGCACACTGCGGCCGCCTCCAACCTGGGCCAGATGCTGAACAAGATCTGCCTCGAGGACGGCATCGGCCTGGTCAACATCGTGCGCAGCGCCGAGCAGGCCAAACTTTTGCGCGGCATCGGCGCCAAGCATGTGGTCGACTCGAGCGCGCCCGGCTTCACCGACGACCTGACGCAGGCGCTGGTCGAGACCGGCGCCACGATCGCCTTCGACGCCATCGGCGGCGGCAAGCTCGCCAGCCAGATCCTGACCTGCATGGAAATCGCGCTCAACAAGACCGCCAAGGTCTACAGCCGCTATGGCTCGACCACGCACAAGCAGGTCTATGTCTATGGCGGCCTCAACACCGGACCGATCGAACTCGTACGCAACTACGGCATGGCGTGGGGCGTCGGCGGCTGGCTGCTGACGCCGTTCCTGCAGAAGATCGGCCGGCCGGAGCAGGTGCGGCTGCGCGAGCGTGTGGTCAAGGGCCTGAAGACGACCTTTGCGAGCCACTACACGCAGGTGATCTCGCTGCCGGAGGTGCTCGATCTCAAGAACATCGCGATCTACAACAAGCGCGCGACTGGCGAGAAGTTTCTGATCAATCCGAACAAGTAATTCATGCGCGCCTCCCCACGCTTCGCGTGGGGAGGTCGCCCGAAGGGCTGGAGGGGTCAAGCTCTTCTCTTCCGTCATTCATGACCCCTCGCTAGCGATTTGCCGGTCACGAGGCTGCACTCCAAAACCTCGTTTCCATCAATTCCCGCATTTTCCGCAATTTCCGCTACCCGTTTTGACTGTCGACAGCGTCGGGTTGCCGGCACTGCTTGCAGTCCGGGGACGCCGGCACGACGCCACGCCCATCCGCCAAGAGCGGGGGATCGTCGGCTTCGAACCATCGACGGGGCTGACATGGCGGTAATCTTTCTGCCGGCTACGAGTGAAGTCATGCCCCGAACTTAAGTATAAGTCAAGTAATAGTTTAGTGTGTCTATAGATTGAGACGATGCCGGATGGGAATAAGTAAGCACCATTGAGGGGGGGAAACGATTTTCCCCAAATGCCGAAGTACCGACCGATCGCGAAGGCGGGGCATCACACGATGTGTCCACGCCTTAGCAGTTCTGCCGGGGAGGAAAAGTTGTCAGTGCTTGTCGGAGCGCGCCAGGACCCCGAGGCCGTCCGCATTCAAGTCATCGATCGTGATCTCGCTCGCCTTGCCGTCCGGCCCGATCGTGAAGGTGATCGATGACAGCCATCCCGGCGTTTCCACGAAGGGTGCATAGAGGAAGGTGTCGCGGTTGAAGTGCCTGAGCGAATGCCGGCGGTCGGCCGGGCCGAGATGCAGGACGAGCTCCGGACCCACGTCTTCGATCCTGGCCTCGCCCACATAGTCGTTCGAATAGGTTCCGGCGTAGGCCGCCAACGGCAGCGCCGCGCCTTTTATCTCGGGCGGATTGGCATAGGAGGCCATGGCGCGCTTCTGTGCCCCCGACCCGAGGTTGGTGTCGTAGAATTCGTTCCAGTGCGCGATCCAGTCGCGCTCCGGCTTGCCGTCGAAGACCGTGTCGAGGAACGAGGCCGCCAGGCCCTCGGGAACGCCCGTCGGAAAGGCGTTGCTCAGCACGACGATGCCGAGCTGCTCGTTGGGAAGGAGATTGGCGACCGTACGCGCTCCCGCGCTGAAGGCGCCGGCATGGCTCCATTCGACGCCATGCGTACGATAAGCGACACCCCAACCCAGCGCGTAGAACCTGACTTCTCCGGTGCCCGGATCGACGCCGCTCACGCTGGCAGGAATATGGGTTTGCGCGAGGGCGGCGCCGTCGACGATCTGCCGGTCGCCGAGCTTGCCCTTGGCGAGCTCGAGCCGCAGCCACTGGGCAAGGTCGCGCGCGCTGGAGCTTGCGCCGCCGGCAGGCGATTGCGCGTCGGCATTGCGCCGCGTGAACGAGGCCCACTGGCCGTCGATCCTGACATGCAGCGCGGCGCGATTGGGACGGGCGATGAAATCGCGGTAGCGCGAGCTGGTCGAGGTCATGCCGAGCGGCTTGTAGAGCCTTTCCTCGGCGGCCTCCTCCCAGCCCTTGCCCGATACACGCGCCGCGGAAACCGCGCCCTCGGTGAGGCCGAAATTGCTGTAGGCGTAGCCGCCGCGGAAGCTGTAGCCCGGCTTTGCGAGACGCAGACGGCGGAGGATTTCCCCCTGGGTGTAGCCCAGCTCCTCGATGTCGTTGCCGACGGTGCCCGACAACCCGCTGCGATGGGAAAACAGGTCGCGGATCGTGACCTCCGCCGTGGGATAGGGATCGTGCAACGCAAAGCCGGGATCGATATCGCGGATGCGGGAGTCCCACGACACGTGGCCATCGCCCACCAACCCGGCGACCACGGTCGCGGCAATCGGCTTGGAGAGCGACGCCAGCTGAAACACCGTGTCGCCGTCGACCTTGTCGCTGCCGCCGGATTGACGGAGACCGAAGCCGGCGAGATAGACCACCTCGTCGCGATGGACGACGGCGATCGAGAGACCTGGCACCTCGCCCTTCGCGACGGTCTGCTCGGCGAGCGCCTTCAGCCCGGGCAGCGCCGCGAGCACCTTTTCCCTGGTCGCCGATTGAGCGACGGCGGAAGTCGACAGGAGCGACGCCGCGAGAGCGGCGCACAATGTTACTCGAAGCATTCTGCACTCCCGTAACGCTGAGCCGATATTCCGCGGATGGCTCCGCGGATGCTGGACAAGGTAGCATCCTGCCGGCTTCCCTTGCACCGAGGTTCAACGGTTCATCCGGATTGTGCGACCCCACAAGAGAGAGGAACGCCATGCGGCTCAAGGACAAGATCGGCATCGTCACCGCCGCCGGCTCGGGCATGGGCCGCGCCGGCGCCGTCCGCTTTGCCAAGGAAGGCGCCAAGGTCGCCGTGGTCGACCTCGACGGCGCCAGCGTCGATTCAGCGGTGAAGGAGATCACCGCCGCCGGCGGCAAGGCGATCGGCATCACGGCCGACCTGCGCGAAGACGCCAACGCCCGGCGCATCGTGCGCGAGACGGCGAACGCCTTTGGTGGGCTCGACTTCGTGTGGAACCATCTCGGCCATCCGGGGCCGGCGTCGGTCGAGGGCATCGACATGGCGGACTTCGCACTCGCCGTCGACCTCAACTTGCGCTCGCAGATCGTCACCACCGAGGCCGCCCTGCCCGAGCTGAAGGCGCGCGGCGGCGGCAGCCTTTTGTACACCGCCTCGACCTCGGGCCTGCAAGGATCGCAGTTCAGCCCGGTCTACTCGGCCGTGAAGTTCGGCGTCGTGGGCTTTGCCCGCGCGCTCGCCAAGCGCGTCGCCAAGGATGGCGTGCGGGTCAACGTCATCTGCCCGGGCGCCACCGACACGCCGATGCTGCGCGTCTTCGTCGCCCGCCCCGACCAGCAGAGCACCCAGGGCCGCGACCCCGAGCAGCTCGTCGCCCAGCGTGCCGGCCAGAACCCGATGGGCCGCCCGGCGCGACCCGAGGAGATCGCCAATGCGGCGCTGTTCCTGATCTCGGACGAGGCGTCGTTCATCACGGGGGCGGCGTTGCCGGTGGATGGGGGGACAACGGCTTAAGGAGATAGCGGCGACAAATGTGGCCTCCATCGCTCAGACCGCCGCCGCATCGTGCTCGTAGAGCCAGCCGATATTGGCGATCGAGCGGTCGCTGGATGTCGTCATCGCCTCGTCACGCTTCTGCTGCTCGGGGCCGTCATGCAGATGGAAGCGCGTGCGATTGGCCGCACTCGCCTCCTGCAGGCGCGTCGTGCCCGGCTTGGCTCTTCGATGATTGGGCTCGTGCGGCCTGTTAAATAACCGGCAACAGGGAACGGCGCATGTCGTCGCGCTGCTCGTGCCGACTGCTGTGCGGGTCGACCTTACGGCGCGCACTCGAAAGGCTCCGTGCCGCAAACCGGTGGCATGGGATTTGCGTCGATATTCCGGAGACTGCCCGCGTTGTCGGGGCTCGCAAGGGCAGCAGGCGAGGAGAAATCCGGCCGGCAAACGCCACCCCTTCAATCGAGGAGTCGTGACCACATGAAACGTCGAGTTCTTCTGCAAGGGGCTGCGGGCGCAGCACTGCTGGCGGGTGGGAGCAGATCGGCACTGGCGCAGAGCCGCGCCGAGATACTGCGCTATGTAACCGGCGCCACCATCAACACGCTGGACACCACCATGCCCGGGGCGACACGCGAATCGTTCGGCCTCAGCATGAACGTGTACGACCGGCTGTTCACCTTCGGGCGCAAGAAGGTCGGCGACTACTGGGTGTTCGATCCGGACACGATTCGCGGCGAACTGGCCAAGTCCTACAGCATCAGCCCGGACAGCAAGGTGATCACCATCACGCTCCGTCCCGATGCGACCTGGCACGACGGCACGCCGGTGACGGCGGAGGACGTCAAGTGGTCGCTGGATCGTGCGGTCTCGGCCAAATCTTTGGCCGGGCCGCAGTTCACCACGGGATCGCTGACCAAGCCCGAGCAGTTCAAGATCGTCGATGCGCAGGTGGTTACGGTCACGGTCGAGAAGCCCGATCGCCTGGCGCTGGCCAATCTCTGCGTACCCTACGCGATGATGATCAACAGCAAGCTGGCCAGGAAGAACGCCACCGCCGAGGACCCATGGGCGCAGGAGTGGATGAAGACCAACACTGCCGCCAGCGGCGCCTACATCGTGGAAAGCCACAAGCCTGGCGAAAGTACCGTGCTGCGCCGCAACGAGAAATGGCTCGGCGGCGCGGGCGGCGCCTTGGCGAACTTCCGGCGCATCATCATCCAGACCGTGCCGGAGCCCGCGACGCGCGCCAACCTGGTCGAGCGCGGCGACGCCGACCTCGCCATCGACCTGGCCGCCAGCGACCTGCCGACCCTCGAGAAGTCGGCCAAGTCCAAGGTGGTCTCCATGCCGCAGACCAACGGCTTCACGCACATCTCGATGAACACGCAGATGGCGCCGTTCGACAATCCCAAGGTCCGTCAGGCGGTGGCGGCGGCGCTGCCCTACGAGGACATGTTCAAGGCCTCGATCTTCAGCCGGGGCAAGAAGCTCTATGACGCCACGTGGTCCACCACGCCACCGGATGCGAGCTTCCCTCAGCCGATCCCGAACAAGACCGACCCTGCACTTGCCAAGACGCTCTTGACCGAGGCGGGCTTTCCCAACGGCTTCTCGACGACCTTCGCTTTCACCGTGGGCCAGACGGCGACAGCCGAGCCGTTGGCGGCGCTGATCAAGGAGGCACTGGGCAAGGTCGGCATCCAGGTCGAGATCCAGAAGAAGCCGGACGCCGAATTCAACACGCTCGAATCCGACAAGAAGATGCCGTTCTTCACGGACGCCGCCACGGCCTGGCTGCCCTACACCTATTACTTCTTCTATCTCTACTTCACGCGCGACCAGCGCTGGAACTTCGCGTCGTTCAAGAGCACCAAGATGGAGGACCTGACCCTCGACGCACGCTATCAGACCGACCAGGCGAAGTACGACGACGATTGCAAGAAGATGATCGAGATCTTCGCCGCGGAGACGCCTCTGATCATGCTCTGGCAGCCCAACCACGACGCCGTGATGGCCAAGTCGGTCGACGGCTATACCTACCAGTTCTACCGGCAAGCCGACTTCCGCGATCTTCGCAGGGTGTAGCGGGTGATCGCCGCCATCGCCCAGCGCGTGGGTCGGCGCCTGCTGGCGTCGATTCCGGCGCTGCTCGGCGTGGTGATCGTCACCTTCACGCTGATGCGGGTGCTGCCCGGCGATCCGGCCGTGTTCTTCGCGTCCGGCCCCAGCGCCGGACGCGAGGAGATCGAGGAGCTGCGCCGCACCATGGGCCTCGACAAGCCGATCCCGGTGCAGCTCTTCCGCTACCTGGGCGATCTGGCGCGCGGCGACCTGGGGCGGTCGATGACGACCGGCCAGCCCGTCGTGCTCGACATACGGCGCCGGCTGCCGGCGTCGCTGGAGCTGACCTGCACGGCCCTGGTCATCGCGCTGTTCCTGTCCCTGCCGCTCGGCATCTTCGCCGCCCTGCGCCAGGGATCGGTGGTCGACCACGCGGTGCGGCTGCTCTGCACGCTGGGCGTCTGCGTGCCCACCTTCGTGTCGGGGCTGCTGCTGATCTACGCCTTCTACTATCTCCTGGGATGGGCGCCCGATCCGACGGCGCGGATCGACATCTTCGCCTCGGCCCCGCCCGACATCACCGGCTTCTACCTGATCGACTTCGCCCTGACCGGCGACTGGGAGGGCTGGTGGGCGGCGTTCCGGCAGCTCCTGTTGCCGGCCGTCACGATGGCGCTGTTCGTCCTGGCGCCGCTGGCGCGCATGACCCGCGCCTCCATGCTGTCCGTGCTGGGCAGCGACTTCATCCGCACGGCGCACGCCATGGGCCTGCCGCGGCTACGCATCATCGTGGCCTACGCGCTGCGCAACGCCCTGCTGCCGGTGCTGACGATCACCGGGATCGTGTTCTCCACCATGCTCGGGGCCAATGTCCTGGTGGAGAAGGTCTTTTCCTGGCCGGGCGTCGCGTCCTACGCGCTGGATGCCCTGCTGGCGTCCGACTACGCGCCGGTGCAGGCGTTCGTGCTGCTGATGGCGTCGATCTTCGTGCTGGTGAACGTCACGATCGACGTGCTGTACGGCATCGCCGATCCGCGGGTTTCGGTCGCATGAGCGACGCCATCATCGGCCGGTCCGGCATCGGACGGCATATCGCCTACGTGCTGCGCTCCAATCCGGTCACCGCCGTGGCGGCCGCGGGCGCGCTGGTGCTGGCGTTCGTGGCTCTCTTTGCGCCCGTGCTGGTGCCCTACGATCCCGTGGCGTCGAACGTGCCGAATGCGTTGCAGCCGCCGTCCGCGGCCCATTGGGCCGGCACCGACCAGCTCGGACGCGACATCTTCAGCCGCATTCTGGAGGCGACCCGACTCGACCTGATGATCGCCTTCTCTGCGGTCAGTCTGTCCTTCGCGGTCGGCGCGGTGATCGGCGGCTTCTGCGGCTATGTCGGCGGCCAGCTCGATCGCTGGGTCGGCCGCTTCGTCGACGTGCTGATGGCCTTCCCGCTGTTCGTGCTGGCAATGGCCCTGGTGGCGGCACTGGGCAACCGGGTCGAGAACATTGTCATCGCCACCGCGGTCATCAACCTGCCCTTCTACATCCGCTTCGCGCGCGCCGAGGTGAACGTGCGGCGCAACGCCGGCTGGGTCGAGGCGGCGCGAGCCTGCGGCGACAGCCATCTCTCGGTGGTTCTGCGCGTGCTGCTGCCGAACGTGCTGCCGGCGATGGCGGTTCAGATCTCGCTCAATCTCGGCTGGGCGATCCTGAATGCCGCGGGCCTCTCCTTCATCGGCCTTGGCGTGCGGCCGCCGACGCCGGAATGGGGAATCATGGTGGCCGAGGGCGCGCGCTTCATCTCGACCGGCAAGTGGTGGCTGGTGGCGCTACCGGGGCTGGCGCTGATGCTGACGGTGCTGTGCTTCAACCTGCTGGGCGACGGGTTGCGCGACATCCTCGATCCGCGCATGCGCACATGACGCATGCGCACATGACGGGCCCCCTCCTGCAGGTCGAGAACCTGCAGGTCGCCTTCTCGACCCGCCATGGCGTCGTGAACGCATTGCACGGCATCGACATCACGCTCGAGGGCAGCGAGACGCTGGGCATCGTGGGCGAGAGCGGCTCGGGCAAGTCCGTCACGTCGCTCGCCGTGATGCGCCTGCTGGATCGTGCCGGCCGCATCGTCGGCGGCCGCATATGCTTCGAAGGCCGCGACATCACGCAGGCAGGCCACGCCGACCTGCGGCGGCTGCGCGGCTCGGCCCTGTCGATGATCTTCCAGAATCCACGCGCGGCGCTCAATCCGATCCGCACCGTGGAGCAGCAGATCGTCGACGTGCTGGCCGCCCACGGAAGGCTGTCGCGCGCCTCGGCCCGTACGCAGACGCTCGAGCTCCTGCGTGCCGTGCTGATCCGCGATCCGGAGGCTCGCCTGTCGGCCTATCCGCACGAACTCTCGGGCGGCATGTGCCAGCGCATCATGATCGCCATGGCAATCGCCTGCGAGCCCGCCCTGCTGATCGCCGACGAGCCGACGACAGGCCTCGACGTCACGACGCAGCAGACGGTGATGGCCCTCCTGGCGCGCATCAAGGCGGAGCGCGGCATGGCGATGATCCTGATTACCCACGATTTGGGCCTGGCCGCGCGCTGGTGCGACCGGATCGTGGTCATGGAGGCCGGGCGGGTCGTCGAGCAAGGCGCGACCGAACGATTGTTCGAGGCGCCGGCGCATCCCTATACACGGCGCCTGGTCGCGGCATCACCGACGCGGCAGTCGACCCTGGCCGACCTGGCACCCGATGCGCCGCCGGTAGTACCCAAACCGCAGGAACGCAAGCCCGGCACGCCGCCGTTGCTCGAGCTGCAGCACGTCACCAAATCGTTCGGCGGTCCGGTGCCGGCGGTGGACGACGTGTCCTTTCGCATCGCCCAAGGCGGTGCGCTGGGTTTGGTGGGCGAGTCGGGTTCGGGCAAGAGCACCTTGTCGCGGCTGGTCTGCCGCCTGCTCGATCCCGACGACGGCGACATCGTGTTCGATGGCGAGTCGATCGCCCGGGTTGCGGCCCGCGACTTCCACAAGTCGCCGCGGCGCCGCGATATCCAGATCGTGTTCCAGGATCCCAACGACAGCCTCAACCCGCGGCACACGGCGTTCGATAGCATCGCCCATCCGCTGCGCCGCCTCGAAGGACTGCGCAACGGCACGGCGCTCAGGACAAGGGTCCGCGAGGCGGCGGCGCGCGCCGGCCTGCCGATGGAGCTGCTGGAACGATTTCCTCACCAGCTCTCAGGCGGCCAGAAGGCGCGGGTTGGAATCGCCCGGGCAATCGCGCCGCGCCCGCGCCTGATGATCCTCGACGAACCGACGGCCGCGCTCGACGTGTCGGTGCAGGCCGTCATCCTGCAGCTTCTCGATCGGCTGCGGCGCGAGGAAGGGATTGGGCTGCTGTTCGTCAGCCACGACCTCAACGTCGTGCGCATGCTGTGCGACGATCTCGTGGTGCTGCAGGCCGGCAAAGTCATGGAGGCCGGGCCCAGCCAGGCCATCTTCCAGCGACCGCAGTCGGACTACACGCGCGCCTTGCTCGACGCCGTGCCCTATTTCGACCCCCAACGTCGTGCCGTTCCCCTGTCCAGCTCCGCGGCCTAGGCCACTGCTGCCGCATCATGCCGGTAAAGCCAGCCGATATTGGCGATCGAGCGGTCGCCCGAGGTTGCCATCGCCTCGTCGCGCTTCTGCTGCTCGGGGCCGTCGGGCAAATGGAAGCGCGTGCGGTTGGCGGCACTCGCTTCCTGCAGGCGCGTGGCGCGCGGCTTGCGCAGCGTCTCGTAGCGCGCGAGCGCGGCCGGCACGTCGCCCGGCATCGCCGTCAGCAGCGCGGCCAGCGTCGCACCATCCTCGATCGATTGCGCGGCGCCCTGCGCCATCATGGGCAGCATGGGATGGCAGGCGTCGCCCAGCAGCGTGACCCGGCCGTCGCTCCAGCGCGGCAGCGGCAGGCGGTCATGCAGCGCCCAGATGAAGGTCTCCGGAAAGGATTCGATCAGGCCGCGCACGGTCGGGTGCCAGCCGTCGTAGCGCGCCAGCACCTCGGCGACGTCGCCCTTGTCGGTCCACGACTCCGACGTCCAGGTGCCGTGCTCGGCGACGCACACCACGTTCATCAACCGTCCGGCCGCGACCCAGTAGTGCACGACATGCCCGTCCGGCCCCGTCCAGTTGTGCGAGGCGACTTCGATGCCGAGATGTTTTATGCGCTCGGCCGGCACCAGCCCGCGCCAGGCGACGCAGCCGGTGAAGCGCGGCTTTTCCGGCCCGAAGGTGAGATGGCGCGCCCTGGAATGGATGCCGTCGGCGCCGACCAGAAGATCTGATTCGGTCGACACCCCGTTCTCGAAGCGCGCAACGACGCGCTCGCCCCGCTGCTCCAGGCCGACNAGCCTGTGGCCGACATGCAGGCGCTCGGCGGGCACGGTGGCGCCCAAAAGCTCGGCAAGGTCGCCGCGATGGAGGTGATAGTAGGGCGCGCCGAACGCTGCCTCGACCTCAGGCCCGAGCGGTGCGCGCTGCAGGGTGCGGCCGTCGTCCCAGCGCCGCTGGTGGACGGCGAGCGGCCGCACGCCGGCGCGATCGAGCGCCGGCTTGAGGCCGAGGCGGATCAGCAGGCGCGAGGCGTTGGGGCTGATCTGGATGCCGGCGCCGATCTCGCCGATGCGCGGCGACTGCTCGTAGACATGGACGTCGAACCCGGCCTTCAGCAGATGCAGGGCGGCCGACAGGCCGCCAATGCCGCCGCCGATGATGGCGATTTTCATGCTACCTCGTCATCCCGACCGGAGCCGAGCGTAGCGAGGCGAAGTGGAGGGACCTCCTCTTCGCTGACACATGAACAGGTCCCTCCACTTCGCTTCGCTCCGGTCGGGATGACGGGGAGTGCCACCTTATCGCCTGCGCTGCTCATAGGCCGCAAAGAGCTCTTTGACGCCGACGCCGGCGATCTGCATGCCGGCGAAATTGCAGTTCGACGTGATGACCGTGTTGCTGAAGTCGATGTCGTCGAACTTCGCCCCGGCCAGGCTCACATTGGCGAATGTCGCCTTCGTGAGCGTCAGGTCCTTGAACAGGGCGCTGTCGAGCGGCGTGCCGATGAAGACCTTGGCGGGGCCGTTCTGCCCGGACTTGACGATCACACGGCGGCCCGGATCGAACGGCTTGGCGGTGCCGCC
>JGI12053J15887_10001192_pt1 | contig 11844 bp, 9 predicted proteins | sample MedBloCAOM1_O3_FD_15887 | JGI IMG/M metagenome (IMG submission 15887)
GTAATCGAAGACCCCACCCTGCTGTTCGGCTACCAACCCGACCGCGAATACGACCCCGCCGACAAGGCCGCCGCGGTCAGCTACGACGAGGCCGTCGACACCAGTGGGCGGCCATGGCCCCGCTACGAAAAGATCCTGAGAACCATGGCCGGCCTCGGGGTGGCCGTGTTGCGGTCACGGGAGGGCGACATCGAGCAGGACCAGCGCGCCGAAAGCATCATGTTCCGGGTCAGTGGTCAGAACCGTGCGCAGGTGTTTCCACTCGACCTGATTCCCAGGTTGATCGGCGCCGACGAGTGGGACGAACTCACCGTTGGTCTGCGTCAGCGGGCCAAGGCACTTAACGCGTTCCTTCGCGACATCTACTCCGAGCAGGCCATAGTCGCCGACGGCGTCATCGGGATCCACGCGCTGGACAGGGCACCGGGATTCCGTTCGACGGGTCGCCTATCCCGCGGCCTGGTGCGCGCCCACGTCAGCGGCACCGACCTGGTGTGCGACGCGGTCGGCAACTGGATGGTGCTCGAAGACAACCTGCGCATCCCCTCCGGCACCGCCTACGCGATCGCGAATCGGCGGCTGCTCGCCAAACACCTGCCCGAGCTCGACCGGCCCGCCGAGTTCGGCGACGTGGACCAGGTGCCGGCGATGCTGCTGGAGACACTTCAGGCTGCGGCGCCGTCGCAGTGCTCCGGCGAGCCGTCGGTGGTTCTGCTGTCCGCAGGCTGGGAAGACTCGGCCTGGTTCGAGCACACCTTCCTGGCCGACGAGCTGGGCATCGCGCTGGTGCAGACCACGGACCTGTCGGTCTGTGACGGAAAACTGTTCCGCCACATTGGGTCCGACGTTCACCCCGTCGATGTGCTGTACGCACGGATGGACGAGGACATGCTGCTGTCGTCCACCGGGTACCACGGCAGCGCGTTGCGGCCCGGCCTGCTCGAGGCGGTCAAGAGCGGGACGCTGAGCATCGCCAACGCGCTGGGCAACGGCATCGGCGACGACAAGGCCATCTACGCGTACGTGCCGGCGATGATCGAGTACTACCTCGGCGAGAAGCCGGCCCTGGCCCAGGTGCCGACGTGGATCTGCGCCGAACGCGCCCAACGTGACTACGTGCTGGACCACATCGCCGAGCTGGTGGTCAAACCCATCGACGGACACGGCGGTGCCGGTGTGATGATCGGACCGGAGACCACCACAGAGGCGCTGGAGGCTCGCCGTCGCGAGCTGCAGACCCAACCGGAGCGCTACATCGCCCAAGAGGCGATCGCGTTGTCCACCCACCCGACATTTGACGGGGAGGGAATGTATCCGCACCACGTCGACCTGCGGGCGTTCGTGCACCTGCGGCCCGGGTCCGACGATACGGTGACGGCACACGTCATGCCGGCCGGGCTGACCCGGGTGGCGGCACGCGGATCCCGCATTGTGAACTCATCCTCGGGCGGCGGCAGCAAGGACACCTGGATCTTGGCAGGGACACGGTAGGGAAGCGACCATGTGCGGTATCTGCGGAGAAATTCGCTTCGACGGCAGGCAGGCCGACGTCGCGGCGGTGACCCGGATGACCGGCGCGATGGTCTCGCGCGGCCCCGACTTCGACGGCGTCTTCGCGCACGGACCCATCGCGCTCGGACACCGACGACTGTCGATCATCGACCTGTCCGCCCGCGGCGCCCAGCCGATGGTGGACAGCGACCTCGGGCTGACCCTGGCTTTCAACGGCTGCATCTACAACTACAGGGATCTGCGCAACGAACTGGAAGCCGCGGGCTACCACTTTTTTTCGAGCTCTGACAGCGAAGTGGTGATCAAGGCATTCCACCGGTGGAGCACCGACTGCGTGGATCACTTCAAGGGCATGTTCGCATTCGCGATCGTTGACCGCGAAACCGGCGTGGTCACACTCGCGCGCGATCGGCTCGGCATCAAGCCGCTTTATGTGGCCGAAACACCGGGACGGCTGCGGTTCGCCTCGACCGTGCGCGCCCTGCTCGACGCCGGCGAGGTCGACACCGAACTCGACCGCAACGCGCTGCACCACTACATGAGCTTTCACTCGGTGGTGCCCGCGCCGCGCACGATCTACCGCGGTGTGCGCAAGGTGCCGCCGGCGACCGTACGGGTGATCCACCCGGACGGCACACAGTCAGACACCGTCTATTGGAGACCAGTTTTCGAGCGCGACCCGGCGCGGGTGTCCTGGACCGCGCGCGACTGGCAGGACGCGCTGATGGCCGCGCTGCGCACCGCGGTGGAGCGACGCATGGTCGCCGACGTCCCGGTCGGGGTGCTGTTGTCGGGCGGGATCGACTCGTCGATCGTGGTAGCGCTGCTCGCGGANCAGGGCCAGCACGGTCTGGCCACCTATTCCATTGGATTCGACTCGGNGGGCGGCGAATCNGGCGACGAGTACTTCTATTCCGACCTGATCGCCAAGGCCTTCGACACAAATCACCACCGCATTCACNTCGACAGCTCGCGGCTGCTNCCGGCGGTACCGAAAACCATTGCGGCNATGAGCGAACCGATGGTTAGCCATGACTGCGTGGCGTTCTACCTGCTGTCCGAGGAAGTCAGCAAGTCGGTCAAGGTGGTGCAGTCCGGCCAGGGCGCCGACGAGATCCTGGCCGGTTACGACTGGTACCCGCCGCTGGCGACGGTGGCCCGCGACCAGACCACCGAGGCCTACGCGAAGGTGTTCTTCGACCGTGACCACTCCGACGTGCTGGCGATCTTCGCCCCCGAGTACTGCATTGGCGGCGGAGACCCGAGTCGCCAGTTCGTCACGGCGCACCATGCCGCCCCGGGCGCCGAAACCGCGGTCGACGCCGCGCTGCGACTGGACACGCAGGTGATGCTGGTCGACGACCCGGTCAAACGCGTGGACAACATGACGATGGCGTGGGGCCTGGAGGCCAGGGTGCCGTTCCTCGACCACGACTTTGTCGAGCTGGCCGCCACGTGTTCGGCTGAACTGAAACTCGCCGGTGACGGCAAGGGCGTGCTCAAGGACGCGTCGCGGGGGCTGCTGCCCGCCGAGGTGATCGACCGCACCAAGGGATACTTCCCGGTGCCAGGCATCCGGCACTTGCACGGCGACGTGCTCGACATGGTCCGCGACGCCCTGACCAACGACGCCGCCAGGACCCGCAGCCTGTATCGCAGGGAAACCGTCGACGCGCTGCTGGCCGCTCCGAACGAGACGCGTACCACGCTCGGCGCCAACGCGCTGTGGCAACTTGCGGTGCTCGAAATGTGGTTGCAGAGTATGGAAAATTAGCCCGGTGGGAGCGCAGGTCCGTCGGGTCTACGGCGCGTCGATGTCGCCGGACGCGACCGCGTTCGCCCACCTTGTCGACGACGGCGGCTTCCCGCGCGCTGTGCAGCGTTTCCTGCGCGGCTGGCGCGCAAGTTCGTCGCGCGACGTCGAACTGCCCGTCGAGGGAGCCGTCACCCGCGTCCTCCATTCGGCCGATGGCCACTGGCTGGCGTGTGAGGTGGCACCCGACGGCGCCACACGCAGCCAGATCTGGGTCGTGACAACCGATCCCGACGACCGTGACGCCCGTCGCATCGACCATTGGCCCCCAGGCGCGCAGGAAGGGACCGCGGAACTGATCGCTTGGGACGGCACCCACGTCGCGGCGATCCTCACCGGTGAGGACGGTGTTGGCAGCTCGTGTCTGATCGATCCGTCCGACGGCACCACCGTGGTGCTCGACCGGCGCTCGGGTGGCAGGCTCGTCGACGCCTGGGCCGGTGCATCGCTGGTGCGGGTAGGACCGCGTGGCTACCGCGACCTGATCATGTTGCGAGGCCTGACCGAAATCGCGCTGCTGCCATACGATCCCGGCTCCACCACCGACGCGGGAATCATCCTCGACGACCACGGTCCGCGACGCCTGCGTGCAGGGCTGGAAGGAGAACTCAACGACCTGTATCAGCCGGCCAAGACCTACGGGGTCAACAGCGCCGACGGCTACGTCCGCGCCCTGATCCGCAGCGAGAACGGCACCGATCACGCGAGGCTGTTGGAGGTCACCACGACGCCCGATGGGGTGTCGTATCAGGTTCTTGCCGAGCGGCCGGGCTATGAACTCGACGAGTTCACCGTGAGCGACGACCTCTCGACAATCGCGATGTTGTGGAACATCAACGGCGCCAGCGAATTACAGATCCTCGAATACGCCGACAACACGCTGCGCAAGCCAATTCCGCTGCCCGGCATGGTGGCCAGCGAGCTGAGCGTCAGCGCGGGCGGGTCGATGCTCGCGCTAACGGTGGAAGGCCCGTCGATGCCGCCGACGGTCGAGCTGGTCAATCCCCGCACCCGGGAATGGGAGCCCGTCGACAGGGAGCCCAGCAGCGGGCCCGTGGCGGCCGACCCCACCCTCGAGGCCATCACCGCAAGCGACGGGCTGGAGTTCAGCGGCTGGCTATTCCGCCCGCCTGCTGGAGTCGAACCAGTCGGCGCGATGATCTTCCTGCACGGCGGGCCCGAGGGGCAGGGCAGGCCCGGCTACAACGAGTTCTTCCCACCCCTGCTGGAGGCGGGCATCAGCGTGTTCCTTCCGAATGTCCGTGGCTCGGGAGGATTCGGCCGATCGTTCATGCACGCCGATGACGCGGAGAAGCGATTCGCTGCGATCGACGATGTCGCCGACGCGGTCCAATATCTCGTCGACAACGGCTTCGCGCCCTCCGACCGCATCGCATGCTGCGGCTGGTCATACGGCGGGTACCTGACGCAGGCGGCGCTCACTTTTCATCCTGGCTTGTTCGCCGCGGGAATCAGCATCTGCGGGATGAGCGACCTGAATACCTGGTACCGCAACACCGAGCCGTGGATCGCCGCGGCGGCCCATCCCAAGTACGGGCACCCGGTTAGCGACCGGGACCTCCTCGACCGGTTGTCGCCGCTATTGAGCGCGGACGCGATGACCGCGCCCCTGCTGTTGGTCCACGGCCTCAACGACACCAACGTCCCGCCCGCCGAATCGCAGCAGATGTACGACGCATTACGTGCGCTCGGCCGCAGCGTCGAGCTGCTGGTGTTCGACGACGACGGCCACGAGATCGACAAGCGAGAAAACAGGGCCGTGCTCGTCAGAGCCATGGGCGACTGGCTGAGTGCAGCGTTCGCTGCCACACGCATTTCGTAGCCGAATCGTCTCTGCCGCCAGGTTTGGCGGAATTGTCTGCCGGGTAAACAAGCTGCGTACGCGCCGATCAGAGGCGCTATTACGAAATGGAGGCGCAGCGTGAGAGGTGGCGGACTTCTCGGTGTCATTGTGCTCGTCTGGCTGGTGATCGGCGTGGTAGCCGCCTATCAGCGTGACTACTTCAGAGGCGGCGAAACCAATTGCGCCACAGCGGGGAGCATCGCATTGACGGTGGTCGCCGGACCCCTCAATTACGCGGGGGTCAATCCAAAGGTGACCAACTGCAACATTCCTCAGCCCAGCCAGTAGTCAACTGACAGTTAACAATTGAAGAAGAAATGGAGTAGCCATGATTGTCCTCGGAGCCATCTTGCTCATTCTTGGCATGATCTTCGGCATCTCGATCCTGACTTACATCGGCGTCGTGTTGCTCGTCGTCGGCGCAGTGTTCTGGATCCTCGGGTCCGTCGGACGGCCGGTCGGCGGCAGGAGAGCCTGGTACTAACCCCCGGCACGTCCGGCCGAGGTCAGCGCTGCGACCGTCATTGTTCGCAAGACGGCGCGCGAGCTGGCCTCGGCCGCTTTCGCGGCACCGGGTTTGACGCTGTGTGGTGTCGAGTTCAGCAGCCCGAACGTCGCGTGTGCCATCAGCCGCGCATCGGCCTCGCTGAGGGTGTCGTCCAACTGGCGGAGCACGTCGACCCAGATCTCGACGTATTGCCGTTGCGCCTTGCGGACCTGTCGCTTGGCCGTGGGCGGCAGGTGGCCAAGGTCGCGGTCCTGGATACGGATCAAGTCTGACTCGCCGAGCGCGAAGTCCAAATGAAAGTCGATGAGGCCGTCAAGCACATCCGCAGGTTTGTCGGCCCCCGCGACCACATTGGTGGCGCCTGCCAGCAGCCGGGTACTGATCCCGACCAGCAGCTCGACCAGCAGCGCCTCTTTGTTGGGGAAGTGCCGGTAGATCGCGGGACCGCTGACGCCCACTGCGGCACCGATGTCCTCGAGCCTCACCGCGAGAAATCCGCGCTCGGCGACAAGGCGTTCCGCCGCGGCGATCAGCTGGCTGCGGCGATCCGATTTGGCCCGGCTGCGCCGGGTGGTGGTCGGCGTTGATACAGACAGAGGGGCCATCTGTCCTTCCGCGCTGGTGGACACTTGAGTTAATCGCGACTAACATACCACAAGTTAGTCGTCATTAACTCAAACGAACGGGTCGCATTGATGGCATCGCAGGGTACCCACCGCGACGAGCATCTCGCGCTGGTCGACCAGCTGCGCACGAAGCTGGCCACCGCGGCGCTCGGCGGATCACAGCGCGCCCGCGAGCGGCACGTGAGCCGCGGCAAGTTGTTGCCCCGCGACCGCGTCGATGGACTACTCGACCCCGGCAGCCCGTTTCTGGAATTGGCACCGCTGGCCGCCGACGGCATGTACGACGACGAGTGTCCGGGTGCGGGAATGATCGCAGGCGTCGGCCGAGTCTCCGGTCGCGAGTGCATGATCGTGGCCAACGACGCGACGGTGAAGGGTGGCACCTACTACCCGGTCACCGTCAAGAAGCATCTGCGCGCACAGGAGATCGCCGGACAGAACCGGCTGCCGTGCATCTATCTGGTCGACTCCGGGGGTGCGTTCCTGCCGCGCCAGGACGAGGTGTTCCCCGACCGCGAGCACTTCGGTCGCATCTTCTACAACCAGGCCAACATGTCCGCCGACGGTATCCCGCAGATCGCCGCCGTCCTCGGGTCGTGCACCGCAGGCGGTGCGTACGTGCCCGCGATGAGCGACGAGGCGGTGATCGTGCGCAACCAGGGCACCATCTTCCTCGGCGGCCCACCGCTGGTGAAGGCCGCGACCGGCGAGGTGGTGACGGCCGAAGACCTCGGCGGCGGCGACTTGCACTCCAAGACCTCCGGTGTCACAGACCATTTGGCGCACGACGACCGCGACGCGCTGCGGATCGTGCGCCGCATCGTTTCCACGCTCGGACCGCGGACAGCGCTGCCGTGGGAGGTAACGCCGACCGTCGACGCCGTCGCCGATCAGACAGAGCTGTACGACGTGGTGCCCGTCGACCCCAGGGTGCCCTACGACGTCCATGAGGTCATCACGCGGATTGTCGACGGCGGCGAGTTTGCCGAATTCAAGGCCGAATACGGCAGCACACTGGTGACCGGCTTCGCCCGCATCCACGGTCATCCCGTCGGCATCGTCGCCAACAACGGCGTGCTGTTCAGCGAATCCGCGCTCAAGGGCGCACATTTCATCGAGCTGTGCGACAAGCGCATGACCCCGCTGCTGTTCCTGCAGAACATCTCGGGCTTCATGGTGGGTCGCGACTACGAGGCGGGCGGCATCGCCAAGCACGGCGCCAAGATGGTGACCGCGGTCGCCTGCGCCAGGGTGCCGAAGCTGACAGTCGTCATCGGCGGCTCCTACGGAGCGGGCAACTACTCGATGTGCGGGCGGGCGTATTCGCCGCGCTTCCTGTGGATGTGGCCCAATGCGCGGATCTCGGTGATGGGCGGCGAGCAGGCGGCGTCGGTACTCGCGACGGTTCGCGGCGACATGACCGCCCAAGAGGAAGAGGAGTTCAAGGCGCCCATTCGTCAGCAGTACGAAGACCAGGGCAACCCTTACTACTCGACGGCCCGACTCTGGGACGACGGTGTGATCGATCCTGCCGACACCAGAACCGTGCTGGGGCTGGCGCTTTCGGTCGTCGGACGGGCACCACTCGAGTCGGTCTCCTACGGCGTATTCCGGATGTGAGGCTGATGTCTTCCCAGACTTTCGATACCGTTCTGATAGCCAACCGCGGTGAGATCGCCGTGCGGGTCATCCGCACGTTGCGTGCCATGGGTATCCGGTCGGTGGCGGTGTTCAGCGATGCCGACGCCGGCGCGCGCCACGTCGCGGAAGCAGACACCGCCGTGCGCATCGGCCCCGCTCCGGCGCGGCTGAGCTACCTCGACATCGAGGCGGTCGTCGAGGCCGCCCGACGCACCGGCGCGCAGGCGGTGCACCCCGGATACGGGTTCCTTTCGGAGAATGCACAATTCGCCGCGGCGCTGCAGGCGGCTGGCATCGCGTTCATCGGTCCGCCTGTCGCGGCGATCCAGACGATGGGCGACAAGATCGCCGCCAAGGCTGCGGTGTCGGCGTTCGGGGTGCCGGTGGTGCCCGGCGTTTCGCGGCCGGGTTTGACCGATGCCGATCTGATCGCCGGCGCGGACGAGGTTGGATACCCGGTGTTGGTCAAGCCGTCGGCAGGCGGCGGCGGCAAGGGCATGCGGGTGGTGCACGAGGCGCCCGAACTGCCTGCTGCGCTCGTAAGCGCGCGCCGGGAGGCGGCGTCGGCGTTCGGCGACGACACGCTGTTTCTCGAGCGGTTTGTGTTGAACCCCAGACACATCGAAGTGCAAGTGCTTGCCGACGGACACGGCAGCGTGGTCCACCTCGGCGAGCGCGAGTGCAGTCTGCAACGGCGTCACCAGAAGGTCATCGAGGAGGCGCCCTCGCCTCTGCTCGACCCTGAGACCCGGGCGCGCATCGGCGCGGCCGCCTGCGACACCGCTCGCAGTGTGGACTACGCCGGTGCAGGCACCGTGGAATTCATCGTCTCCGCGGATCGGCCCGACGAGTTCTTCTTCATGGAGATGAACACGCGCCTGCAGGTCGAACACCCGGTCACCGAGATGGTCACCGGCATCGATCTGGTTGAACTGCAGGTCCGCATCGCGGCCGGTGAGAAGCTGCCGGTCGCGCAGGACGACATCAGCATGAGTGGCCACGCGATCGAGGCCCGCGTGTATGCGGAGGATCCCGCGCGCGGTTTCCTGCCGACCGGTGGCGAGGTGCTCGACCTCGCAGAGCCCGAGGGGCCCGGTGTCCGGGTGGACTCCGGACTCGCGCCCGCCATGGTCATCGGAAGCGAGTACGACCCGATGCTGGCGAAAGTCATCGCCCACGCCGGCGACCGGTCTGCCGCCCTGCATGCGCTCGACCGCGCATTGAGCGACACCGCGGTGCTCGGCGTCACCACCAACATCGAGTTCCTGCGTTTCCTGCTGGCCGATCCCGACGTCGCCGCAGGCCGTCTCGACACCGGCCTGCTGGACCGCCGGATGCCCGACTACCTTCCGGCGCAGCACGGCGACGACGAGTTGATCGCCGCGGCGGCATACAAGTGGTTGCGCGCCTGTCCCGGCCCGGTCGGTGACCTGTGGGAGGTGCCGTCGGGTTGGCGCCTGGGGGAGCGGGCGCCGACGACGTTCCGGCTGCACGCCGGCGAGCGCACCGACCACGTGTACCTCACCGGCGGTCCGAGCGCGGCCACCGCGCGGGTCGAAGGCGGCGAATCACACACACTCGCAGCGTCTCTCGACGGTGATCGGTTGACCGTCACGCTGGACGGGCTGCGCACCGAGTACCTGGTGGCCGCATCAAACGGCGAGATCTGGCTGTCGGGCGGCGGGCGCACCGCGATGGTCGAGGAGCTGCGGGAGCCACCCGTGCGGCCCGACGAGGAACACCGCGGCGACGCCGAGCTGACCAGCCCGATGCCCGGATCGGTGGTTGCCGTGGGTGTGCAGGACGGCCAGCACGTGGACGCGGGGGCCGTCGTCGTCACGGTCGAAGCCATGAAGATGGAACACGCACTGTCCGCGCCGGTCGACGGCGTAGTCGAACTACTCGTCGTCGCGGGCGACCAGGTCAAGGTGGGCCAGCCGCTGGCACGGATCACCGCCGGCCGAGCCGGCGATTCAGCAGATGCAAGTACGAAGGAAGACGAATCATGACCGATTTTCTGGCCACCGGAATGCTGCCCGATCACTACGAGCAGCTCGCGAAGACGGTGCGCGACTTCGCCCAAAGCGTGGTCGCACCGGTCGCGGCCAAACACGACGAAGAGCATTCGTTCCCTTACGAAGTCGTGTCGGGGATGGCCGACATGGGATTGTTCGGCCTGCCGTTCCCCGAGGAGTACGGCGGAATGGGCGGCGACTACTTCGCGTTCTGCCTGGCGCTGGAGGAACTCGGCAAGGTCGACCAGAGCGTGGCGATCACGCTGGAGGCCGGCGTCGGGCTGGGCGCCATGCCCGTGTACCGCTTCGGCAACGAGGACCAGAAGCAAGAGTGGTTGCCGCTCTTGGCAAGTGGTAAGGCGCTCGGGGCATTCGGCCTGACCGAGGCCGGCGGCGGCACCGACGCAGGCGCCACCAGGACCACGGCCAAGATGGATGGATCAACGTGGGTCATTAATGGCAGCAAGCAGTTCATCACCAACTCCGGCACCGACATCACGAAGCTGGTGACCGTCACCGCCGTCACCGGCGACACCGGCGGCAAGAAGGAGATCTCGTCGATCCTGGTGCCGGTGCCCATCGAGGGGTTCACCGCCGAGCCCGCCTACAACAAGGTCGGCTGGAACGCGTCGGACACTCATCCCCTGAGCTTCGACGATGTCCGGGTGCCCGCAGAGAACCTGCTCGGTGAGCGTGGCCGCGGGTACGCCAACTTCCTGCGCATCCTCGACGAGGGCCGGATCGCCATCGCGGCGTTGTCGGTCGGCTCGGCACAGGGGTGCGTCGACGAATGCGTGAAGTACGCCAAGGAGCGTCAGGCGTTCGGCGCTGCGATCGGCACCTACCAGGCTGTCGCGTTCAAGATCGCCAGGATGGAGGCGCGTGCCTACGCGGCACGCACCGCCTACTACGACGCCGCCGCACTGATGTTGGCGGGCAAGCCGTTCAAGAAGGCGGCTTCGATCGCCAAGCTGGTGGCCAGCGAGGCGGCCATGGACAACGCCCGAGACGCCACACAGGTGTTCGGCGGCTACGGCTTCATGAACGAGTACCCCGTCGCGCGCCACTACCGCGACAGCAAGATCCTCGAGATCGGCGAAGGGACAACGGAAGTGCAGCTGATGCTGATCGCACGTGAGGCCGGACTGTGAGCGGAGCGAACGATTCAGCAGATGTGACCGACAAGAAGATTGTCGTCCAGCGCGGGCTGTGGTTCGAGGAGTTCGAAACCGGAGTCCTCTATCAGCACCGTCCTGGCCGCACCATCACCGAGGCCGACAACGTGTTGTTCACGACGCTGACGATGAACACCCAGGCGCTGCATCTCGACGCCGCGTTCTCTGACGCGTTGCCGCCGTTCAACCAGCGGCTGGTGAATTCGATGTTCACGTTGTCGACGATGGTCGGGTTGTCGGTGGCGCAGCTGACGCAGGGCACGATCGTGGGCAACCTCGGCTTCGGTGAGGTCGCTTTCCCCAAGCCGCTTTTCCACGGCGACACGCTGTACGCCGAGACAGAGGTGACCGACAAGCGCGAGTCCAAGAGCCGTCCCGGCGAGGGGATCGTGACGTTCGCTCATACCGGCCGCAATCAGCACGGTGATGTCGTGGCGACCGCATCGCGAAAGACCATGGTGCGCAAGCGGCCCGAGGGGGAAAAGTAGTGGCGCTCGATCAGACTGGACCTGGCTGGCTGTTTTGCCCGGCCGATCGCCCGGAACGGTTCGAAAAGGCAGCCGCGGCAGCCGATGTGGTGATTCTCGATCTGGAAGACGGCGTCGCGGCCAAGGACAGGGACGCGGCTCGCGCCGCACTGATCGAGACGGCGCTTGACCCGGACCGCACCGTCGTGCGCATCAACCCGAG
>JGI12053J15887_10001193_pt1 | contig 11843 bp, 14 predicted proteins | sample MedBloCAOM1_O3_FD_15887 | JGI IMG/M metagenome (IMG submission 15887)
CCACCATCAAGCCGCGCCAAAACATCAATCCGATTCAGCTCTCGCTTGCTCATCAGCACCACACCCATTGGATCCCCAGCCTCCAAACCCGGTAAAGAGGTCGAAGACTGACATTCCAACTTTGCTCAGTGCTGACATTTTAGCTTTGCGCCTACACGCAGAAATCGCAATCCAGATGTTAAGGAACGTCGATGTCCGCTCCTCCCTCAACGGCGGACATTCGCCAAGGCAACGGTTACGTCAGCTTTGTGCCAGCAACGGACATCCGGGGGAATGGCCGGGCCCGCGCCCGCTCTCGATCCTCTGAGCAACGCCACCACGGTTGATGCGTGGCATTAATCGATGGCCATCAGCATCACGTTAGGCCAAGCCAGCACCTCAACCACGTTCCTGCGAATGAAATGATCATGTCCTCTGCGCGTGCCGAGCAAGTTCGTCTGGCCGAGGCTGCGATGTCCAGAGCGTCGGAACTGACACCACTCGATGCCCGGATGCATTTTTGTCGCGCTGCCGTGTTAATCGCTTTGCGAGCACCAGAACGAGCTTTCCGCGAGATTGAACTTAAGTGTTGCCATACACTGCCCCATGGCGCGCTTCGTGGCCGATTCCACCACGAAAACCCTTATTTTACCTGGCTTTTTCGAATTTTCGCGAAAAGCTATTCGGCAGTTGTCGGCAGAACATTGCCGAAACATGGCAGTAAAAGGCGGGGAATATCGGGGACTCCGTTCGCGCCCCGGCAAAAGGTGTGTGCGATGACCGAACGCGATAGCGACCTCATCATGCGCGGCGTATTGATGATTTTCGCCGGCGCTTGCGTCTTGGCAACCGCCCCCGCCGTGGTCGCCGGTTACGTGCTCGCCGCGGTTGCGGCGGCGGGCTTATGATTGCCGTCGGGATCATGCAATTCGTAGTAGTGAGCCCCATCCTAAGTTTTGCCCCTGACGAGGGCAACCAAATCGCTGATAAGCGCCATGCATTTTTCATCGGACCAACCGGTGAAATCGCCGGTCTTCCTCTTCTCCTTGGCGTGAAAAACGCGGAATCCGTATCTTTTTTGCAGCTTCGCAAGGCGTTTCTCAAAGCGCTGCCACTGAAGGGCACGGCCAAGGAATGCGACCATAACAGCGTTCGGAGCAGCCCCATGGGTATCGGATTCATCAAAATAGGCCGTGAAGATCACGAATATCTCGTCCTGCTGCCAGCTATGCCCAATGCGACGCACAACTCGCCGACGAAATCGGAACGGGGAATCGGCGCGCATTCAGGATACCGCACGGGCCGCTCATGCATGCGCAAATCGGAATGATGCGCGCGCTTAACGTGACGCCCAAGTCATAGCGGATACCTCCAAATAACGCGCGGCGTCGATCCATCAAATTATCTCAATTAGCCATTGACTTGAATATCTCCCTATGAGATATTCCGACGATGAAAGCGATCATCTACACAGCCACCGCAACCCGCGCCCTGGTCCGCCACGCCAACAAGGCGAAGCTGATCCAGTCCAAGATCGCTCAATACGCGGAAAGTCCGGCCGCGCAAGCCCGCAACGTCAAAGCACTAACCGGCGTTGATGCATTCCGCTTGCGCGTCCAGAACTTCCGCGTTCTGTTTCACGAAACCGCCGACACGATCACCATTCTCGACATTGGTCCGCGCGGCGGGATTTACGACTAGGAGAGACCGAAATGCCCGTAATGACAAAAACCCCCAAGGGCGACGAAATTGTAATTCTTGCCCGCAAGGAATACGACCAACTGATCGCAGCCGCCGGCGAGGATGCGGCCGACGCCCACGCCGCGCGCAGGGCACTGGCCCGGCTCAAAAGCGGCAAGGAGCATACCTTGACCAGTGCCGAAGTAGCTGACCTGTTGGCTGCAAAAACGCCGCTCGCGTTTTACCGGAAAAGAGCCGGATGGACTCAAGCCACGCTCGCCGAGCAAGCCGGGATCGCGCAAGGCTTCCTGTCGGAAATCGAGGCCGGGCGCAAGAGTGGCGACGTTAAGACGCTGCGCAAGCTCGCCGACTTGCTGAAAATCTCACTCGACGATCTCGTCGTGCCCGATCGGTCAAGCCCGAAACCGCGATCGAAGAAGGCCGCCGCCCGGTGATCGCTCCTTTATTGGGACGCCGTGAGCTGCTTGAACGCGAGTGAGGTTTCAAATTTGCAAGGCAGAGAAGCGTAAAGCGCGCGGAGTTCAGATTGATCGGCAGCAAGAGTGCCGACCATGGCACGCCAAAGTTCAGTGTTGTCTATTGACATCTGGTCCCGGCGAGCCAAGTGGTCAAAAAAACCGCTCACATAGCTTGGAGGTCTGCGAGAAGCTTGCAGATGTCGCTGGGAAAGTAGAAGCGCGCCTTTTTGGCGACCGAGTTTCACGGAGAGAAAAAGCTGCCATAGACGCGGCTCGGCCAGTCCGCACCCGCGCAGGGCTGGGCATGATTTCAATGTGGAGTGCGGCCTTCACACGGGAGAGGTCCAAGGTTCGATCCCTTGTGCGTCCACCAGAACGGTCAATAAAATCGGATACTTTTTCCAAAGCACCAAGCGGCGTGCACTTCCCCGTGCACTCGGTTTGCGGGTGGTCTCACGATGTGGCGCAAAATCGTTCCGGCTCAAATTCCAAGAAGCCAAACCGCAACGATGGCACCAAGCACGGCCAGGCCGGAAATCGTCCAGCCCGTCACGTAAACCGCACCGTCGGTCTCAGGTGTGTCCACCATCGGGTCATGCCAATGGGTCATATCAGCCTCCTAAAAGCGTCTTCCAGCGAAGCATGCCCTCGGACTTGATCGGGGAGCCTGCCCCGGACCTGATCCGGGGGGTGGAGACCGGTTCGCGTCAAGAAAACGCGTCAAATCAAGAATCTGGAGCCCCGTTTCGATTCTATCGAAACGGAAAAGGCTCCGGAGGTTGCCTCTGTTGGTTAAGTCACCGCCAACGGCTCAAGGTTCAAATACACCCAAACAATCGCGGCCATGGCTGGCGGTTCCATAAATCAGGTTCGGAGATGGAATCAGGTGCGCGGCGAAGTCTCTAAATATTGAAATGCCAAACCATCAGCATTCGTCCCAGCGCCGTCAGTCCCCGCAAAAACACGAACCAGACGGCACCAGAAGCCAAAATCACCAAGCCGGTGTTGATGCTCACCAGCCATGCCGACGAATCAGGTTCAGCCTTCCGGCTGACCTGCGCTTTTACAACAAGCTGCCGTCTGCGGTTTGCGGTCATGGCGCAGCGTCCAACGCTCTATTTGGCAAGATGTTCCGCGCGCGGGGTAGCGCGGCTCCAAGTTCGAACCGCGCGCAGTCGCAACGCCAGATGTTTTTTGCGTTGCACCACTGCCAGCTATTCCGCCGGCGATTTCAGAAAACAGAAAATGAAAATCGAGGACGAGTTTGGATTGGTCAGCAAACAAGGCGGATCAGCGAAAGCACAATCCGCGGTCACACACGCCGCGTCGGCAGCAGTCCACCCTGCAAGCGCCGGCGCACTCCGGGTACGCGAGGATGGCGGCGCGCGTTGCCGAAGCGCATCGAATCCCAATCGCTCCCAAATAAAAAGCCCGGCGCGAGGCCGGGCTTTGGGTTGCAGCGCTGAACGACGCCAGCCGGTCGCCAACGCGATCAGTTGAAGTGATAGTTCACGCCGACGCGGGCGACGTGATATTATCGGGAGGCAGCCGGTTCCGCAGTCACCTGTTCCTTTTTGCAAGCCCGGCGCGTATCGGATTGGCGAGCCTTGCAGACCGAGCCCGAACGCAACGCCGGACTTTCGCGCAGACCGCTTCAGGAACAGAAACGGCCCGCCGAAGCGGGCCCTATCTGTTATTTACGTATCGGTATCGCTGGTTTGGTCGTTCGGCACTTTGGGATCATCCTTTGCCGGAGCCTGACGCTGCTGGCCGGGTTTCTGACCGCCGCCCTGCTGCTGGCCGGGCTTCGGGGCCGGCGTTTGATTCTGCTGCCCGGATTGGTTTTGGTTCGTCATGATGTTTCCTTTCATGGGAACGCCAGTACAACGGAACGCCACTACAACCACAACAACGGCCCGCCGTTCAGGTTCGTTCCTGACAAGGAAAAACCCGGCTCGCAATGCCGCAACTACGTCAGCCTGACGTATTCGGTTTTGCCTCTTGTTATTCATGTTTTCTCCCGTCGGCGGCGCGTTGTGCGGCGATCGCTGCAGTGTGATACCGCGAGCAATGCCTCGAGTTCCGCGATCATGATACGAACACACAACCACCGCCCAACGAACAAGCGGGAACACCTGTTTCGAAGCAACCATTCGCGGCGCGCCCTGTTGATTCCATGTTAAACCAGCAAGGGAACTTTAAGATGTCGAATACACATCAGAAAAGCCCAGATCAGAGCTTCGCGCCGCAAAACGGCAATGCACAGCTCGATGCAGCCGATGTCTCGACCAATACCTTCCCGGGCGGCTTTCAGGCGATTGCCACTGCTTACGGCGACTACACCAAGAAATCGTTCGAAGACACCAGGTTGTTTGTCGAGAAGCTTTCAGGCGCGAAGTCATTCGACAAGGCGGTTGAAATTCAAACCGGATTCGCCAAGTCGGCCTTTGAGGCATTCGTTGCCGAGTCACAGAAAATCGGCGCACTCTACGGCGATCTTGCCAAGCAATCCTTGAAGCCCTTCGCCGGCTTTGTCGCCAAGATGACCCCGACAAATCGATAGCTCTTACTCCGCGATGTCAAAGCAAAAGGCCCCGCTCATTGCGGGGCTTCTTTGCGGCAAGGCTGGGTTGCTTCGTGGCGGAGTTTATCATCGGGCCGGACCCGGTTGGCTTTCTCGCAATGACGAAACGCACGGCCCCGATCCACCGGCTGCCTGCGGCCGGATCGTCAGGCCAACCGCGCATCCTTCAGCCGCCCGGCCAGCCAGCCGGATAAAGGCTGGTCGGGCAGGCCGCCGATATAAACCTCCGACGAGGTGACGTTCTTCTTTCCAAGCGTGAGCAAGACCCCGATCCGGTAGGCGAACCACGAATGCGGATCGGTCATCGCGCGCAGCTTGTGCCGGTCATGCTCCGGCGGCTGAAGATTGGCTGCCTTGCGAACCTCGATGGCCAGGAGATTGTCGGGAACCTCGCGCTGGTGCACCACGATATCGGGATAAATAGATTTTCCGTTTCCGTCGTCGGTGGAGACAATGGTTGCCTTCGGCAGCCGCAGCGTGCGTTCCCCCAGCCTGTTGTAATCGCAGTCCACCTGCCATCCCGGAAACTGCTCTTCGAGACGCACCGCCAGCCGGTGCGTCAGCGTGCGCTCTCCGAGATCCTTCTCAAACAGGTGGGTCTCGCGCGCATAGAATTCCCCAAGCGCGCCCAAAACCTTGTTCAATGCGGCTTGCATCTCGGCTTGCATGTCGTCTCCGTCAAAAACATCCTAAGCCACAGCACTCGCGGCGGTTCGACGGTCGCCCTCAGCCTCACATCTGTACTTCGATCAGCCGCGGCCCCTGCTCGGCGATGCCCTCCGCCAGCGCATTGACAAATTCGTCGGCAGTGGTGACGGCGCGGCCGGCAACGCCCATGCCCTTGGCGAGCGCAACCCAGTCGAGTGCGGGGCGGTCGATCTTCAGCATGTCCATGGCGCGCTGTCCCGGTTCGCCGGCGCCGACACCATCGAATTCGCCGCGCAGGATCTGATAGATGCGGTTGGCGAACACGATGGTCAGAACGTTGAGGCCTTCGCGGGCCTGCGTCCACAGCGATTGCAGGGTGTACATCGCGCTGCCGTCGCCGACCATGCAGATCACCTTGCGGTCGGGGCACGCCACCGCGGCACCGGTCGCGACCGGCGTCGAAAACCCGATCGAGCCACCCATGTTCTGCAGCCAGTCGTGCGGCTTGGCCGCGGCGGTCGGCGGAAAGAACCCGCGCCCCGTCGTGATCGATTCATCGACCACAATGGCATTTTCCGGGATAGCCATCGCAATCGCCTGCGCGATCGAGGCGTGGGTCAGCGCGCCCGTCGGTTTTGCCAGCTCGACCAGCGGCTGCGGCTTTGCGTCGGCCGGCTTGGCGCCCAGCGCGGACGCCAGCGCCTCGAGGGCCGCGACCGAGTTTTCGCCGCCAGACGTCATGCGATGGACCTCGCAGCCGTCGGGTTTCAGCATGCTCGGCTTGTTCGGATAGGCGAAAAACGCCACCGGGTCGTTGGCTTCGACCAGAACGATGTGCCGAAAATCTTTCAGGATCGGCAGCGCCTGCTCGATCACATAAGGAATTCGGTTGATCGAAAACCGCCCCCGCCCGCGCGCCATGCGCGGATTGTAGGTCTGGCCCAGCACCTTGCAGCCGGTCTTGCCGGCGATTTGCGCTGCCAGCGCCAGCCCGTGCTCGGTCAGCGCGCTGCCGGTGAGCAGCAGCAGCGTCTGCGCGCCGCCGCGCAAGACCTTCGCGGCATTGTCGACGGCCTGCGACGAATAGCTGACGCGCTGCGATTCCGCCGGCACCTGCGCAATGCCGTCGGCCTCGTTCCATGCGGTGTCGGCGGGCAGGATCAGGGTGGCGATCTGCGGCGGCGCGCTTTTGGCCGCGGCGATGGCGGCAGCACCGTCCTTGGCAACCGATTTCGCGTCCGGCGAGGTGCGCACCCATGCCGACATAGGCCGCGCCAGGCCCTCGATGTCGGAGGTCAGCGGCGCATTGAATGCGATGTGATAGACAGCGTGCTGGCCGACGATGTTGACGATGCCGGAATTCGCCTTCTTGGCGTTGTGCAGATTGGCAAGACCGTTGGCCAGCCCCGGTCCGAGGTGCAGCAGCGTCGATGCCGGCGTCCCCTTCATGCGGAAATAGCCATCCGCCGCACCCGTCACCACACCCTCGAACAGGCCGAGCACGCAGCGCATGCCCTCCACCCGATCAAGGGCTGCGACGAAATGCATTTCGGAGGTGCCTGGATTGGCGAAGCAGACGTCGACGCCGCCCGCGACCAAGGTCCGCACCAGACTTTCCGCACCGTTCATTATTCCACTCCCCCGCTTCGCGACGCTTCTCAAAAAGCACTCTTGGGAGATCAATCATCCCCGGCGCCTTTCGTCAAAGGTTTCGGGGGCATTGCAGCCATCGCTCAGGGGGTGATGGCTTTTTTACCGCAGCGTTTGAAAATCGCAGGGGCTCACCGGCTCGTCGCTTGCGAAATCGCGCCAATTATGGCCTGTCTCGCAGTCAAACGGCTTTTTCGCGAGGCAGAATATGACCCGGGCTTTTGCTTTGTTGTTTGCGGCGATCACTTTGCTGGCCGGCGCCGGCCACGCGCATGCCCAGGGTTTTCCGGGTTATACCCAGGGTTTCCCGGGTTTCGACTCTCGCGACATCATGGGCGGCGGTCCCAATTTCAGCATCGGCGCCGCCAGCCCGATCCCGCGGCAGACCGTGAGATTTGAAAGCCGATACACGCCTGGCACTATTTTGATAGATACGGCCGAGCGGCGGCTTTACCTCGTGCTGCCCAATGGCCAGGCGCTGCGGTACGGCATCGGCGTCGGCCGCGACGGCTTTCGCTGGGGCGGCGTTCACCGCATATCAGCCAAGAAGGAATGGCCGAGCTGGACGCCGCCCTCGCAGATGCTGGCGCGACGGCCCGATCTGCCGCGGCACATGGCCGGCGGCATCGACAACCCGCTCGGCGCCCGCGCCATGTATCTCGGATCGACGCTTTATCGCATCCACGGTTCCAACGAGCCGGAGACGATCGGCCAGGCGGTATCGTCGGGCTGCTTCCGCATGACCAATGACGACGTGGCCGATCTCTACGACCGCGTCTCGATTGGAACGACGGTCGTCATCAAAAACTAGACGGGCGCCGGCCAAGGGAACGTGCGTGCTCCACGGCGCGACCTGGAACCCGAAGCGCAGCCTGCATTCAGAGATTGCGTCGGCGCCATGGTTGCGGCAGCGTCGTCGCGATGAGCGCAGATTACCGAGCGTTGCTTTTGCGGATATTCGCGGTCGCTTTGGCCGGCATCGTGCTCGACGGCGGTGCCTGGCTGCCAGCCGCGTCGGCCGAAATTCCGGCCATCGCATCGCGTCAGCACGCTGAAAAGAGGACATTCACCGACAGCGAGATCACCGACGGATTTTTCAAGACCGCCTTCGGCGCCGAGTACCACCTTGCCGGCCGGGTCGACCGGATCAGAAAATACGATGCGCCGGTGCGGGTGTTCGCCGAGGGCAACCGTCCGGATCGAAAGGCGCAACTGGCGAAGATCGTGGACGACATCGCCGAGCGAGTTCAGCATCTCGACATCGCCATGGTGGAAACCAGCGACGGCGCCAATGTTCTGGTCAAGCTGGTGCGCGACCGCGATCTCTATCGCACCATCACGACATTCTACGGCAGCGAACGGGCGCGCGAGATTCGCAGCTCGCTCGATCCGCAATGCCTGTCCGGCTTTCGCAAAAACGAAAAATTTGAAATCGAGCACTCGGACGTGATCCTCACGGTCGACAACGGCGATTTCATCTTCTTCGACTGCGGATATGAGGAACTGCTGCAATCGCTGGGGCCAATCAACGATACCTCTTCGGTGCCCTGGACCATGTTCAACGACAATGTGTCGATGGGATTCTTCGACGTCTATGACCAGTACATCCTCAATATTCTGTACGATCCGCGCGTCAAAGCCGGCATGACCGTCGCAGAGGTCAAGGCGGTGCTGCCCGAAGTGCTGGCCGACGTCCGCGTCTGGGTGCGGAAGGTCAATAATCTCGCTGAATGATCAGATTTTGGAATCGGAGCTGCAGATTGCCTTGAGCGATGCCCATTCCGACGGCGTCAGCAGCGGCGGACCGCTCGGCGGCCGATCCTCATGGCTCATCCGTGCCAAACGGTCCTCCGTCAGCGGATGGTTCGACAGGATGGACAGGCTCCTGTCGCCTTCCTTCCCGGTGACGCGAAACATCAATTCGCCCATCGGCTTTGGCGAGCGGCCAAGCCTGTGCATCGCGTCGATTGCAAACGTATCGGCATTTTGCTCCGCCTCGCGCGAGTAGGACGCGGTCACCAGCGAGCGCGAAGCAAAAATCAGGGCGCCGGAGCCGGTGATGTCGCCGAACAACAGCCCGATCAGAAACGACGTTCCGCCATTGTAGATCAGATTGCGCGTGCCATCGCGATGCCTGAGATGACCAAGCTCATGGGCCAGGATGCCGGCGATTTCATCGGCGTTTTCGGCCTTGGCCAGCAGCCCGCTGAACAAGTACACCCTGCCGCCGGGCAGCGCGAATGCGTTGGGAACCGGGGTAGCCAGCACCTGGGCCTGGATCGACGTATCCAGGCCAGTTGACTCGCGAACGGCATCGACGAGCTTGGTGAAGGCAGCCTGTCCCGACGGGTTATTGCAGGTTTTGCCGCCGAACAGCGTCCTGACCTGCCCTTCCGCGACATCGCCAAGCCGTCGTTCGAATGCCTGCGGCACCAGCGGCGCCAGACGGTCCGCGGCGAGCGGAACACCGAACAGAACCACGGCGACGATCGAAACCGTCGCCGCCAACGACCAGCCGACAATTCTCGCAACGCCGTGCGGGCCGGGAATATTCTCGTCGAGCCGCGCGCAGCGGGAGATCAGATCCACGGCAACCGCCGCATCGCGGATTTCAAGCCGCGCCAGCGCCGGTGCCGTCAGGCAGGTCACGCGGAGCGCACCGGACGGACTGTCGGCACGGCGGATATCGGCAAGAGACCATACCGCAAGCGTGTGTCCATCCTCGTGGAGTTCAAGCCGATCGTTAAACGCCAGTGTCACCAGATGGCGGCGACTGGACATGCCGTCGAAATAAATCGCGGAACCGCCCGCTTCCGGCGACGCCGACGCATTTTGCGGCCCGCTATCCATCGCAACACTTGCTCATGTGCTAAAAGCCGGCGACATCCAGCCCGTCGGCAAAGCCCTCGCCCAGCGCGTTGGCCATTTCGCCCCTTGCGGAAACATTCGCCGCCGCCTCGATGTCGTGGACGATCGTCGACGCGAGAACCCTCACCCAGAGATCGCGCAACAGATAGACGCGCATCACCACGTTGATCGCCAGCGCGAACACCAGATAACCCAGCCCCGCCATGATCAGCAACGGAATGCTCTTGAAAAACACCTGCGGCGCGAAGAACTGATTGATTGGCATTCCGCTCACGCTCGCCACCAGACCCGAGCATATCGCCAGGTAGGCCGCAAGCGCCACCGCGAGCACGAGAACCCAGCCGATCGCTTTCCAGTAGAGGCCGATCAGGGCGCCGCGCCGCATCGTCGATTCCAGCCGCACGTCGCCGAACCGGATGCCCGACAGCCACCAGCGCCACTCCACCGCCTTGAACGCGGCATAGACGAAGGGTGCGAGCGGAAACACATAGAAGGCGATCGGCGCCAGCGGCCACAGCCACCAGCCGCGCTTGAAGAATTCCCAGCCGCGCCCTTCAAAACTGCCCTGAAGATCGCCGTAATAGGAATGCCGCATCTTGTAGCGCTCGAGTGCGGCCTCACGCCATGGCAATATCAGGCCGAGGGTGAGTATCATCAGCAGGCCCCAGAGCGCCGCCTGGCCGGCATAGGCCCAGCCCGAACCGCTCATCCAGAACCGCACCCCGCGCCACACCGTGCGGGTCAGGCGGTAGCGCCGCGCGCGATAGATCGCGAATTGTCCGAACAGGTAGAAAAACGCGAGCAAGGGAAAGCTGGCGAACGCCTTGTAGCGTTCGGCTTCAAGGCTGGCGACAAAGTAGGCAACATAGACCGGCACGATGATTGCCAATGCGATCAAAAATCCGATCAGCAATTCCCTGCCGCGGCCGGTGTATTCCGCCGCATCGCCGTCGATATCGGTGCTCGACCACAAATGGCGGCGAATGTCGGTGGCGAGCCAAAATCGATAAAACCCGACGGTAATCAGTTCGAGCGCGGCGCCGCGCGTCACCAGTCGGAAAAATTCACCGCGATCGCCTGAGAACGACACCGGCATCGGCGGCGGATGCGGCGGCACAAAACTCATCTGGTTCACGGATCAACTCCCCAAGGCAAGTAAATCGGCGGGCGGGAATTAACATATTACCGGTTTTGTCGCCTCAAAATACCATCCGGATCGACGGAATCTATGCAGATTTCTCGAACAGCTCCCGTCCGATCAGCATACGCCGGATTTCGCTGGTGCCCGCGCCGATCTCGTAAAGCTTGGCGTCGCGCAGCAGCCGCCCCGTAGGATAGTCGTTGATATAGCCGTTGCCGCCGAGCAACTGGATCGCGTCAAGCGCACATTGCGTCGCCTTTTCCGAGGCATGGAGAATGGCGCCGGCCGCATCCTCGCGCGTGGTCTCGCCACGGTCGCAGGCTTTTGCGACGGCGTAGACGTAGGCGCGGGACGCATTCATTGTGGTGTACATGTCGGCGATCTTGCCCTGCACCAATTGAAAGCTGCCGATCGGCTGGCCGAACTGCTTGCGCTCGTGGACATAGGGCATCACCACGTCGAGGCAGGCCTGCATGATTCCGAGCGGCCCCGCCGCCAGCACCGAGCGCTCGTAGTCAAGGCCGGACATCAGCACATTGACGCCGCGGCCGACCTCGCCGAGCACGTTTTCCTCCGGCACCTCGCAATTCTCGAACAGCAGTTCGCCGGTGTCGGAGCCGCGCATGCCGAGCTTGTCGAGCTTCTGCGCGGTCGAAAATCCCTTCATGCCTTTTTCGATGATGAAGGCGGTGATGCCGCGCGGGCCGGCGGCGGGGTCGGTCTTGGCATAGACCACCAGGGTTTCCGCGATCGGGCCGTTGGTGATCCACATCTTGCTGCCGTTGATGACGTAGCGGTCGCCCTTCTTCTCGGC
>JGI12053J15887_10001194_pt1 | contig 11835 bp, 18 predicted proteins | sample MedBloCAOM1_O3_FD_15887 | JGI IMG/M metagenome (IMG submission 15887)
GAACTCCCACATCCTGTCGCCGCGCAGTGTGACGCGCGCACCGATCGGCTGGCCTTCACGCAGCTTGAACTGCGCGATGGACTTGCGGGCCTTGCGCACCTCGGGCTTCTGGCCGGTGATCGCGGCCAGGTCCCGGACGGCACCCTCGATCAGCTTGCTGTCACGGGCGGCGTCACCGACACCCATGTTCACGACGACCTTGACNACGCCGGGAATCTGGTGCGGGTTCGCGAAGCCGAACTCCTCGCGGAGTTGCCCCACGATCTCCTCGCGGTACCGGGTCTTCAACCGCGGGATGATCTGCTCTGCGGTGGTCATCAGATGTCCTTACCGTTCCTGCGCGAGACGCGAACCTTCTTGCCGTCCTCGCCGATGCGGTAGCCCACCCGGGCCGGCTTGCCGTCGGAGTCGACCACCTGCACGTTGGAAACGTGGATCGGGGCCTCCTGGGTGACAATGCCGCCCGACTGCGCGCCACGCTGGGTCTGCGTGATCCGGGTGTGCTTCTTGATCCGGTTCACGCCTTCGACCAGCACTCGCTCGCGCTCGGGGTAGGCCTGAATGACCTTGCCCTTGGCGCCCTTGTCCTTGCCGGCGATGACGACGACCGTGTCGCCCTTCTTCACCTTCATGCTCTACAACACCTCCGGCGCGAGCGAAATGATCTTCATGAACTTTCGGTCGCGCAGCTCGCGGCCTACCGGGCCGAAGATGCGGGTGCCCCGTGGCTCATTGTCGTTCTTGATGAGCACAGCGGCGTTCTCGTCGAACCGGATGTAGGAACCGTCCGGACGACGACGCTCCTTGACCGTGCGGACGATGACAGCCTTGACGACGTCGCCCTTCTTCACTCCGGCAGCCGGGATGGCGTCCTTCACGGTGGCGACGATGATGTCGCCGATACCCGCGTAGCGCCGCCCTGAACCGCCGAGCACGCGGATGCAAAGGATTTCCTTCGCGCCCGTGTTGTCGGCAACCCGTAGCCGCGACTCCTGCTGGATCACGTCAACTCCTGTATGTCGCGCTGGTTCTCGGCTGTTGAAACCCAACCAAGCCGAGCCTTGCGGAACTGAGGGGGCTCGAAACCCCTAATTACTTGCCTAGCGTTTCGACGACCGGTGAGGGTTCGAACGAACTACTTGGCCTTCTCCACGATCTTCACCAAACGCCAGCGCTTGGTAGCCGACAGCGGACGGGTCTCCATCAAGGTGACCCGGTCGCCGACGCCGGCTTCGTTGTTCTCGTCGTGCACCTTGACCTTGCTGGTGCTGCGGAGAACCTTGGCGTAGCGGCGGTGCTTCTTGCGGTCCTCGAGCTCGACCACGATCGTCTTGTTCATCTTGTCCGAGACGACCAGGCCCTCGCGGGTCTTACGGTCGTTGCGGCCGGATTTCTCATCCTGCGCCGGCTTCTCAGTGAGCTCTTCGCTCATGCCGCACCTTCACTCTCGGCCTCGGGGGAAACGGACAGCCCGAGTTCACGCTCACGCATCACGGTGTAGATCCGCGCGATGTCCGTGCGAACCGTGCGCAGCCGGCGGTTGTTGTCCAGTTGCCCGGTGGCCATCTGGAACCGGAGGTTGAACAGCTCCTCCTTGAATTCCTTCAAGCGCAACACGAGCTCTTCTGCAGTGAGCTCACGAAGTTCTGACGCGTCAACGGCTCCTGCTTTGCTCGCCATCAGAACTCACCACCTTCACGGGTCACGATTCGGCATTTCATCGGCAGTTTGTGGATCGCGCGGCGCAGCGCCTCGCGGGCCGTTTCCTCGTTCGGGTAACTGATCTCGAACATCACACGGCCCGGCTTGACGTTGGCGATCCACCACTCGGGCGAACCCTTACCGGAACCCATCCGGGTTTCAGCAGGCTTCTTGGTGAGCGGGCGATCCGGGAAGATCGTCGTCCACACTTTGCCGCCACGCTTGATGTGCCGTGTCATGGCGATACGAGCGGACTCGATCTGCCGGTTGGTCACGTAGCTGTGCTCAAGTGCCTGGATGCCGTACTCACCGAATGACACACTGGTACCGCCCTTGGCGGCGCCGGCGCGCTTCGGAGAGTGCTGCTTCCGGTGCTTGACCCTGCGTGGGATGAGCACGTCAGCCCTCCGTCTTCTCTGCCGTACCCGTCGACGCGTCAGGCGTCGGGTTGGTGGCGACCTCGGCGGGCTGCGCACCTTCCTGTGCTGCGGCGGCGGCCCGACCGGCATCGGTCGAGGTCGCGGTGGTACCCGACGCACCGGAGCGGCGCGGACGGGCGGGACGGTCTCCACGGTCGCGACGCGGTGCGCGCTCGGCGGCCGCGGCGGCGTCACGCGCCTCCTTGGCCTTGAGCCCACCGACGATCTCGCCCTTGTAGATCCACACCTTCACGCCGATGCGACCGAACGTCGTCTTGGCCTCGAAGAAGCCGTAGTCGATGTCGGCGCGCAGCGTGTGCAGCGGGACACGGCCGTCGTGGTAGTGCTCCGAGCGGGACATCTCGGCACCGCCGAGACGACCACCGCACTGCACGCGGATGCCCTTGACCTGCGGCGAGCGCATCGACGTCTGAAGCGCCTTACGCATCGCGCGCCGGAAGGCAACACGGTTGGACAGCTGCTCCGCGACACCCTGTGCGACGAGCTGGGCGTCNGCCTCGGGGTTCTTGACCTCGAGAATGTTCAGCTGAACCTGCTTCTTGGTCAGCTTTTCCAGCGCGCCACGGATCCGGTCGGCCTCCGCGCCGCGACGGCCGATGACGATGCCCGGCCGGGCGGTGTGAATGTCGACGCGGACGCGGTCACGGGTGCGCTCGATCTCGACCTTGGAGATGCCGGCGCGCTCCATGCCCGTGGACAGCAGCTTACGGATCTTGACGTCCTCGCCGACGTACTCCGCGTACTGCTTGTCGGCATACCAGCGGGACTTCCAGTCGGTGGTGATTCCCAGCCGGAAGCCGTGCGGGTTGATTTTCTGGCCCACTACCGGCCACCTGCCTTCTTCTTGCCTTGGGCCTTCTTCGCCCCGGCCTTGGGCCGGGACTCGACCTCCACGGTGATGTGGCTGGTCCGCTTACGGATCCGGTACGCACGACCCTGNGCACGCGGCCGGATGCGCTTGAGGGTCGGGCCCTCGTCGGCGTAAGCGTTCTTGACCCAGAGCGTGTCCGGGTCGAGGTCGAGGTTGTTCTCGGCATTGGCCACGGCGCTCGCCAGCACCTTCGCGACCGTCTCGCTCGCCGCCTGAGGGGCGAAGCGGAGCACGGCCAAGGCGTCAGTGGCGCTACGTCCCTTGATGAGCTCGATTACCCGGCGCACCTTCATCGGTGAGTCACGGACGAAGCGAGCCCGCGCGTAAGCCACAGGCAGAGCCTCGGCCGTCGCGTTGTTCTGGGCGTTCATCGCTGCTTCCCTTGTTCTCTCGTGCCCGCTCAGCGGCGGCGCGACTTCCGGTCGTCCTTGATGTGGCCCTTGAAGGTCCGAGTCGGGGCGAATTCGCCCAACTTGTGACCCACCATCGCCTCGGTCACGAACACCGGGACGTGCTTGCGGCCGTCGTGCACCGCGATCGTGTGTCCCAGGAAGTCCGGGATGATCGTGGAGCGGCGGGACCAGGTCTTGATCACCGTCTTCTTGCCGGCCTCGTTGAGAACGTCCACCTTCTTGAGCAGGTGGTCATCCACGAAGGGGCCCTTTTTAAGGCTGCGTGGCATTTTTGTCTACCTCCCTGCTCAGCGCTTCTTGCCGGTACGCCGGCGGCGGACGATCAGTTGGTCACTCGGCTTGCGACGGCGGGTACGACCCTCCGGCTTACCGTTCGGGTTCACCGGGTGGCGACCGCCGGACGTCTTGCCCTCACCACCACCGTGCGGGTGATCGACTGGGTTCATGACGACACCGCGAACGGTGGGGCGCTTGCCCCGCCAGCGGTTACGCCCGGCCTTACCCCAGTTGATGTTGGAGTGGTCGGAGTTACCGACCTCACCGATGGTGGCGCGGTTGCGCACGTCCACGTTGCGAATCTCGCCCGAAGGCAACCGCAGCTGGGCGTACGGCCCGTCCTTGGCGACCAGCTGCACCTTCGCGCCGGCCGAACGCGCCATCTTCGCGCCGCCACCGGGGCGGAGCTCGATCGCGTGGATCACGGTACCGACGGGGATGTTGCGCAGCGGCAGGTTGTTGCCCGGCTTGATGTCGGCGCGAGGGCCGTTCTCGATCAGATCACCCTGCTTGAGCTTCTCCGGCGCGATGATGTAGCGCTTCTCGCCATCGGCGTAGTGCAGAAGCGCGATACGCGCGGAACGGTTGGGGTCGTACTCGATGTGCGCGACCTTGGCCGGCACTCCGTCCTTGTCGTTCCGGCGGAAGTCGATAAGCCGGTACGCACGCTTGTGACCGCCACCCTTGTGCCGGGTGGTGATCTTGCCGGACGAGTTACGACCGCCCTTGCCGTGCAGCGGACGCAGCAGCGACTTCTCCGGCTCCGACCGAGTGATCTCGGCGAAGTCGGAAACACTCGAGCCACGCCGGCCCGGCGTTGTCGGCTTGTACTTACGGATGCCCATGTCTGCTCAGTCCTTTACGCGGCTGGTCCGCCGAAGATCTCAATCGGCTTGCTTTCAGCCGAAAGAGTCACGATGGCGCGCTTGGTGTCCTTACGCTTGCCGTAGCCGGCGCGGGTGCGCTTGCGCTTGCCCTGGCGGTTGAGCGTGTTGACACTGACCACCTTGACGCCGAACACCTGCTCAACCGCGATCTTGATCTGGGTCTTGTTGGAGTCCGGGCGAACCACGAACGTGTACTTGTGGTCTTCCAGGAGTCCGTAAGACTTCTCGGAGATCACCGGCGCGAGCAAGATGTCGCGGGGGTCTGGAATGGCGACCGAACTCACTGCTCGTCACTCCCTTCCATAACTTCGCTCGACCGTGCTGTGCCTTTTTCAACGATGGCCTTCGCACCCTTGCCACTGGCGGGACCGGCGATGAAGACGTCGAACGCGGCCTTCGTGAACACCACGTCGTCGTTGACCAGCACGTCATATGTGTTGAGCTGGTCCGGCGTGATGAGGTGGATCTCGGTCAGATTCTGCGCGGAACGCCAGCCCTGAACGTCGTCGCGGTGCAGCACCACGAGGACCTTCTTCGCCTGGGTGACTGCGGCGATCGCCTGCTTGGCGGTCTTGGTGGACGGGTTCTCGCCGGTCACCAGCTCCGTCACGACGTGCAACTGGCCGGCGCGGGCCCGGTCGGAGAGGGCGCCACGCAGGGCGGCGGCCTTCATCTTCTTCGGGGTCCGCTGCTCGTAGTCGCGCGGTTTGGGGCCGTGGACGACGCCACCACCGTTGTACTGCGGGGCGCGGGTCGAACCCTGACGGGCGCGGCCGGTGCCCTTCTGGCGGTACGGCTTCTTACCGCCACCGCGGACCTCACCACGAGTCTTCGTGGAGTGCGTCCCCTGGCGGGCGGCGGCCAGCTGGGCCACCACGACCTGGTGCAGTAGCGGGATGTTCGCCTGCACATCGAAGATCTCGGCAGGCAGCTCGACGGTGCCGTCGGCGTTGCCTGCGGGGGTCTTCAGCTCGACCGTGCTCATTCGGTTACACCACCCTTCACGGCGTTACGGACGAACACGACGCCGCCCTTCGGGCCCGGAACGGCGCCCTTAATCAGCAGCAGGCCGTCGTCGGCTCGCACGGCGTGCACGGTCAGGCCCTGCGTGGTGACCTTGTCGTTGCCCATCCGGCCGGCCATGCGCACGCCCTTGAAGACGCGACCCGGCGTGGCGCAGCCACCGATCGAGCCCGGCCGGCGGTGCACAGCCTGCGCACCGTGGCTTGCGCCCTGGCCCTTGAAGCCGTGTCGCTTCATGACACCGGCGTAGCCCTTGCCCTTGCTGGTACCGGTGACGTCCACGACCGCGCCGGCGTCGAACACCTCGGCGGTGATCTCCTGCCCGATCTCGTACGTCGCGGCGTCAGTGGTGCGCAGCTCGGCGAGGTACCGCCGCGGCGTCACGCCCGCCTTGTCGAAGTGCCCGGTCCTCGGCTTGTTGACCTTGCGCGGGTCAACCGCACCAAATGCCAGCTGGATGGCTACATAGCCATCGATTTCCTGAGTGCGAACCTGGGTGACCACGTTCGGCCCCGCCTGCACGACGGTCACCGGAATCATCCGGTTGTTCTCGTCGAACACCTGGGTCATGCCGAGCTTGGTGCCCAGGATGCCCTTCACTTGCCTGTCAGACATGAGTCTCTTATCTCCGCCGCTCGCCCGCCGCTACTGGATGTTGACGTCGACGCTCGCCGGCAGGTCGATGCGCATCAGCGCGTCGACCGTCTTCGGCGTCGGGTCGAGGATGTCGATCAGACGCTTGTGCGTGCGCATCTCGAAGTGCTCGCGCGAGTCCTTGTACTTGTGCGGCGAGCGGATGACGCAGTAAACGTTCTTCTCGGTGGGCAGCGGCACCGGCCCGACAACACGGGCGCCGGTGCGCGTGACCGTCTCAACGATCTTGCGCGCCGAGGAGTCGATCGCCTCGTGGTCGTAGGCCTTGAGCCGGATGCGGATCTTCTGTCCCGCCATGGTGGCTGCTCGTTCCTTGTCGTCTCGTGCCGCTATCTCACTACCGGGGCCTTATGGGGTGTTACAGCCTGGCAGCCTTACAGTGGACCGTTTGGCCCCGGTTTTCGCAGTTCAACGACCCTGCCCCCGGTCCACGCGGTCGGGCGTGTCGCGCCCGACGCACAGACCGATCCCGCAGGATCCTCGTCGTGCCTGGTAGTCCTCAACGTGAGGGGGTCGGCCCACCGCGATGAACGCGGTTGACTTTCCCTTGCCCGTGTGCCCCCACCCAAAGGCGGGGCTCAACGGACCATGGCCACCCGCGCGGGGGCGGCCGGGTCCCGCGGGCTATTAAACCCACATATCCGGCCGCCCCACGACAAGCAACCTAAATAGTGTCGCATACGTGCTTTCGCGACCTGAACGCGGGGTGTATGTGCCCGCGTTCAGGTACGAATCACTTCAGGATCTTGGTGACCTGTCCGGCGCCGACGGTCCGCCCACCCTCACGGATGGCGAAACGAAGGTTCTCGTCCATGGCGATCGGCTGGATGAGCGTCACCGAGATGTCGGTGTTGTCACCCGGCATGACCATTTCAGTGCCCTCGGGGAGGGTCACCACGCCGGTCACGTCCGTTGTGCGGAAGTAGAACTGCGGGCGGTAGTTGTTGAAGAACGGCGTGTGCCGCCCACCCTCATCCTTGGAGAGGATGTACACCGAAGCTTCGAACTCGGTGTGCGGGGTGGTGGTGCCGGGCTTCACGACGACCTGGCCGCGCTCGACGTCCTCACGCTTGATGCCGCGCAGCAGCAGACCGACGTTGTCGCCGGCCTCACCCTGATCGAGCAGCTTGCGGAACATCTCGACACCGGTGACGGTGGTCTTGGTCGACTTCTCGCGGATACCCACGATCTCGACCTCTTCGTTCACGTTGACGCGGCCGCGCTCGATGCGACCGGTGACGACGGTGCCACGACCGGTGATCGTGAAAACGTCCTCGACCGGCATCAGGAACGGCTTATCAAGCTCACGCTCGGGCTGCGGCACACTTTCGTCGACGGCGTCCATCAGCTCGAGAACGGTCTCGCCCCACTTGGCGTCGCCTTCGAGAGCCTTGAGGCCAGAGACCTTGATGACCGGGGCGTCGTCGCCCGGGAAGTCCTGGGACGACAGCAACTCGCGGACCTCGAGCTCGACGAGCTCCAGGATCTCCTCGTCATCGACCATGTCTGCCTTGTTCAGCGCGACGACGATGTAAGGAACGCCGACCTGCTTCGCCAGCAGCACGTGCTCACGGGTCTGCGGCATCGGGCCGTCGGTCGCCGCGACAACCAGAATCGCGCCGTCCATCTGCGCAGCACCGGTGATCATGTTCTTGATGTAGTCGGCGTGACCGGGGGCGTCGACGTGCGCGTAGTGGCGCTTCTCGGTCTGGTACTCGACGTGCGAGATGTTGATCGTGATACCGCGCTGCTTCTCTTCCGGCGCGTTATCGATCTGGTCGAACGCCGAAGCGGTGTTCAGCTCGGGGTACTTGTCGTGCAGAACCTTGGTGATCGCCGCGGTCAGAGTGGTCTTTCCGTGGTCGACGTGACCGATGGTTCCGATGTTGACGTGCGGCTTGCTCCGCTCGAACTTCGCCTTCGCCACTGGAATGTCCTCCTGGACTGTTTAACTCGCTCACCGGCCAACGTGGCTGTCGGGCGGCGACTAGTTTTGATCAATGCTTTACGGGTGGTGCGGACGTTCAGGAGTGTTCCTTATGCCCGCGCGTGACCGGGAACTACTCCCCTGTCACCCTCGCGATGATTTCCTTCGCGACGTTCGCGGGAACCTCGGCGTAGGAGTCGAACACCATGGAGTAGTTCGCACGACCCTGGGTCCTTGACCGCAGGTCGCCGACATAACCGAACATCTCCGACAACGGCACCGTTGCCTTGACGACACGGGTGCCGGCGCGCTCCTCCATGGCCTGGATCTGGCCACGGCGGGAGTTCAGGTCGCCGATGACATCACCCATGTAGTCCTCGGGTGTGGTCACCTCGACAGCCATGATCGGCTCGAGCAGAACCGGGCTGGCCTTCCGGGCGGCTTCCTTCATCGCCATGGAGCCGGCGATCTTGAAGGCCATTTCGGAAGAGTCGACCTCGTGGTACGCGCCATCCAGCAGGGTGAACTTCAACCCCACGAGCGGGTAGCCCGCCAGCACGCCGTACTGCATGGCGTCCTGGGCGCCCGCGTCGACCGACGGGATGTACTCCCGCGGCACGCGGCCACCGCTGACCTTGTTCTCGAACTCGTACAGCGCGCCGTCGGTCGTCTCGAGCGGCTCCAGCTTCACGATCACCTTGGCGAACTGGCCAGAGCCACCGGTCTGCTTCTTGTGCACGACGTCGAGCTTCTCGACGGTCTTGCGGACCGTCTCCCGGTACGCGACCTGCGGCTTACCGATGTTCGCCTCGACCTTGTAGTCGGACTTCATGCGGTTCACCAGAACCTCGAGGTGCAGCTCGCCCATCCCCTGGATGATGGTCTGGCCCGTGTCGTCGTCCTGGTGAACTCGGAACGTCGGGTCTTCCTCAGCCAGCTTCTGGATCGCGATGCCGAGCTTCTCCTGGTCCGCCTTCGTCTTCGGCTCGATGGCTACCGAGATGACGGGCTCCGGGAAGGTCATCGACTCAAGGATGACCGGGTGCTGAGGATCGGCCAAGGTGTCACCGGTGGTGGTGTCCTTGAGGCCCTGCACCGCGTAGATATGCCCGGCCTGGCCGATCTCGATCGGGTTCTCCTTGTTGGAGTGCATCTGGAAGAGCTTCCCGATGCGCTCCTTGCGGTCCTTGGTCGCGTTGACGACCTGGGTACCGCCGACGACCTGACCCGAGTACACGCGGATGTAGGTCAGCTTGCCGAAGAACGGGTGCGCCGCGATTTTGAACGCCAGCGCCGCGAACGGCTCATCGGTGTTCGGCTTGCGCAGCGCGGTCTCGCCGTTGGGGAGGATGCCCTCGACCGCGGCGACGTCCAGCGGCGACGGCAGGTAGTCGATGACCGCGTCGAGCATGGGCTGGACGCCCTTGTTCTTGAACGCGGAACCGGTGAGCACGGGGTACGCGGCGCGCTCGATCGTGAGCTTGCGGATACCGGCCTTGATCTCGGCCATCGTGAGCTCTTCGCCCTCGAGGAACTTCTCCATCAGGGCATCGTCGGTCTCGGCGACGGCCTCGACCAGCTTCTCCCGGTACTCCGCTGCCCTGTCGGCAAGCTCGGCCGGGATGTCCTCGATTGCGTAGTCCTCGCCCTTCTGGACGTCTCCACGCCAGGTGAGGGCCTTCATCTGAACGAGGTCGACAACACCCTCGAAGTCGTTCTCGGCGCCGATCGGCAGCTGGATGACCAGCGGCTTGGCACCGAGGCGGTCCTCGATGGTCTTCACGGTGTAGTAGAAGTCCGCGCCCAGCTTGTCCATCTTGTTGACGAAGCAGATCCGGGGGACTTCGTACTTGTCGGCCTGGCGCCAGACCTGCTCGGACTGCGGCTCGACACCTTCCTTGCCGTCGAAGACCGCGACCGCACCGTCGAGCACCCGCAGCGAACGCTCCACCTCGACGGTGAAGTCGACGTGGCCCGGGGTGTCGATGATGTTGATCTGGTGATCGGCCCAGAAGGTGGTGGTGGCAGCCGAGGTGATGGTGATACCCCGCTTCTGCTCCTCCTCCATCCAGTCCATCGTCGCGGCTCCGTCGTGGACCTCGCCGATTTTGTAATTGACCCCGGTGTAGAACAGGATCCGCTCGGTCGTGGTGGTCTTACCGGCGTCGATGTGGGCCATGATGCCGATATTGCGGACCTTGTTCAGGTCGGTCAGCACGTCACGTGCCACGAGAATGTTCCCCTGTCTCAAGCTTGGGGCCCGGCATGGCTTTTGTCGGCAGCCGGGCGACGATCACCAGCGGTAGTGGGCAAACGCCTTGTTCGATTCGGCCATCTTGTGCGTGTCCTCGCGGCGCTTAACACTGGCCCCGAGGCCGTTGCTCGCATCGAGCAGCTCGTTCTGTAGGCGCTCGATCATGGTCTTCTCGCGGCGAGCCTGCGAGAACGACACCAACCAGCGCAGCGCAAGGGTGGTCGAGCGGCCGGGCTTGACCTCGATCGGCACCTGGTAGGTGGCACCACCGACTCGACGGCTCTTCACCTCGATGGTGGGCTTCACGTTGTCGAGCGCGCGCTTCAGCGTGACGACCGGGTCGGTGCCGGTCTTCTCGCGAGCGCCTTCAAGCGCGCCGTAGACGATGCGCTCGGCCAGGGACCGCTTGCCGTCCTTCAGCACCTTGTTGACCAGCTGGGTGACCAGCGGCGAGGCGTAGACGGGGTCGGAGATCAATGGCCGCTTCGGGGCCGGACCCTTGCGGGGCATTAGCTCTTCTCCTTCTTCGCGCCGTACCGGCTGCGCGCCTGCTTACGGTTCTTCACACCCTGGGTGTCGAGAGAACCGCGAATGATCTTGTAACGAACACCCGGCAGGTCCTTCACTCGGCCACCACGCACGAGCACCATCGAGTGCTCCTGGAGGTTGTGACCTTCACCGGGGATGTAGGCGGTGACCTCGATGCCGCTGGTCAGCTTCACACGCGCGACCTTGCGCAGCGCCGAGTTCGGCTTCTTGGGGGTCGTGGTGTACACGCGAGTGCACACGCCACGCCGCTGCGGGCTCCCCTTGAGGGCCGCGGTCTTCTGCTTGGCAGCCTTGTCCTGGCGGCCCTTCCGGACCAGCTGCTGGATCGTGGGCAATGGACCAGCTTTCTGTCGCGTCTTGCTTTTTCGTGTCTTCCCCGGCCCCCGCGGTCGGGCGTGTCGGCCCGCGTCACGATCCTTCGACCGGTAACTTCCCGTAGGGATTTTCCGTGGAACCCCGCTATACCTTGGCCGACGACCGGATGCCTGAGCACCCCGTCGATGCCGAAGGCACGCGGAGCGGCCCGACGCCTGCCGGGCACGGTCTCCAAAGATACCCGGCTGCCTCAGCGGTGACCAAATCGGGGGGTCTCAATAGCTGCAGAACCTCGGCTTACCTGGTAATGCGGTGTTGCGTGGCGGCTGCTCCCTTAGTGGTCCTCTGGCTTGGCGTGGTCGGCCTTGCCGGGGTTCGGGTCGCGCGACAGGTCGATCAACGGGTGCACGCCGGCGCCGTCCGCGGCCGCGTGTCCACCTCGCGTCTCCTCGGCGGGGTTCTGCTCAGCGTTCAGGTCTGCGTCCATGCGCCCTCCTCGTTTAGCGGTCCTTACGGCGCAAACCA
>JGI12053J15887_10001196_pt1 | contig 11832 bp, 13 predicted proteins | sample MedBloCAOM1_O3_FD_15887 | JGI IMG/M metagenome (IMG submission 15887)
TACTGATCGGCTCGGTGCCGGGACTACCCGCCACGGTGCTGGCGTGCTTGGCATGCTCCTGTACCGCGAGGATGCTCAGGCCACGCCCGTCGTACACCCCGCCGCCGACGTCGGAGACAGCGACGACCTTGCAGCCCAGGACGCCGACCAGCCGCGCGAACCAGGAGCCGACATTGCCGAACCCCTGGACGGCCACCCTCGCGCCATCGAGATCGAGCTGGAGGCTTCGCGCTGCCTCAGCCAGGCAATACACCAGTCCCCGCCCGGTAGCAGCGGCCCGCCCCAGGGAGCCGCCCAGCTCAATGGGCTTTCCTGTCACGATCGCCGGGGAGTAGCCGTGCCGCGCGGAGTAGGCATCCATGATCCACGCCATCGTCTGGGCATCGGTGTTGACATCGGGTGCGGGGATATCGCGTTTCTCCCCGATGATGTGGTCGATCATTCGCAGGTAGCCGCGGGTCAGCTTTTGCAGTTCGGCTGGGCTCATCGTCAGCGGATCACAGATGATGCCGCCTTTGGCGCCACCGAACGGTACGTCGACCACCGCGGTCTTCCAGGTCATCAGTGCGGCCAGGGCCCGAACCTCGTCGAGGTCCGCCGCGGGGTGGTAACGCAGGCCGCCTTTGAAGGGGCCCCGGGCGCCGTTGTGCTGGACCCGATAGCCGATGAAGACCCGGCCTGAGCCGTCGTCCATCCGGAGGGGAATCTGCACCCGAAGCTCCCGGTAGGCACACCCTAATACGGCCCGCAGGTCATCACCCAGGTGCAGATGATCCGCCGCTTGCTCAAAAAAGCGGTTCACTGCCTGGAACGGGCTCAACTCGCCAAGCTCGCGCTGCGCACCCGCGGCGGTATGGTGCTCGTGGCCCGGTGGTACCTCCTCGATCACGCGCCTCCCTCACCGCTGCGGCCGGCGACCAATCCCGGTCTTTCCGCATAATTGATCACGGGATCATACGCGACGCACCTGATTCGAGTAGTCGATTACTCGCATCGCCGCGCCGGACCACTCGTGCCTTTGTGGTCGGTAGCCATGGGAGCCAGGGCCGACCTCGGCTCCGACGCCGAGGCTCAGATGGGAATGGAAAGCAACGCGCATGACGACTCATCGCAGATTCACCCAGACGGCTACTTGCTCAGCGCGCTGCAGTGTTCCGCGCGGCAGTTGTCGTCTCGAGGTTTCCGCGGGTATAGCGTCTGCTGGCCGGGCGGGCGGACCAGGCCCACCTGAAGGAGCCGACGAGGAGGCGAAATGATCGAACGAGAAACCTTGCTGTCCGATTTGCCAGAGCGGGGCTATCCGGATGATCCCCGGGGTGGTTCGGTGGCCTGGGCGCTGCTGGCGGTGGCTGCGATTCTGGTTACCGCCATCCTTTTGACAGCGCGGTGGGTCGCCGGATCCTGGTAGAAGATGGTTCAATCACCACGCCCAGATCACCGCGGAAAGGCTACCGAAGATCAGGGTCGTGCCGACTGCCAGCAGCGCCCACGCAGCAGCCCCACCGCTGGGATCATCGGATCGGTCCAGCTCCGGTAAATCAGACGCGAGACGCTCCGGTTCGATCATGATTCCTCCTCGTCAGCCCCTCGACGCGGGCCGCGCAGGCAAGCCTTGATGCATGACTTAATATCACAGTGATGAGCGTCATTGTTACTGGAGAACGACAATCTCGATAGGTGGGAAAGATCGCTCGGCCGAAGTAAACAAGAGGTTGCAGGGCGAGTGAACAAGGGGTTTCCTATTCACCTAGGGCGCCGGCAGGGATATCGCAAAGCAGCAGTTCCCGATGAACGCGCCAGAACTCGCGGTAGGCGTTATGGAGGTCATTCTGCGCGGCCTCGAGAGCCTCCGCAGGCGCGGGCGCGGCAACCCACCGGCCGCGGACCGGCTCGACCACCGTGAGCGCTTCCAGTGCGTGCGAGGTATTGCGCAAGTGCTGGTGGGCGCGATGGAGTTGTTCGCGTTGCTCCTTCGAGAGTTCCGCTGGCTGGCGGCCTACCTCCACGTCGCACCCTCCGAGCTCCCGATCGCTGTTGGGGCTGCCACCCTAACGCAGCAACGNCCGGTGCCCACGAAGGCCAGCCGAGCAGTCGCCTAGCCGTAATCGAGTCTTGCTCCCAGCACTCTCCGTAGGTGTCTTACGGCAAACTCCTGCACCGCATCCGCCGGGTGCCCCGGACCGTCAAAGGTGCCGGTGGCGTGGACAGCCACAGTCACCGGAATGTCCCGATTGCGTAGGTCCGCTGTAGTGTGCAGCACGCAAATATCGGTGCATACCCCACAGATCCGCACTGAGTCGATACCGAAGCGGTGCAGGTGACCTTCCATTTCGGTCTCGAACAGCGCCGAGTACCGCCGCTTGCGCAACAGCAGAACATCATCCCGGGCCAGCAGCGGGACCATCTCGTCGACCAGGTCGGCCTCGTGCGTGCCGCGGATGCAGTGCTCGGGAAACACGGCGAACTCCGCGTCGTCGATCTCGTGGGTATCGGCCGTGAAGAGCACCCGATGGCCAGCGGCGAGCGCCTCGTCGACCTCCCGGCGCACCGCCGGGAGCACGGCCAGGCACCGGTCGCTGGCCAGGTTGCCCTCCCGGAGGAAGCCGTTCTGCATGTCCACGACTACGAGAAGCTCAGCCATCGCTGTCATCTCCCCGAATGCTAGGCAACTCGTACACNTGAATTGATAAGTCTAGATTGAATATTTATGAGCGATGGTACGACCTTGCCTGCCGATCTGGTTCGGGCCGGATGTGACCTGCGGGTGGTGCTGGCTCGGATCGTGCGCCGGCTGCGCCAAGGCCATGCCGCCGGCGACCTGACGTTGTCGGAGATCTCGGTGCTGTCCCGGCTAGACCGGAACGGCCCGACGACCCCGGGGGCGCTCGCGGACGAGGAGCGAGTGCGCCCGCAGGCGATGGGCACGACCCTGGCCGCTCTGGAGCAGCGGCACCTTGTCGAGCGTCGGGCGCATCCCGACGACGGCCGTTGCGTGGTGATGTCGGCTACCACGGCCGGCCAGCGGATATTGGTCGATCGCCGGGGAGTGAACACTCAGCGGATGGCCCGGGCGCTGGCCGAGTTCAGCCCGGCCGAGCAGGACCAGATGGTCGCCGCGATACCGCTGCTCGAGCAGTTGGCGGAGCGGCTGTGAGCCAGCTGATCTCGGTGCCGTTCCATCACGGCCTGGTGGTGTGTTCACCGCCGCTGCGACGATGACCGCGATCGCCGCGCTGGCGTCGCTGCCGCGGGGCACCGGCCAGGTCCATAACTCGCCGCAGTCCACGGAAGGGAAGTCGCTATGTCCGACGCCATGACCGCCGAGACGATCCGGATCACCGGCCACGGTGGAGATGAGATCGAGGCCTACCTCGGCCGCCCGCTGGACCCGTCACCGCATGGCGGCATCGCGGTGATCCACCACATGCCCGGCTACGACGAGGCGACCAAGGCGATGGTTCGCAACTTTGCGGCCGCCGGCTACGCCGCGCTGTGCCCGAACCTGCACTACCGCGAAGCCCCCGGCGCGAGCGCCGCCGACGCGTCCGCGGCCGTCCGGGCAGCCGGCGGAGTGCCGGACGAGCGACTGGTCGGCGACATCGCGGCGGCGGTGAACCAGCTCAGGTCGTTGCCGGCGTCCAACGGCAAGATCGGTGTGATCGGGCACTGTTCCGGCGGTCGGCAAGCCTTCCTCGCAGCCTGCAGCCTGACCATCGACGCCGCCGTGGACTGTTACGGCGCGTTTGTCGTCTATGACCCTCCGCCCGGCATGCCGAGCGCGATGAGGCCCATTATCGGTCTGGCACCGCGACTGTCCTGCCCTTTGTTGGGTTTGTTCGGGGCGGAGGATTCCCACCCGTCACCGGAGGAGACCGCTGCGCTCAGCGCGGAGCTGCAACGGCTCGGCAAGCCGCACGAATTCCACACCTATGACGGCGCCGGACACGCGTTCATGGCAGTGGACCGCCCGAACTACCGACCCGAAGCCGCCGTTGCCGGCTGGAAGTACATCTTCGATTTCTTCAACCGCCACCTCGCCACCTAGAACTCCGGTCTTCGGTGGTCTGCGCCTCCCGACCTCCACGGCAGAGCTGTTTCACCGACCTGGGAGAGCTCTGCTGTGGAGTTCGGGAACAGGAGCGCGTAGGACTATGCGGTTGGGGATGCAGAAATGAGGTGGTGAACTTGTTTGACGCGCCGGGGCGGGAGGAGGTGCGGCAACGCATCCTAGAGTTGAGCATTTCCGTGTGGGCCTTCGCGGCGGTGAGTTTCGCCCTCGAAGCAGGAGTTTTGGATGAGCTCTCGACCCCCAGCACAGCGGGGCAGATCAGCCAGCGCACGGGGATCCCTGCGGACCTGGTTAGTAGCATCTTGGAGGTTTTAGTCGCACTCGGATTCGGAAACGCTGACGAGCATGGCTTCGTCGCTTCACCCGGGCTAGCCGCTGTCACCCGTGGTCCGACGAAGGAGTTGCTCGCCGCGGATCTTCGTTCCACCCGTTTGCAGACCGCGGAGCTCGTCGGGCGCGCGGCACGCGGCACCATCGCGCTGGACGGCTGGAACTACTCCGATCCCGACCTACTCGAGGCACAGGGGGTGCGCTCGGCGGAAATGGTCGTGCCGTGGGTCGAGCGGCTGTTTCCCAACCTGGAGGGCTTGTCGGAGCGCCTCAGGAAACCTACGGCGAGGTTCCTGGACGTCGGGTCGGGCGTCGGGCGGCTCACGATCGAGATGTGCCGCCGCTTCCCGAACCTGCAGGTCGTCGGTATCGACCCGTTCGAGACCTCACTCACGCTCGCCCGGCGCAACGTAGCCGAGGCCGGGCTTGCGGACCGGATCGAGCTGCGTCCCCAGCGCGTGCAGGACCTGTCCGACGATCGCTGCTATGACCTCGCGTGGGTTCCGGTCATGTTCCTGCCCGCCGACGTGGCGGCGCGAGGCCTGCATCGGGTACGTACCGCCCTGCGTCCGGGCGGCTGGGCGGTGCTTGGGTCGCTGGCGGTCGAGGGCTCGGAGATCCAGCCCGCGATCCTGCGGCTCGTGAGCCTTCTCTACGGAAGCGGACGCCTGTCACCGGAGCATGCCGCGACGATGCTGACGGCCGCGGGATTTGAGAATGTTCTGGCACTCCCAGCCATGCCCGGCGTGCCCCAACGTACGATCGTAGGGCGCCGTCCCGTCGACGAATAGCGTATTGGTTAGCCAGCCACACCACCGCAGTGCGCATGGGCTGGAGGTGGCACAGGCTACGACGAGAGGAACCGCGACGGTGAGTGTGACGCTGCTGGCCGCGGTGTTCGGCATCGTATTCGTGGCCGAGCTACCAGATAAAACCGCGCTGGCGAGTCTGATGCTGGGCACCCGATACCGGCCGGGTTTCGTCTTCGTCGGGGTGGCGGCGGCGTTCGCCGTGCATGTAATCATCGCGGTGGCCGCTGGCAGCGCCTTGAGCCTGGCGCCGCACCGGATCGTTGAGGCCATCGTGGCGGTGCTGTTCCTGGCCGGGGCCGTTCTGCTGGTTCGTCGCGGCGGTTCGAATCATGCGGATCCGCCCGCGTCGGGGAGTGCGCCGCCACGGGATGAGCAGGCGCCAGGTTGCACGTCGGGAGGCGACGAGCGGAGACCCGATACGGCCGCCGTGCTGACCCGGACCCGCAGCGGGCGCGTCGTCCGGCCGTCCGGCTTCTGGAAAGCCGCGGCGACGAGCTTTGGGGTGTTGTTCGTTGCGGAGTTCGGCGATCTCACTCAGATCGTCACCGCCAACCTGGCCGCCAAGTACCACGATCCGGTGAGCGTCGGGCTCGGTGCCGTGCTTGGCCTGTGGGCGGTCGGCGGTCTCGCTGTCCTGGGCGGCCGGCAGTTGCTGCGCTGGATCCCGTTGGCGTGGATAGCCCGGGTCGCCGGGCTCGTAATGCTCGTACTGGCCGTGATCAGCGCGGTGCAGGCCATCAGCGGTTAATCCCAGCGCGCAGTCGGCAATGATGGTGCGCAGGGCGCGCCCGACGTCGAGGGATGGGCAGGTCCTACCCATAACGCGCGCCGGCAGCTCCGCGTCATCGCGGTGGACGATCGCATCACGCCACTGGTCTAGACAAGCGGCCATTGCCTGCCTCGGATCCAGCTGCGTCTCTATCACGGCACCATTGTCGCACCCACCCCTGACAATCTCAGAGATTAACGAGAGCGTCCGGTCGAAAGGCGACAGAAGTGCGGTTATAGTTACGAACCCGGGTCGGCGGTGCTGACCGCGGCGAGCGGCGGTCTTAAGGCTTAACCGTCACGCACGTCGATTCGAGGTACCCCATCAAGGTCTGGGTCGCCTTGTCGACGTTGTGTGCGTCCTTCAGGTGTTGGGCTACCTGGGACATCAGGTCATCCTTGTTGGCCGCGGTGTACTGGCTTCCGCACTCCTGGTGCCCGCATTGGAACTGGTGCATTTCTGTACTCCGTCCATCGGCATTCGGTGGCGACCGCAGTGATCGCAACCGCCTCTTACCCACCTGACGTTCGGATGGCGGAAGCGCTCGGTTCAGTTCACGCTCATGATCCGCAGCTTAACGATCACCACCGACGATGCTCAGCGGCCTCAGCTCTTCCTACAGAGCAGGCGCCGCAGCACGAACAACACCACCACAGCGACCGCCGCAGCGGCCAGCGGCCGTTGCCTCGCCGCCAGCACCAGCGGCTCGATGCGCGCAGCCACCGGCGGCGGCAATTTCTCCAGCGCCTGGGAGATAAGGCGCTCGGCTTGCTGCGCCACCTCGACTGCCTTGGCTTGGAGTACTGCGGTGCCTTCAAGTACTTGCAGCGTGACCTCTTCCGCCTTGACTTGCACGGTTTCCTTGGTGTCCTGCACCTTGTCCTTGACGCGGGCCGGCACGTCCACCTTGTGGGCTAATGCTTCTACGGTGTGACCGAGTTGCGCGCGGGTGCGTTCGATGTCCTTGCGTATTTCTTCCTCTCGTGACGGCCCGGTCATCGGTGCATCCCTTCCTTGATGGTCTTGATGTCAGTTTTGACGCTGATAGCCGCCTTCTCGGGCACCAGCGGCCCCGCGCGCTGGGCCTGTTGCTTCCCGACAAAGGCGAGCACACCCGCCATCCCCAACACGACCACCCCAACGATCAGCGCTGCCAGCCACAGCACGAGCTGGGTGGCTAACCCCGCGATCACGGCGGTCACCAACGCCGCACCGCCGTAGAAGGCCAGCACACCAGCGCCACCGAGCAGACCGGCGCCGACACCGAGACGCTTGCCCTTCTGCTGAAGTTCGATGACGGCCAACTGCATCTCATCGCGCACCAGCCGGGTGATTTGCTCGGTTGCTTCACTGACCAACTGGCCGAGCGGCCGGTCCTGTGGGTGCTGCGGCGGTAATCCACCGGCATCGTCGGACATGATTTAGCCTCTCCCATTCGCCCCATGTCTCCGGTACCGCAACTGAACGGCCGCCTCGCCGACCGCACCGGTTTCCCCCGACCACACGACAGCCCCTACAGGCACCGACGATGATGGTAGCGACTCGGCGACCACTCCCCAGCTTGAAACCGCATCCGATCAGTCCGCGAGTCTCGGGTGGAAAGCGGTCAGTGTGATATCCAGCGCGGTGTTGTGTGGGTGGGCTGGCGCTGTCAGAGAAGGAACTGGATTCGGTGCCTCGTTCCGGGTTCTCGCGCCGCGCGGCGGAGACGTCGAAGACGGAGTAGGCGTTGAGGTGCTCGTGCAAGGTGACGGCGAAGACGGTGTCGCAGGTTCGCCTGCCACGATCTGGGTATGACCCGGATCGAGGACTACGCGATGCTCGGCGACCTGCACACCGCGGCGTTGGTCAGCAACACCGGGTCGGTGGACTGGTTGTGTTTCCCCCGGTTTGACTCCCCGGCTTGCTTCGCTGCCCTGGTGGACACGCCTCACGCCGGCCGATGGTTGCTGGTCCCCGCCGCGGGTGGTACCTGCAGCAGCCGCCGCTACCGCGACGACACCCTCGTCCTGGAAACAGAGTGGATCACCCCGGAAGGCCGCGTCCGGATGGTGGACTTCATGCCGCCGCGGGGCCACGCCGCGGACCTGATCCGGATCGTGCAAGGCATCAGCGGGGCGGTCCCGATGTTCGGTGAACTGCGCCTGCGTTTCGACTACGGCAGGGTGATGCCCTGGGTGCGTCGCCGGGGCCATCGGATCGAGGCGGTCGCCGGACCGGACGCGGTATGGCTGAGCACCCCCGCGCCCACCGAAGGACGCGAATGGTCCACCGTGTCGGAGTTCACCGTTCGCGCCGGTGACCGGGTGCCCTTCGTATTGACCTGGGCGCCGAGCCATCATCCGGCACCGGCGATAGTCGACCCCGAGAACGCGCTGCTGGACACCGTGAGTTTCTGGGAGTCGTGGTCCGCCAGCGGCACACCGCTCACCGGCCGCTATGCCGAGCCGGTGCGGCGCTCCCTGATCACGCTCAAAGCCCTGACCTACGCCCCCACCGGAGGCATCGTCGCTGCCCCCACGACGTCGTTGCCCGAGCAGATCGGCGGCCCTCGGAACTGGGACTACCGATACTGCTGGCTCCGCGACGCCTCTTATACGCTGCAAGCGCTGCTGGCCGCCGGGTATGAGACCGAAGCGAGAGCCTGGCGTGAATGGCTGCTGCGCGCAGTGGCCGGTGACCCCGCGACCCTGCAGATCATGTACGGGGTCGACGGCACCCGCCGCCTCCCCGAGCTGGAACTGCCCTGGTTGAGCGGCTATGAGAAATCTTCGCCGGTGCGCACCGGCAACGCCGCAGCCGACCAGTTGCAGCTCGACGTATGGGGTGAAGTCCTCGATGCGCTGCACCTGGCCCGGGAGGCCTCGATCGGCGCACAAGACAGCGCCTGGCAACTCCAGGTGGCGCTATTGACCTACCTTGAGGGCCATTGGCAGGACCCTGACAACGGGCTGTGGGAGATGCGCGGGGCACGCCGACACTTCACCCACTCCAAGGTGATGGCATGGGTGGCCGCCGACCGGATGGTCCGCGGCGCGCGCACCCGCCACCTGCCCGGTCCGGTCGATCAATGGGAGCAGCTCCGGGACACGATCCGCGCGGAGGTCCTCGCCAACGGCTACAACGACCAGCTCGGCACTTTCGTGCAGTCCTATGGCAGCACCACGCTGGACGCAAGCCTGCTGCTCATTCCGCGCGTCGGGTTCCTCTCCCCCGACGATCCCCGGGTGACCGGCACCATCGACGCCATCCAGCGCGAACTCACCCAAGACGGCTTCGTGCTGCGTTACCACACGCAGTCCTCCGATGACGGGCTGCCCGCCGGCGAAGGCGTGTTCCTCGCCTGTTCCTTCTGGCTTGTCGACGCCCTCCACGGCGCCGGACGGCAAACCCAAGCAACCGCCCTGTTCGACCGCCTCCTCGCCCTGCGCAACGACGTCGGACTGCTCAGCGAGGAATGGGACCCCATCGCCAAACGACAACTCGGCAACACCCCGCAAGCATTCAGCCATTTCCCTCTGGTCGTGAGCGCCCTACAGCTGTACACCGGCCGAGCTCACCGCAGCGACCAACCCATCCACCCGCCACAATACCGACGATGACCCACCGGTACCGCCGCGCGCAAAGCATCGGGCCAGGTTTACCCACGGTGAGAAGGGGTAACCCACTGTAATCCACTGCAACCATAACTTACCTACTACCGACGAGGAGACGATCGTGAGCCGACGGGTGTTATGCCTGCCGATGCTCCTGGCGCTGGCTGCCTGTGGCGCCGCACCAGCCGCCGACGCCTCACCGGTGACCGCAAGGGCCACGCCGGCGCAGTTGCTCAGCGCAGTACCCACTGTGTTGGCGGCCGAGCCGTGCCGAGTGGTCGATGCGCGCGCAGACGTGCGTTGCACACCGGGCGTCCTCAACCCGAAAGTCACTCAGGACACCATCCACATCACGATCTGCGCGCCGGGATGGACCGACACGGTGCGGCCACCCGTCAGCTACACCGCCGCACTTAAGCTCCAACAGATGCGTGACTTCGGCGAGCCAGGTTCTCCCGTGAACTATAAAGAAGATCACCTGGTGCCGTTGTCCATCGGCGGCGCGCCGAGCGATCCACATAACCTCTTTCCACAACCCACGGCGAAGGCTACCGAGAAGGAAGAACTCGAAGATCACCTGCATCAGGCGATCTGCTCGGGTCAGATGGCACTGACGACCGCCCAAGCAACGATGCGACACAACTGGACTCATTGAGCTAGTGGTGGTGGACGTACGGGAAGGTCAGCTCATTTCGTAGATTTCAGGAGAGGTGCCATGCACCAGCCGCCATACGCGCTCATCCCAACCGCTGGCGGCGTGGTGGCGCGCATCCACGCGAGGGGCCACGCCGTGCTAACCAGCCCGACGATTAACCGCGGGACGGCGTTCACCCTCGAAGAACGCGAGGCCTTGGGGCTCACCGGCCTGCTGCCCACCGCTGTGAGCACATTGGACGGGCAGGTGCGGCGGGTATACGGCCAGTACCGCGCGCAGGTCGACGATCTGCGCCGCTGGGTGTATCTGGCCAATCTGCGGGACCGCAACGAGGTGCTGTTCTACCGGTTGCTCTGCGAGCACATCGAGGAGATGCTGCCGGTGGTCTACACCCCGACCGTCGGGCTGGCGATCGAGCGGTTCAGCTATGAGTTCCGTCGCCCGCACGGGGTGTTCCTGTCCGTCAACCGACCCGAGGACGTGGAGGCGTCCTTGCGCAACTGTGGCATGGGCGCCGGGGACGTCGATCTGATCGTGGCTACCGACTCTGAGGGCATCCTGGGCATCGGCGATCAAGGCGTGGGCGGCATCGAGATCGCGATCGGCAAGCTCTCGGTCTACACCGCCGCGGCAGGCATCCACCCACACCGCGTGCTGGCGGTGGTGCTGGACACTGGCACCGACAACGCGGCGCTTCTCGGTGACGAGACGTACCTGGGTGCCCGACACGCCCGGGTCCGCGACCAGCGCTACGACGATCTCATCGAGGCCTACGTCACCGCTGCCACCAGGCTCTTCCCGAACGCGATGCTGCATTGGGAAGACTTCGGCGCCAGCAACGCGCGACGCATCCTGGCCAGGTACGTCGATAAAGTGTGCACCTTCAACGACGACCTGCAGGGCACCGCCGCGGTCGTGCTGGCCGCGGCGTTGTCCGCGGTACGGGCGGCGGGGACCCGGATACGTGACCAGCGGGTGGTCATCCACGGCGCGGGTACCGCCGGGCTGGGCATCGCCGACATGATGCGCGATGCCATGATCAGCGAAGGACTGTCCCACGCCGAGGCCACCGCGCGCTTCTACGCCCTGGGCAGCCGGGGCCTGCTGATCGACGACACACCCAACCTGCGCGATTTCCAGCTCCCGTACGCGCGCAGCGCGGTGGAGGTGGCCGGCTGGTCCACCGCTGCGGAGACCACGGTCACCCTCGCCGACGTTGTGGCAGCGGCGCGTCCCACCATGCTCATCGGCACCTCGGCGCAGGCCGGCGTGTTCACCGAAGCCATTATCCGGAAGATGGCCGTGCACACCGAGCGGCCGATCATCATGCCGCTGTCCAATCCGACATCGAAATGTGAAGCGCAGCCCGAGGACCTGATCCGGTGGACAGACGGCCGGGCGTTGGTCGCCACCGGCAGCCCGTTCCCGCCGGTCGTCCGCGGCGGGATCACCCATCGCATTGCCCAGGCCAACAACGCCCTGGTCTTCCCCGGACTCGGCCTCGGCGTCACGGTGGCGCGTGCCCGACGGATCAACCAACCAATGATCGCCGCCGCCGCGAACGCCGTTGCCCGACTGTCGGACGCTACCGGCCCCGGAGG
>JGI12053J15887_10001197_pt1 | contig 11832 bp, 12 predicted proteins | sample MedBloCAOM1_O3_FD_15887 | JGI IMG/M metagenome (IMG submission 15887)
CCATCCACAACAATATCAGCCATGGCGGCGTGCCGATCAGCCTGGTGAAACGGCAACGCAAGGAAAAGCCGCTGCGCCTGATCGTGCTGCTCGACGCGTCCGGCTCGATGAGCATGTACACCGGTGTGTTCTTGCGGTTTATCCACGGCGTGCTGGACGAATTTCGCGAGGCCGAGGCTTTCCTGTTTCATACGCGGCTTGCTTATGTCTCCGACGCGATGAAGGAAAAGGATGCCGGCCGCGCGCTCGACCGGCTGTCGATCATGGCGCAGGGCGCCGGTGGCGGCACCAAAATCGGCGAGAGCCTGCAGACTTTCAATCGCTGGCACGCCGCGCGGGTGCTGCATTCGCGCTCCTGCGTGATGATCGTATCCGATGGCTACGAGACCGGCGATGCGGCGCTGCTCGGCCGCGAGATGGCGGCGCTGGCAAAACGCTGCCGCCGCATCGTCTGGCTCAATCCGATGATGGCGTGGGACGGTTACGCGCCGGAGGCCGCCGGCATCAAGGCCGCATTGCCGCATGTCGATCTCTACGCGCCCGCCAATACGCTGAAAAGCCTGACCGCGCTTGAACCCTATCTGGCGAAACTCTGAAGGAGACGCCAATGACCGCGCATGTCGAAGTGATGGAACTGGTGGCCCGGCTCAAGGCCGCCGAGGAAACTTTTGTTCTGGCCACTGTGGTGCGCACCGTATCGGTGACCGCCGCCAAGGCCGGCGCCAAGGCGATCATCCGGCCCGATGGGACCATCGTGGCGGGGTGGATCGGCGGCGGCTGCGCCCGCGGCGCGGTGCTCAGGGCCGCGCGCGAAGCGCTTGCCGACGGTGAGCCGCGCATGGTCTCGGTGCAGCCGGAAAATCTGCTTGCCGAGCTCGGCGTCAAACCCGGCGAAAACCGCGACGGCGTGCGCTTTGCGCAGAACATGTGCCCGAGCAAGGGCACCATGGATATCTTTGTCGAACCGGTGCTGCCGCATCCCTCGCTGGTCATTCTCGGCGCGAGCCCGGTGGCGATGTCGCTGGCGGCACAGGCGCGGCAACTCGGCTACCACGTCACGCTCGCAGCGCCGGCGGCCGATGTTGCTGCCGTGTCCGAAGCCCATGTCATCGTCAATGGCTTTCAGCCGCGCGATCTCACCGACGCCCGACGCTTTGTCGTGATCTCGACGCAGGGCAAGGGCGATGAGGCCGCCTTGAAGGCTTCGGTCGGGATCGACGCCGCCTATCACGCCTTCGTCGGCAGCCGCCGCAAGATGGCAGCGCTTCGCGCCAAACTGATCGCCGAAGGCATCGACGCATCCGCGCTCGACCGCGTCAAGGCCCCGGCCGGCCTCGACCTCGGCGCCATCACGCCGGAAGAGATCGCGATGTCGATCCTGGCCGAGATCACCATCGAACGCCGGCGCGGACAGCGCGTCCTTCCCCACACCGCGACCACCTAAGGAAATCCAACCATGCAAATGAACGACAGCCAGCGCATCGCGGCGCCGAAGGAAAAAGTCTGGGCCGCGCTCAACGATCCCGAAATCCTGAAGAAATGCATTCCGGGCTGCCAAAGCCTCGAAATGTCCTCGCCGACCGAAATGACCGCCACGGTGGTATTCAGGGTCGGCCCGGTCAAGGCGACGTTCGGCGGCAAGGTGACGCTGTCCGATCTCGATCCGCCGAACAGCTATCGCATTTCCGGCGAAGGCTCCGGCGGGGTTGCGGGTTTCGCCAAGGGCGGCGCCGCCGTGCGCCTGGAATCCGAAAGCCCCGAGGTGACGATCCTGCATTATGAGGTCGACGCGCAGATCGGCGGCAAGCTGGCGCAGCTCGGCCAACGCTTGATCGATTCGACGGCCAAGAAATTGGCAGGCGAATTTTTCGCGTCGTTCGGAGCGGCGGTCGGCGGGGCTGTAGATGTTCCCGTGGAAGCGGACGCAGCTCCGAAGGGATGGTTGGGCAGGCTGACTGGCACCGGCTAGCATCGTAGCCCGGATGAGCGGAGCGATATCCGGGATTTTCATATTGCCTTGAATCCCGCATATCGCGGAGCCTGTCATCGGGCGCACATTCGCGCGACCCGTTGGCTCATGCGGGCTACTTGCTGTTTTGCCCGATGTATTGGGAGACGCCCATATCGCAAAGGGCTATAGTAGCGAGTGAGAAGAAAGGACGACCTATAACGTCCGTGCTCAAGGGAGGTTAGGATGGCCAATGCCAGGTATCGCAATGCGCGCGGTCAAACCTTGGAAGCCGCCGCCGGAAACGGGCTGATCGACCGTCGCGCGCTGCTTGGGCGCGGCATGGTGCTCGCGGGCGCGATGAGTGCGGGCATTGGCCCGTCATCTGGGGCCGCGGGCGCCGAACCGCTCGCCGATGATCCATGGAGCATGGAAGTCGGCGACCCAATGCCGCTCTACCAGGTGCCGTCGAAGTTCGAGACGAAGGTTGCGCGCACGCTGAGTAATCCCGATCACGAGCCGCGTAATTCACATGCGCGCACACCGCACCATCTCCTCGAGGGTACGACCACGCCGAACGGGCTGCATTTCGCCATCAATCACGCCGGCGTCCCCAACATCGATCCGGAGAAGCATCGGCTCGTGATTCATGGACTGGTGAAGCGGCCACTGGAGTTCACGCTCGAAACACTGTCGCGCTATCCCATGATCTCGCGCGTGTCGTTCGTCGAATGCGGCGGCAACAGCGCCCCGATGTTCTCTCCCGAGCCGATGCAGGAGACCGTGCAGGCACTGCACGGGCTCGCCTCCTGCGCGGAGTGGACCGGAATCAAACTTTCGACCCTGCTTGAGGAAACCGGCATCGATCCCGGTGCGAAATGGTTCATAGCAGAGGGCGCGGACTCGCCACGCTTGAGCCGNAGCGTGCCGATGAAGAAGGCGTTGGATGACGCCATGATCGCGCTCTACCAGAACGGCGAGCGCCTCATGCCTGGAAACGGCTATCCGATGCGCCTGCTGCTGCCCGGCTACGAGGGTAACATGAACGTCAAGTTCCTGCGCCGCATCAAGCTCGTGGACCAGCCCGCCATGAGCATGTATGAGGCGCGGACCTACTCGCAGATCCTGCCGAACGGCAAAGCGTACCGGTTTTATTTCCTGCAGGAAGTCAAATCCTTCATCACCAGCCCTTCGCACGGCATGATGTTGAAGGGTCCCGGTCTCCAAGAGATTTCGGGCATCGCTTATTCCGGCACCGGCCGGGTCGAGAAAGTCATGGTCTCCGCCGACGGTGGCCAAAGCTGGGCGCAAGCGGCGCTTCAAGAACCGGTACTGAGCAAGGCCTTCACCCGTTTCCGCATGCCATGGCGCTGGGACGGCGGCCCGGCCACACTGCAGAGCCGGGCGTGGGATGAAGCCGGCAATGTACAGCCGACCCGCGCCGAATTCGTGGCCGCACGCGGCGAATTAACGAAACCGGCGCCAGTCCTGACTTTTCCCAATCAGCACTACAACTCGATCACCAGTTGGGGCGTCGGAAGCAATGGGGAGGTCAAGCATGTTTACGTCTAGGGTCGCGATCTTTTCCGCCTTATTGTTATCAGCGATGATGACCGACGCCTCATTGGCCGAGACGCCCAATCTCGGTAAGCCGATCGATGAGGCTGCCATCGCGGCCTGGGACATCAGCATCCTGCCCGATGGCACGGGACTGCCGAAGGGCAGCGGCACGCCCGCGCAGGGCGCGGTGATCTACGCCGATAGGTGCGCACTGTGTCATGGCGACAACGGAAAAGGCGGCTCCGCCGCCGCCCTGGTGAGTGATCGTGAAATCGCCGGTATCTCCGCGTCGCAGAAAACCATCAAGAATTTCTGGCCGTATTCAACGACGATCTTCGATTTCGTTCGCCGCGCCATGCCGTTTCAAACGCCGCGTTCGCTCACCGACGATGAAGTCTACGCGCTCACGGCCTACATTCTCGCGGAGAACAAATTGATCGGCGCAAACGAGATGATGAATGCGCAAACTTTGCCGAAGGTGAAGATGCCCAATCGCGAAAACTTCATCATCCGGTTTCCAGATCGCATTTAGGTTAGCGCCTCGGAGGAACATCGATGCAATTGCGGGTCTTTGGGCGCACGGGAATGCAGCTTTCGGTGCTGGGCTTCGGCTGCGGCGCAGTGGGCGGATTCATGGTACGCGGCGATCCTGCCGACCAGGAGCGTGTCATCGCGCGGGCGATCGCCGCTGGCGTGAACTACTTCGACACCGCGGTGCAGTACGGCAATGGCGAATCGGAAAACAACCTTGGCCGTGTTTTGCAAAAGCTGAAACCAGCGGGCGTGGTCGTCGGCACCAAGGTCCGGTTGCCGCCCGGCGAGTTCGGTCGCATTGCCGACGACGTAATGATGTCGCTCGAAGGCAGTCTGGCGCGACTGGGTCTTGACCGGGTCGACATCTTTCACCTGCACAATCCGGTTACCGAGACAGGCGGCGGATCGGCGCTGAGCGTCCGGCAGGTGCTCGACGACGTGGTACCGGCGTTCGAGCGCCTGCGTGCGCAGGGGAAGATTGGTTTCCTCGGGATGACGGCGGTAGGGGACACGGCGGCACTGCGACAAGTGATTGATGCACGCGCCTTCGACAGCGCTCAAATCGTCTACAACATGCTCAATCCATCTGCCGCCGAGAAATTGCCGACGAACTATCCGGCACAGGATTATGGAGGATTGTTCGATTCTACCAGGGCAGCCGGCGTTGGCGTCGTGGGTATCCGCGTGCTGGCCGGCGGCGCACTGTCGGGCTCGGCCGAGCGTCATCCGATTGCGGGTCCGGCGCCCGAGCCGATTGGTTCGGCGATGAGCTACGATACCGATGTCGATCGCGCACGCCGTCTCATGCCGCTGGTCAAGGAGGGTTTCGCCGACAGCCTGACCGAAGCCGCCACGCGGTTTGCGCTGTCTCACCCGGCGATGGGCACGATCCTGGTCGGTATGGCGACGCCGCACCAGTTCGAGGACGCACTCGCCGCGGTCCAGAAAGGCCCGCTACCCCAAGCCGCGCTCGACCGCCTGTCAGCACTGCGGCAGGCATTCTCCGGCGAACCACGATGATCGCCGCGGTTGCCGGCGCTCGATAGTGTGCCCCGGATGCTGCGCAGCGCTATCAGCGCGTTCACGCGCGTCTTCGACGCGCTATGTCTGGGTCCCGGCTCTGCGGAGCAGCGTGAAGAACGCTGCACCGCGTCCGGGACACGGAGTAGTCGCCGCGTCCTAATCAAACAATCAGCAACCGTAGCCCGGATGAGCGAAGCGATATCCGGGATTTTCATATTTCCCTGAATCCCGCCTATCGCTGCTCTCATGCGGGGCCCGTTACCCCATCTACTTGCTTGGTGCCTGGCGCGACGCGGTTCAACCGTTGCGATGAGCCCGGCCGGCGCGCTAGCCTCGGCTGCCAGGAATGCCGGGAGGAAAGCATGGGTCGGAAGATAGCTATTGTCGGAGCGGGTGCCGTTGGCGGGTATGTTGGCGCCCATATGGTGCAGGCGGGCGAGGATGTGACGTTCATCGATCCATGGCCCGAGCATATTGAGCACATGAGGAAGCATGGCCTGCGCGTCACCCACGCCAGGGACGTCGCGGAATTCTCGGTTCCCGTGCGCGCGCTGCACGTCACGGACGCGCAGCTTCTAGCCAAGGAGACACCGGTCGACATCGCCTTCATGTGCATGAAGTCCTACGACACGGCCTGGGCCACCACGCTGATCCAGCAGTATCTGGCGCCGGACGGCTACGTCGTGTCGCTGCAGAACTGCATGAATGAAGAGACGATCGCCGGCATCGTAGGCTGGGGCAAGACGCTTGGGTGCATTGCGAGCAGCATCACGGTCAACCTGCCTGAGCCCGGCCACATCCACCGGGGCGCTGGCAAGGGTGGGACGGCGCACACCGTATTTCGCGCCGGCGAAGTGCACGGCCGCATCACGCAGCGGGCGGAAGAAATCTGCCGCCTGGTCGGCTACGCCGACAGCGCCAAGGTAACCGGCAATCTGTGGGGCGAGCGCTGGTCGAAACTGGTCGCCAACGCCATGGGCAACGGACTCTCCGCCTGCACGGGCCTGCCCGGCGGACAGATGTTGCAAAGCGAGCCGATCCGCCGCTTCTCCACTCGGCTCGGGAGCGAAGCGATCCGCGTCGGGCAAGCGCACGGCTATCAACTGGAGGAGGTTTTGCATCTGCCGCCCGAGACGATTGCGCGTGCGGGCGAGGGCGACGAGGCGGCGATGCGCGCCTGCGACGAGCAGCGCTTCAAAGACGGCAAGCACACCTCCTCCGAGCAGCGTCCTTCGATGGGCCAGGACATGCAGAAGGGCCGACGCACGGAGATCGAATTCCTCAACGGCTTCGTGGTGCGCGAGGGCGAGAAGGTCGGCCTCTCGTGCACCGCCAATGCCGTGCTGACGGACATCGTCAAGCGCGTGGAACGTAATGAGCTGAGCCCGGATCCTCGGCACATCACTGAGCTGCGGCTGAACTGAGCCGGCTTGCGCGAATGCGATCATACGCACCCGGGGACAGATCCCGCGCGCTCGCACGAGCCAAACAGCCCTACGGACTTTGCCAACCCTGCAAGGCTTGCGCAAGGTCCGGGTCAATCGCCACGCCACAGCGACATCAATTCTTCGGATTTGACGAGTTCGATCTGCTCGGCGAAGCGATTGCGATAGAGATTCATCAGGGCATCGTGGCCGGCATCGAACGAACTGCATAAGGCATCTTCCACGATGACGACGCGAAACCCGAGATCAACCGCGTGAAGCACGGTGGCGAGCACGCAGACATCGGTTTCCGACCCGGTGATGACGAGGGTGTTGATGCCCTTGTTCGCCAGGAACGACGTAAGTGCCGAGTCGGTGAAGGCGGAATAGGCCGGCTTGTCGATCACGCGGGCGGGAGGAATAAACCGGCGTAACGCGGGAACGAGTTCGAGTTGGGACGATGGCAGCCGGGCGCGGGTCGCGCATTCCCATTTGCCGAAATAGCGCCGCCAGCGGCCGGGCCGATCGTCGGCGTGAAGTGGCGTTATGAACCGGGTAAAGACGGTTCGCGCTGTGTACCTCGCCGTTATCCCGACGATGGTCGGCAGCACGCGCTCCATCCACGGCGTTTCCCAAATGCCGCCGCGCGCAAAGATGTTTTGCATATCGATAGCAAGATGCACGGCATCTCCTATCGGCTCGGCCGGCATGGTATCCGCCATGATCGCATCGGCTCCTTCGGTTTCCAAACTCAGGCCGGCAGCTCGCTTCGATGCCGGGTTTTTCGCGAGCTTGCGCATCGCGCAGGGAACGCTTTGAGGACGCCAGAGTTCACATTCCTGTCACATAATTCGGCGGACGCATGTCAAAGGATCTGGACCGCCGCGTGAAAGCGGCTCTGGACGAGACCCGGCTGCTCATCCTCGGCGTGCAGGTACTGCTGGGCTTCGAGTTTCAATGCTTTTTTCAGGACGGGTTTTCGAACTTGTCCGTCAGCTCGAAGTTCATTTGCGTGTCAAGTTTGTTCCTGGTGATCATGTCGGTCGGCATGCTGGTGGTGCCTTCCATGGAGCACCGGTTGGTGGAGTCGGGCCGCTCGACCCTCCGTCTGATACGGGCAACCGATAGCTTTACCGGTCTTGGACTTGCACCTTTAACGGCGAGCCTCGGTCTTTCAACTTACGTCGTGATCGATCGCCATTTTGGGATCCATGCCGGCATTGCAACCGGGCTGGTTTTGGCTGGCTTGGCGATATTTGCCTGGTTCGGCCTGGAACTACTGACGGGCTCTTCAACCAGGAGCGAACAGATGGAAGTATCGCAAACGCCGCTGGCGACCAAAATCGAACAGCTGCTGACGGAGGCGCGGGTCATCATTCCCGGCGCGCAAGCTTTGTTCGGCTTTCAGTTTATTGCAATGCTGACCACGGGCTTTGAACGGCTTCCGCAGAATTCAAAGCTTGTTCACGCGGCGGCACTTTGCCTGATCGCGTCAAACGTTATTCTTCTGATGACCCCAGCCGCGCTGCATCGCCTCTCTTTTGGAGGGGAGGATTCGGCTTCGTTTCTACGGATGGGCTCGGCCTTCGTCATCGCCGCGCCGCTGTTTCTGGCGGGCGGCATTGCGCTCGAATCCTACGTGGTGATGCAGAAGGTTTATGACAACGAGGGCTGGGCTGCCGCTGCTGGCGGCGCCGGTTTCCTGGTGTTGTTCGTGCTGTGGTATGCGCTTCCCCTGGCGCTGCGCAATTGGACGAAGCAAGAATAATCGCGGTCGACAGCTTCCGTCGGTTCCGCGCGAACTCGTATCCCGGCACGCAAAACGTATTCGCAGGGAACGGAAAGGGCGGGCTGCAAGTTCGGAATAAGTTGAGTATCCACCGCCGGTGAATGCGAAGGATTGACGATGGCGCCGATCAGGGTGCGCCCGACGCGGGCAGACGTAGCGATTGCGAATGCGATCTCGGATCATACCGGCCGCCCAACGGAGAGGGCCGCCGAACTTCTCACATGGGGCGCCGATGAGCATATCATCTGCGCTCTCGCTGCCGGATGGTGGCTCTATTCCCGCAACGGAGATAGCCATCAACGGAGCGTGGCCGACCACATCCTGATCACCACCGTCGTCGCCTCGGCGCTGCCGCATTTCTTGAAGACCCTGTTTGACCAGGAGCGGCCTGATCGCCGAACCGTTCTGGGACACTGGCGGGGCGTACCGTTCTCGGGCAAGAGGCTTGACGCGTTTCCGTCTGGCCATGCCGTACATATCGGGGCGCTCGCTTCCGCTGCCAGCAGGCTTCCTGCCAGACAGCGCAATCTCGCGTGGAGCGTCGGCGCGGGGCTGGCCTTGACCCGGGTGGTGCTGCTTGCGCACTGGGCGAGCGATGTTGCCGCCGGGCTCGCCGTCGGCGCTGCTTTGGAACGGATGCTTAGATGGGTCACGGGATATGGCGCAAAGCGAGAACAGCCAATCCGCCGTTCTGCCGCCGTTCCTGATGATGAGAGTTTGCCGGTGTCTGCAGATACAACCTCGTCAACACTCCTTCCGGGCAGTTGATCGCGCCTTCTGAAATCGTGACGATGCCATGGCTCGCGTTCTGATCGGTACGTCCGGGTGGCACTACGATTCCTGGCGCGGACCATTTTTTCCGAACGGTCTGCCGGTCAAGAGCCAACTTCAATATTATGCCAGTCAGTTTTCGACGGCCGAACTCAACGGCGTATTTTATCGAACGCCCACGCCGGAAGCCGTCAGAAGCTGGCGGGAGCAGACCGGCAATGATTTTGTTTTCGCCTGGAAGGCTTCCAAATTCATCACCCATTGGAAGCGGCTGTCGAGAAACTCGGTCAACAGCCTCGAACTGCTCGAAGATCGTTTGGCGCTGCTGGGCGACAAGGCGGGACCCGTGCTGTTTCAGTTGCCGCCGAATTTTCGGGCCGACGCCGAACGGCTCGCATCCTTCTTCAAACTGCTCTCAAAAAAACGCCGTTACAGTATCGAATTCCGGCATCCCGGCTGGTACGCGCCGCACATTCTAAGGCTGCTGTCCGAACATAACGTCTCGCTCTGCCTGTCCGACCATCACGATGCGCCGGCGCCCTGGAAACGCACCGCCGATTTTGTCTATGTCAGGGGGCATGGGCCCGGCGGCCGTTACAAGGGGCACTATCGTCCTGACGTGCTCTCCGCCTGGGCCAAACGCATCAAGTCCTGGAAGCAGCAAGGCTACGATGTTTTCGTCTATTTCGATAACGACCAGAAGAGCGCCGCGCCCGCCGATGCCCTCAAGCTGCGGCGGTCGCTGGGTTGAGAGTTTCACCGAAAAAGCTGCGAGCATTTTCAATGCTTTTCGGGCATGACGATCCGATCCCGGGCGGTCGATCCCTGCTTGTTGGCGGCGCCAACAGTTCGAGGACGCACTCGCCGCGGTGGCCTGACGGCCATTTTGCTTTCACGCCGACTTTCGGCGGACGATGCCATGGCGATTGGCGACAACCGGCCGCTATCGTATATCTTCGCTCGGAAGGGCGGGCTGGCAATGATGACTTCAGACCTCTGGGCGCTCATCGGGACGATCGGGCTCGCGATCGGGCAACTTACGATCGCGAGCATTTTGACGTTACGCCAACTTGGCGGTGCGTGGGTAGCCGGTGCGCGTGACGAACCAAGAGCGGCCACCGGCATCTCTGGCCGTTTCGTTCGGGCTCACCGCAATCTGCTTGAGATCTTCCCGCAGTTTGTTGCAGCGGTGTTCGTGGTCCATGCAGCCGGCGTCGCGGGGCACTGGTCCGCGATCGGCGCCTGGGTATTTTTCGCAGCGCGATGTTTGTATGTCCCGGCCTATGCTTTCGGCCCGATTGGCGTCAGACCTGCGTGCTGGGTCACGGCGCAAATCGGGATCGTGCTGATCTTTGGTGACCTGATCCGATAGGCATTGACCTAGTGCCGCGCTCCGACGGCGAGATATATGAACGTCGGGTCCGGGTAACCGACTTACAACGCTGGAACGTCCGCCATTGGTCGAGGCGCCCGCGGAAGCGGAGGTCGGCAAGAAAAGCTGGATCGGCAAGCTGACCGATGCAGCCTGGCATACGTCATTGCGAGCGTAAGCGACGAAGCAATCCAATCTTCGCTTGCCGCGCGATTAATGGGTTGCTTCGCGGAGCCTGTCATCGGGCGGCGCTTCGCACCGACCCGTTGGCTCGCAATGACTTTCAGCTATGCTATCGGGCGTCACCTCGCTGGAGAGTACCGCCATGACCGAACAAAACTCATCCGACTGGCTGGGCATGTCAGGCCGCGTTTGCGTGGTGACGGGCGCGGGCAGCGGCGTCGGCCGGGCCGTCGCTGTTAGTTTTGCGCGGGCCGGCGCCCGCGTGGCGGCCATCGATCGCGACGAACGCGGCCTCGAGGTGACGGGCGCGGAACTGCGTGAACTGGGCTGCGAGCATGTGATCGCACCCTGTGACACCTCGAACGCCCTGAGTGTTGTCGCCGCGTCCGAGACGACCCTGAAGTCGCTGGGACCGTGCAACGTGCTGGTCAACGCGGCGGCGGTGTTGCGTCCCGGCGGGCTCGAAAGCCTGTCGCTTGCCGAATGGAACGCCGTTCTCTCGGTCAACCTGACCGGCTACTTCGTCTGCGCCCAGATTTTTGGCCGGCACATGCGAAGGCTCGGGCGCGGCAGTCTCATTCATGTGGCGTCGATCGCCGGCAGCCATGCCCAGGCGCACAGCGGTGCCTACAGCGTCAGCAAGGCCGGCGTCGTCATGCTGTCGCGTCAGCTCGCGAGCGAATGGGGACCGCACGGCATCCGCAGCAACGTCGTCAGTCCCGGCATGATCATCACGCCGATGAGCCAGTCCTTTTACGACACACCTGGGGTCACCGAGCGGCGCACCGCTGTCGTCCCCGCACGACGGATCGGCATGCCGCAAGACATCGCCGACGCCATCCTGTTCCTGGCCAGCGACCGATCATCCTATGTCAACGGCGACGAGATCACGGTCGACGGCGGCTACGCCAATATGCTGATGAATCTGGTGCCGCGGCCGGGGTTTGACGACAAGCCGGGTTGAAGCCGCCGCATCCGGCCCGCGGATCGGCCACCCGAGCAACCCAAATCCGTCGCGCGNGCGCGGCGATTTGTTGAGACTTTTCAATCTGATTTGGGTAGTCCAGTCCNCTNTGAAAAAATATTTCGGTTTCCGCACCCCCCAAATCAGATCTAGAACNTTGNCCATCCCGTCCCACACAGAGGGGCGTTTCGCGATCGTCACGGACGTAGGGCACGGGATGCGGTGGACGCGGCAGCGTCTTGCGGGCGATGGGATCGCAGGGCG